>Ga0190337_1000033_pt1 | contig 23898 bp, 30 predicted proteins | sample 4872041011_MG_FD_161677 | JGI IMG/M metagenome (GOLD analysis project Ga0190337, IMG submission 161677) | Hydrothermal vent sediment bacterial communities from Southern Trench, Guaymas Basin, Mexico - 4872-04-10-11_MG | ecosystem: Environmental > Aquatic > Marine > Hydrothermal vents > Sediment ...
CTGGAGTTGCTTTATCGAAAAAAGAAATGTATAGAAAATTTACTAGGTATAAATATCCTTCGAAGTTGATAGTTTTGGGAAGAACGAAATTTGAAAGAAGAGAAGAAAAAGAAAAGGTTTTGGAGTTAAGTAAAGAATTACATTGTTCTACTAGGAAAATAAGAGAAGAATTTTTACCATTTTTAAAAATTTTTATGAAAGATTAACTTGGCCAAGGTACATTAAAATTTGAATTTATTTGAATAGAAGGAGATATTAAAGTTAGATTGAAATTTACAGTTGTTGGGACATCTATGCCATTAGACTCGCAGGGTGAAGTGAATTGATAAGAAAAGGACAATAGCTTACCATGCTTACTTGCAAATTTCTCAGCAAAAATTTTATATTCTTCTAAATTGAATTTTAATTCTTCACAACTTTTTGAAATTTTAACAACCTCTATCGCTTTCTCTTTTATGTTGTTAAAAATAAAAACTTCATCGTTCAAAATTACTCTTGAGATATCAATTATTTCAAACGGCTGAACATACCTACTTAAAACGAATAAAGCAGTTAATATAGCAAAAGCAGTTAAAAGAAAAAATTGACCTTTAAAGCTTGATGATTTGTGCATGAGGATAACCTTCTATCTTAATTATATTATCTTTTTTTACGAAACCTTTTCCTAAAGCAAGATTTACTATATTTTTTCCAAATAAATTTACAATCGTAGCTTTTTTAATTAAATTCAATGCAACCTTTTCGTTTATCTCCACACCTTTATAAAAATTTTCATCGATTTTTATTTTTAACTCTTTGAACTTCATCTTTTTTCCCAAAATTTCTTTATCGCAAATTGCAACTAATATATCAAACTTAGTTTGAAATACTTTACACCAAAATTTTTTTTCATCTAACTGAGCTTCTTGCACCACAGGCTTCACACCTTAAATAATAAATTCTCCCTTCTTTAATTAATTTTGTATCTGCAGATTTACATTCTTTGCATATAACATAAATCTTTGCATATTCTTCGATTTTCTTTTGAATAATTTGTTTAGATAATCTTCCTTGCAAACAAAGAACTTTTTCTTGTATATTTGATGGTGCAGCTAATTGTTGAGCTAAAAATTTTGCTAAATGTTTAGGATCTCTTCTAAAAACCTTTGCTATGTCAGAAAAGTTCTTAATCAAAGTTTTTTGCCCCTCCCATTTAACAATAGCCTTAGGCATAACAAATCTTTTCTTCTCTTCAATATTCTTTACTCTTTTCATCCCTTCTTCCAACATTTTTTCATATTCTAAATACATTTTAATCTACCCGGCTTAGGTTCATATAGTTGACCTTTTTCAAGCAATTCTGAGATCGCATCTTCTATTATCCTTTCTGGCAAAGCCGAAACTTTAAATATTTCTTCAGCGCTAACTCCCTCACCTTTATCTAAATCTTTTATTATTTTTAAAATTTTATCTGTATAATCAATTTTTTTAGGGACTAATATTTGTTGAATTGTTTCTTCATCCAAACCATATTTTTCTTTTCCATATTCTATTGCGAATATTTCTTCATATTTAGCTGCAATCCTTCTTATCTCATCTATAATTTTTATTTTTTCAAATAATTTTTTGAGATTTTGAAATTTTTCAAAAATTTCAGCTTTTTGATCTACTTTTCTCACAATTTCTGCATTCAAATAAATTTCCCCCATATATTCTCTAACTTTTCCAATAACATTTACCATATCTCCAATTTCAAACTCATCAAAATTTTGAGAAAAACTTTTTATTCTTATTTTTTCTGTCATATCATCTATTGTCAAAGAAGAAAAATTTTCACCAATAAATTTTTCAATTATAGTACCAACCACACTTACTCTCACTATTTTTTCTCCAAGCGGTGAAATAATATAAGCAGGTTTTTTTTCTATTGCATTACTTGGAAAATATCTTCCCCTAATAATCTCAACAATAAACACTTTTTTAGCTTTAGCTCTTTTTATCATTGAAATCACAATTTAGAAATTTTATTGACACGAGGAGAATAAATAATTCCTTCTCTTATCATTTTATTCAAAATTTCTTCTGCATTTTCCACTCCCATTTCTATTGCTTTTTTAATTATATCATCTCTATTAATTTCTGCTCCTTGAACTTTAGTTAATTCATCAATTATGTCAAGCATAATCCTTATTTTACTTCTTTGTGCAGCAGTTGTTTTTAGTCCCTCTGCTCTATCTATGTCAAATTGCCCAGTTTCTGGCTCAAAGCCAAATTCTCTTAAAGATACTTTCATTAGTCTAATTGCTCTTTCAGCATCTTCTTCTGTAACGACATTACTTAATCTAATTTTTGCAGAAGCTTCAGCTAATCTTATTAAAGCTTCATATTGTCTTAAAGTAATTGGAATTGGCGCCTCCTCCATAGCCTTTTCTCTCATCGATACAAAGAAATTCTTTAACCTCCTTCCAGCTTCTTCACTAAGTTTTGGATGGCAATTTTTTCTTGCATATGCTACATATTTTTTCAAAGTCAAAGGGTCAATTTCTGGTTTTGCAAAATCAGCTTGGAAATGTCTAGTTTGCAAAATATAATCAGCAATTTTTTCATCAACCTCAGGATTTGGTCTATCACGCAAAGCAAATTTTAAGTCAAATCTTGCTAATAAAGTTTCTGGAATATCAATTTGCTCTTTTATTGGTAAATAAGGATCGAATCTTCCTAATTTAGGATTACCTCCAGCTAAAATTGCAGTTTGTGCAGGTAAAGTTGCTACTATATTAGCCTTAGCTATTGAAATTGTTTGTTGTTCCATCGCTTCGTGTAAAGCGACTTGGTCACTTTTATCAATTTTTTCAAATTCATCAATGCAAAGCAAGCTTTTATTACATAAGACTAAAGCTCCAGCTTCTAAAACCCAGCCTCCAAAAAATTCTTCATCTCTTGTAACAGCAGCAGTAAGACCAACTCCACTCACTCCTTTACCAGAAACATATCTTCCTCTTGGTATTAGTTGAGCAACTGTTTTCATAATTTGGCTTTTTGCAGTTGAAGGGTCTCCAACTAATAAAATATGCAAATCTCCTCTTATTCGTGATTTATCAGGTAAAACTTTTATTTCTCCACCAAATAATTGCAAAGCAATAGCTTCTTTTATATGCTCTAATCCATAAATTCCTGGAGCAATAGACTTTATTAATTTTTCATAAATATCTGGGCTTTTAGCTAATTCAATAATTTTTTTCTCATCTTCTTCACTTATTTCTAATTCTTCCCATTCGACTTCTAAAGCTTCAATATGATTTGCTTCTAAATAAATTTCCATTTGTCTAGATCTACTTCCTTTCAACCTTCTTGGTATTTCTTTTAATATGCCAGTAATCTTTATCCTATTTCCAGGGTCAGTTTTATTTCTTAATTTTGGTTCGGTTAAATCTTCTTTCAAATAAATCATTAAAGTTGAGGGTCTTTCTGCTTCTACTATTTCAAAGGGCTCTTCAATTACTATCCATCTTGCATCATAAAGTTCTTGCTTAATTAAGTTAAACCCTCTTCTATTTCCGCAATTCGGACATTTATCTGGCTTTTTTACTGTTGTTGTTTTTTGTTCAACTTCTATTTCTGCACCACACTCAACACATTGAAAAACTGCTTTGGAAATTTCAGGTCTTACTTCACTTGCTCTCACAACTATTCCATCAACTGAAATAAACTTACCAATATGTTCAGCTCTTAAATTTCTTATTCTTATTTCTCTATCTTCAGGTAAATTATAAACTCTTATTCTGAAATTTTCAGGTAAGTCAGGTTCTACTTGTCTTACTGCCTCTTCAAAATATTGTAAAGTCTCTTCCGGATTTTCAAGTAATAAATCAGCTAATTCAACATCAAATTTATCTAACTCAAAAAAATCTATTGATAAAGATTTTTTTCCTTCTAATGAACATATCGTTAATTCTTTTTTATATATTTCTTCAAGAAACAAACAAAATCTTTCAATAATTTCTTCTCTCTCCATCAATATCACTTTCTATTTTTTTAATTTTATTACTAACTAAATTTTCAAATACTTCAAAACAAAATTAGAAAATTTTCAAAAAATTTATTTGGAGAGATGGGTTCCGGTAAACATAAAATAAATTAAAAAAGATGTTAAGGCTATTCTTTAACTATAGCTTTTAACGATTTCAACTTTTTGTATACACTAGCTATTGCCTCTCTTACTTCTTTCACACTTCTTCCCCCTGTGCATACTATCTTTCCTGAAGAGAATAATAGAAATGCAACCCTCGGCTTTTCCATTCTTAATACTAATCCTGGAAATTGCTCTGGCTCATATTCGCTATTCTCTAAGTTAAAAGCAATTAAATCTAAATTTAAACGGCCTTCAAATTTTGCAGAGGCAACTATATTTTCTATTTCTATTTTGTAGTTTCTTGGGACCTTTATTCCTGACTTTCTTATAAGCGACATTACTTTTTTTATAGCGTTTTTCAGTTCTTTCACACTTCTTGTACCAGTGCATACTATCTTTCCTGAAGAAAAGATTAGGGCAGCAGACCTAGGTTGTTTCATTCTATAAACTAATCCTGGAAATTGCTCTGGCTCATACTCTATACCTTCTGTTTTTGTTGTTATTTTTTCCAATGGTATTTGAATATTTAATGAAACAGAAGCAACTATATTTTCGATTCTTACATTGAATTTTCCTTTCATAATAAATATTAATTTCTTTAGTTGAATATAAAAAGGTTATTAAAATTTATATCCAAGCTTTTCAAATACTTTTTTCATCTTTAAAGAATCTTTTTCAAGCGCTGGAGATTCTGAAATTATTGTTATATTAACTTTTCTTTTCAAAATCTCTTTTGCTAAATCTTTGAATGGAGGATGAGAGTTTATTGGTATATGGATATCAACAAATTCTTTTTTATTTAAATTATACTTCACATTTGAAAAATGAGAAAATATTTGTTTTAATTTTAAATCTTTTAACTTATCAAAAATTTCTGAATAGCTAATTTTTCCATTATTTCTAACAAAGATATGAGCAAAATCTATGCAAATAGTTAACTGCTTATTTTTTATTTCTTTACAAAGATTAATTAGCTCATCCAAACTTCCAAACTGACTTTTTCTACCCATAGTTTCTAAAGCCAATTTACTTTTTATCCCTCTTTCCTTAGCTTCATCTAAAATTTCTAAAATTCTTGTTTTAACATTTTCATAAGCTTTGGTTTTTAAATTTCCATAATAAGCTGGATGGATAACTACATATTCCGCTTTCATTTCATTTGCTCTATCCAAAGATTCCAAAATAAAAAATTTACTTTTCTTAATTACTTGCGTTTTTTCAGAATTTAAGTTTATATAATATGGGGCATGAACAGAAAGTTTTATTCCTAAACTTTTTGCAATTTCTCCAATTTTTCTTGCTTTTTCTTTGTTCAAATAAATATTCCTAACAAATTCAATTTCTTGAGCATTTAAGTCAATCTCTTTTAAATATTTTAAACTCGCTGCAGTTTCTTTTCTTGCGCTAATAGCATTTCCTGCTGGACCTAGCCAAATTTTCATTATTATTTTTTGTTTTCCAAAACTTTTTTAATTCTTTTAAGCTTGAAAAAGAAAAATATTAAAATGCTGAAAAAAGGTTTTCCGAAAGTTGGAGATGTAGTAGTTTGTACAGTCAAAAAAATTACTCAGTTTGCTGCATGGGTTAACTTAGATGAATATGAAAATCTTAGAGGTTTAATTCATATTTCTGAGGTTGCTGGAAAATGGATTAAAGATATAAGAAAATATATAAAAGTTGGAAAAATGTATGTCGTAAAAGTTATGGGTGTTGATAAAAAAAGTAATTTAGTAAAATTGAGTCTAAGAAGAGTTTCCTCTTTTGAAAGAAAGGAAAAGTTAAGAGAATATAAGACAGAGAAAAGAGTTTTTTCAATTTTAAAACAAGTTGCAAAGGAATTGAATAAGGAGAATGAACTTCAAAATGTTGTGGAAAATATTTTTGAAAAATATAAGAGCTTGGGAGAATTTTTGGAAGATTTGAGAGAAGATAAACTTAAAGATATCAGACTTAGTGAAGAATGGATAAACAAAATAAAAGAAATAATTGAAAAAAGTAAAAAAGAAAAAATTTTCACTTTGAAAGCAGAGATATCTTTACAAAGTTATGAAGCAGATGGTATAAAAAAGATAAAAGATGCTTTAATGGAATTAGAAAATCAGACTAATGGAAATGTAAAATATATCTCAGCACCTACTTACTTACTTGTCCTTCAAACGAAAAATCCAAAAAAGGATGAAAAACATTTAACAAAAATTCTAGAATCTTTTTCGAAAAAGTATAATGCAGAATTTAAAATGGTGAGTTGATGCTGAGAAAGTGTCCTAAGTGCAAGAAATATACTTTAAAAGAGATTTGTGATGTTTGCAAGGAAAAAACTATTAATCCTCATCCACCAAAATTTTCTCCTTTAGACAAATATGGAAAATATAGAAGATTAGCTTTCAAAAATAATTAAGAAATATAAACGAAAAGATAGAAATAATAAACATGAGTACTGAGATAGTAGAAATAAAAAAACCAAAACTAAAAAATCCAATTTTTATTGAAGGTTTACCAGGAGTTGGGAATGTTGGAAGAATTGCAGCTGGATTTTTAGTTGAAGAACTTAAGGCAGAAAAATTTGCTGAGCTTTGGTCTTCATCTTTTCTACCAATAGTTCTAGTTCATAAAGAAGCGAATGCTCATCTAATAAAAAATGAATTTTTCTTTTGGAAAGGTAAGAAAAGGGGACAAAGAGATTTGATAATATTAATTGGAGATTCTCAAAGTTCTGAACCTTCTGGCCATTATGAAGTTTGCATGAAAATTTTGAATTATGTAAAAAAGTTTAAAGTGAAAGAAATGTTTACTTTAGCTGGATTATCGATCGGAGAAAAGGTAGAAAAACCAAAAGTTTATGGGGTTGTTAATGATGATAAGCTAATTAAAAAGTATAAAAAATATGGAGTGATATTTGACTCAAATAAAGTTGGGACAATAGTTGGGGCTTCTGGTTTGTTAATTGCTCTAGGAAAATATTTGGGAATAGATGGAATTTGTTTATTGGGGGAAACTATTGGCTATCCTGTATTGCCAGACCCTAAAAGTGCAAAAGCAGTTTTAAGCATTTTGACCAAATCATTAAATCTTGATATTGATATAGAGAAGCTGGATAAAAAAGTTATGGAAATGGAAGAGTTTTTGAAGAGGTTGAGAGATGTAGAGACTAGAGCTTTAACACAATTTTTAAAAGGTTTATATCCTGCAAAACCAAAAGAAGAAAAGCCAACTTACATAGGTTAAAAAATTTATTTTTAAAGAAATAAGAAAGAGTATGGGAAAATTGCTTATACCAAGAGAGAAATATTTAGCAAGTGGCTTACATATAGGAATGAAAACTGTAAATGAGAAAATGAAAGATTTTATATTCAGAAAAAGAAAAGACGGTTTAGCTATTTTCGATTTAGAAAAACTCGATAAAAGGATAAGACTAGCAGCTAAGTTCATCGCAAAGAAGAAAAGAATTTTAGTAGTGGGAAGAAAAACAATTGCTCATACTGCAATTAAAAAATTCGCAGAGATAATAAATGCCAACTACAAAACAGGTAGATACATACCAGGCATGCTTACTAATCCTCAAACAGAAAGCTTTTGTGAAGCAGATGTCTTAATAGTGACAGATCCTTTCTCTGATAGGCAGGCAATAAATGATGCCGTAAAAGCAAGAGTTCCGATAATTGCTATTTGCGATTCTTCAAATGAAATAAGAGATGTAGATTTCATAATACCGGCAAATAATAAAGGTAAGAAAGCTATTGCCACACTTTATTGGCTTTTAGCTAGGGAAATTTTAAAAGAGAGAGGAGAAATAAAAGATTATAAAGAGTTTAAATATAAGGTTGATGATTTCTTTTCTCATCTGAAAGAAAAATAAGTAAAAATTGAATAAATTCCTTTTAAAATCTCTAAAATTCCAATTGTAGTTATTATGTTGTTTGAAATTCCTAAATTCACAAAATAGAGAGAGATTCCAGCTGCTATATCTATTAAACTCATAATGAAAGTTATCAAACATGGAAATCTTAGACTCGAAAAAAATGAGTATGCTCCTTTTAGGAAGATTAGAGTTATGATTATGGGAATAAAAGTTTTTATTACAAGTAATATTGACAATCCAGCTATTATATCCAGTAAACTCAAAATCAAAAACAGCATAGAAAATATTAAGAGGAAAAGAATATAATTGTTTATGGGATATAAAGAAGAAAGAAAAAAGAGACTTTTGGCTTACTTTAAAAAATATGCAGAAGAAAAAGGATTTTCTTTAAATGAAGAAAGAATTGTAGATAATATACTTGAAGGTTTAATTAGAAATGAAGAAAAATTTGGTCATATCTATTGTCCTTGCAGACCAGTCACTGGAAATTTAGAGGAAGATAGGCCAAAAATTTGTCCTTGCACTTTTCATTTAAAAGAAATTGAAGAAAAGGGAAGATGTTTATGTGGATTATTTGTTAAGAGGGATAAAAATGAAATTTGATGTCGATGAAATCCATCCAGTAAAAAAGAAGAAAAAGTATAAGGGTTATAAAAGAGGGTATAAAAGGAAATACAAAAAGGTTAAAACATGAAAGTGAAAGAAATTCTAACAAGGAAACCAATAGTTGTAGATGCAGAAGAAAAAATATCAAAAGTTCTAGAAAAAATGGAAGAGAATAGAATTCATCAAATACCTGTTTTAGAGAATGGTAAGTTCATAGGATTCATTTTTTTAAAAAAGTTAATAAAAAGAAGATTCTTTCCAGAAAGAAGTAAAGCAAAAAATTTTATAGAAAAAGTTCCTGAATTAAAAGGGGAAGAAGATTTAGAAGATGCGATAAAAACTCTTCTGTTTGCTGGAGTTAGAGCTTTACCAGTTGTTGAAAATTCGAAATTAATTGGCATTGTAAGTGAAAGGGATTTGATAAAACACGTTAAGGTTGAAGAAGAAATTCCTTTTGATTTTTTTAAGAAGGATATAGTTTTCGGAAATATTAAAGATAAAATAGGAAAAATAAAAAGTTTAATGGGAGATTTTAACATCTCAAGAGTTCCTATTAAAGATGAAGATGAAAAAATTATTGGTTGTGTTGATAATTTATCTTTAATAAAACTAATAAAAATCCCGAAAGAATCTCAATCTTTTTCAAAAATTTCAAAAGAAAAAATTTCAATTGAAAAAATTCCTATTAGGGATTTGAAGGAATTAATAAGAGAGACTTGCTTATTGAAAAGAGAAGAATTTTCTTTAAAAGAAGTAATTAAAAAATTGCAAAGATTTGAAGAAGTAATTTTAATCGAAGATGGAAAAGAGATTGGGATAATAACACCAAAAGATGTTTTAGGTTTAATATTTCCAGAAGGCGGAAAAGTTATAATTCCAAACGCAGAAGAACTAGATAGATTTGACACTTTCAATTTATCTTATATTCTCCAAAACTTTTTGAATAAAATAGAGAAAAGATTTAAAGTAAGGTCTTTGAAAGTTAAAGTAAGAGTATATAGCAAAGCTGGTAAAAAGAAATATTCACTACATGCAAACTTGAAAACCGAAAAAGAAAATTTCTTTGCAAAATCTTATGGTTGGAAAATTACAGATGCTGCACATTCTCTAGTTAACAAACTGAATAAAATATTAGTTAAAGATAAAATGAAAGAAATGGATAGAAAAAGAGGAAAGCCAAGAGCTTAAATTTTTATTTTCTTATTTTCTACTTTTTTAAATGAAAAGAGTGAGGGTAAAAATTTTTGGCATAGTACAAGGAGTTGGATTTAGGAATTTTGTAAGATTTCATGCTAAAAAAATGAATTTAAATGGTTATGTAAGAAATTTGGAAGATGGAAGTGTAGAGGCAGTTTTTGAAGGAGCAGATGAATTAGTTGATAGAATAATTGAATTTTGCAGAAAGGGACCTCCTTTAGCCAGAGTTTCAGATGTAAAAATAGTAAATGAAGATTTTAAAAACGAATTTAATGATTTTAAGATTTTATACTGAACAAGCTTTCCATGCTAAGTCTGTTATATTCATATTTTTTATTTCTTCTTCACTTTCACTACCATAAACAATTAAGATTTTATCTAAATTCTTAAAAATGTAGTTTGAAATATTCTCAACTTTTTCTCCATTAACATAAAATTTTAAAGTATGCGTTTTATTGTTACAATATTTTTCTCCAGTATGCAAAATTAAACAATCGTTACTAACTTTCCACTTTATAGATCTAAAGAATATATCTAATGGAACATTTGTTGCATGCATTTGTATTACTGAATAATATGGGGATTGGATATTAATGTAAGCGTTTCTATTAAGGAAATAAGAATGATTGAAAAAATAAGGTTTTCCATTAATATAAACTGCAAAATCTGCACATATATGTTGGGAGCCTAATGGACCAATTTTTAGAGGAGAAGTTATTACGAAATAAATAGAATAAATTAATCCAAAAACAAGTAAACCAAAGATTAAATACCAGATAAAACTTTTTAAACTAATTTTCTTAATTTCTTTTTCAGCTTCATGCTTTGCTTTTGTATGCTGAGCTAATGCTTGCTCGCTATCAAATTTTTTACCACAAAATTTGCAAATATACTTCTTCATTAAATTATGATTTGTAAAAAAAGATTTATAAATCAAAACTTTTTATATTTTAGGGGCGAGCTTGTGTGGTAGCTTCAGCTTTTCCGCGAGGGAAAGCTGAGGAAGTTCCGTCCACCGAGCATAAAAGGGTTGAGAGACCCTTTGCCAGCATCAGAAACGATATCCATACATTTCGCTAACGATGATTGGAAATGAGTTGAAATGTATGGAATGAAACGGGCTGGCAAATCGATGAGGTGCAAGCCTTCGGGGCGCTTAGACAGATGCTACCGAAAACAGAAGACGGACTACACAAGCACGCCCTTATTTAAGTGAGAAATATGGCAAGAAAAAGAGTAATCTTACCATCTGGGTATGGGGGACTAATAAGATATCCAGAAGAGGAAAAATCAAAAATTAAATTGAAGCCAGAGCATTTGGTCTGGATAGTTGTTGGCATAATAATCATAGAAATTGTTTTAAGGCTAATAATATAATAACTAGTTAAGCAAAAAATTTATATAATTTTTCTTTCCCTTTCTTAAAAAAATAAAATTTAAATATTTTAAATCCTTAAAATTAATTGCGATAAAATGGCTGCAAGAGAAATGCTTTTTGATGTTTTAAAAAGGTATGGCATTGAAGAGGAAGATACTCAACGAATTGAAATAAAAAAAGATGTTTTGGAAATTTTACTTTATGATAAAAGAATAATTAAAATTAAAGATCCTGCAATTGTTAGTCTTGCAAAATTCTCTACCCTTAACTTTGAAGAGGCGCATAGGGGTTATCTACTCTCAACTCTTTTTTCTTATGAGAGAATTAGAAGAGGAATTAAAAATCCACTTGAATTTTATGAGGAAATGATGGAAAAACCTCTTGATTATTTAAAAGAAATACTTACTGAAGCAGAGAGAAATATTAACCCAAGAAGATTTAGAGAATATATAATTATAGATATATGTTCAAGAATTAAAGAAATTTCAAAAGAAATTCCAACAGGAATTGATAGAGAATTAGAAAAATTACCATTACATCAATTGATAGATATGCATAACTACATTTATTCTATAAATGAAATAAACCATATCGACGTTTCGGATGGTGTAATAACTTATTGGATATAGTGTGGTTGTAAAATACCTAAATCTATAAGATAATCTCTGAATTTTTTTCTTGAAAATCTAAGTTTTGAAGCATTTACAATACACCTATTCTTCACATTTCTTATTCTCAAAAACTTATCTGAAATATCTTTTGATAAAACACGTCTTAATCCTTTTTCTGGAAATTCTTCTCTTAAAACTTTTTCCGGGTTATTTTTTATTATCATATCACGAGTTAAAGAATTATCAAGAGAATCGACCAAAAAAAGATTTATAATACCATATGTTCTTGTGGATGGAATAATATAGGTAGAATACCAACTTCTATAAAATTCCCTTAACTCTTTTGCATATCTTTCAATTATTTCTATAGGAGATTTTTTATGAATAAAATAATCTTCCCTAATGGAATATAAACCATTGTCAAAGTCCAAGAGAAATATCAATATCGACGCATTGTTTAATACAGTCTTATATTCTTCTATATTTAAAGAAGATTTTCTTTTTTTCAAAATTTCTACAGTTGGTACTATATTCTTTTCATGAACTTCATTTAAAATTTCAGAGAATTTTTCTTCTGATGGAAAGTAAATTTTGCTTTCTTGGGATAATCTAGCAAGTTGTTGAAAATAACCAATATCCTCTGTTTCTTCGTTAAATAAGTATGGGGCCCATAACTTATAGAATGCTCTTGAAGCTTCTAATCCCCTATCTTTTTGATAATATCCAGGAACAAGTTCTCTGTTAAAAGATGTGGCGTTAGACCTAATTATACTTTCTGCTAAACTTCTTCTTTTTTCAATATATTCCTGAGTTGGTCCCCATCCTGTTATTTCCATTAATTCACCTATAAAAGTTTCAAAGAATTCATCAACTTTTAATAATTGATAGGAAAAAACATATTTAAATATTTACTTTAAATTTCAAAATCGAAAACCTTAATTTTATGCCAAAAAATTAAATTTTATGGAGAAATTCAAGTTTATCGACATAACAACTTCAGATGTAGCTTTTATTGCTTATGGTAAAGATTTAAATGAACTTTTTGCAAATGCAGCTCTAGCAATGTTTGAAGTTATGATTAATAGTAAACAAATAGAGCCAAAAGTTGAAAGAAAAGTTAAAGTTAAGGGAGATGATTTGTTAAGTTTGTTATTTGAGTGGCTAAATGAACTTTTGTTTTATTACGGAGCAGAAAATTTAGCATTTTCAAAATTTGAAGTAAAAGTTGATGAAAAAAATTTTGGATTAGAAGCAACTTGTTACGGCGAGAAAATAAACCCAGAAAAACATGAAACAAAAACTGAAGTTAAAGCATGTACCATGCACAAAATGAAAATCGAAAAAGTTAATAATATCTGGCAAGCACAAGTTATTTTGGATATTTAAAAATTTTATTTTTCCATTTTTCAGAATTGTTTATACATATAGCAAAAAGAAAATGTACTTAAATTTTTAAAATGTGTGAAAATTAAGCATCCTGTGAAATTGGAAAAAAGAAAAAATATTATCCCTTTACAACCCCGATAGGAACTAATCTAACAACTCTCCTACTTATTCCCGCCTTTTCTGTAACTAAAGCAACTTCATCAATTTCTTTATAAACTGGCGTTGCTTCTTCAGCCAAAACTTTCCAGCTTGCAGCTCTAACTAAAATACCTTTTTGGCCCATTTCTTTAGCAACTTTTTCACCTCTAAACCTTTTTAGTGCTTTTGACCTTGACATTACTCTTCCAGCGCCATGAGCTGTTGAATAAAACGTATCTTTACAACCTTTTCCAGCAACCAACACATAACTTGCAGAGGCCATTGCTCCAGGCAAAATCACCGACTGCCCTACAGCTCTATATTCTTTTGGTATTTCCTCGCTTCCAGCAGGAAAGGCTCTTGTAGCACCTTTCCTATGCAGGTAAACTTTTTTCTTTTCTCCATCTATTTCATGTTCTTCAATTTTTCCGATATTATGTGCTACATCATAAACAACTTCCAAACCTATATCTTCTCTTTTCATTCCTAAGACTTTTATCATACTTTCTCTGGTCCAATGCATGATCATTTGCCTATTGCACCATGCAAAATTTGCAGCACAACACATTGCTTTAAAATAATCTTCACATTCTTTTGTGCCTGCAGGAGCATAGACTAGTTCGCGATCAGGCAATTTTCTCAACTCATCTCTAAATGCATGCTCTAAAATTCTTAAATAATCAGTGCAAACTTGATGACCAAATCCTCTAGAACCAGTATGTATCATAACACAAACTTGTCCTTCTTTTTCAATCCCAAAAACTTTTGCAATCTCAGGCAAATAAATCTTATCTACTTTTTGAATTTCGAGAAAATGATTTCCTGCTCCTAAAGTTCCTAGTTGAGGAGCACCTCTTTTTTTCGCTTTACTTGAAACTTTTGTTGGATCAGCTTGCTCCAAACAACCATTTTCTTCTAAAAATTCCAAATCTCTTTCTGTACCATAACCATTTTCTACAGCCCATCTTGCACCTAATTCTAAAACTTCATCAAGTTGAGAAGGTGATAATCTTATCTTTCCTCCTCTACCCACTCCACTTGGAACATTTCTAAAAATTGAATCTAAAAGTTCCTTTAACTTTACCCTTATTTCTTTTTCTGTTAAATTTGTTTTTAACAATCTTACTCCACAGTTTATATCAAATCCAATTCCACCTGGAGATAAACCACCTTCTTCATAATCTAAAGCAGCAACTCCACCAATAGGAAATCCATAACCAAAATGCATATCTGGCAAAGCAATACTATATTTCTGAATTCCTGGTAAAAATGCGACATTAGCAATTTGTTCTATAGCTCCTTCTTCAACTTGATTCAAAAGTTTTTGGGATAAATAAAGTCTTGCGGGTACTTTCATTCCTAACTTAGCATCTTTTGGTAATTCCCATGTACAAGGTCCAATTTCTTTTAACTTATTTTTTAAACTCATATAAAAGATACTCTTTTCTATTGATTTAAATTTTTAAATTGAGAAACAAAATAAAAATAATGATAATAGGATTAGCTGGTCCAGCAGGTTCTGGCAAATCAACAATTTCAAAATATCTTTCTTCGAAACATAATTTTTATCCAATAACTTTTTCAGATGTATTAATTGAAGAAGCTTTGAAAAGAAAGATAATAGAGAAAAATTTTAGAAAGGATGATGAAAAGGTAAAAAATATTCTTTCAAAATTTGGTAAGGAATTGAGAAAAGAAACAGGAAAAGAAGATATTCTAGCAATAAAAATAGTTGAAAAAATTAAAAGATTAGGGTTAAAAAGGGTTTGTGTTGATGGATTTCGTTCTAAAGAAGAGGTAGAATATTTTAGAAAAAACTTTAAAGATTTTTATCTTATTTCAGTAAAAGCAGAAAAAGAAAAGAGGATTGAAAGAAGAAAAAAACTTGACCTAAATTTTGATATAAAAGATTTTGAGGAGAGAGAAAAAAGATTTGAAAAAGATTTGAGAGAAGTTCTTGAGATGAAAGATTTTGAAATAGAAAATAATTCAAGGCTAGATAACCTTTATAAAAAAATAGATAAACTAATCGAAAAAATTAATTATGGATGTAATAGAAGCAATGAAGAAAAGAAGGTCGATAAGAAGCTTTAAAAAGAAAAAAATTCCAGCTAAAATTTTAGCTAAAATTTTAGAAGTAGCAACTTATGCTCCTTCTTCTGGCAATTTACAAAATTGGGAGTTTATTTTGATAAGAGATGAAAATGCAAAAAGGAAAATTACTGAAATCGCTTTTGGTCAAAGCTTTATAGAAGAGGCTGATGTTATTATAGTAGCTTGTTCTAATCAAAATAAAATGTTTAGATATGGTGAAAGAGGTGAAAAATTATATGCTATTCAAAATGTTGCTGCAGCAATTCAAAATATTTTATTAGCAGCTAGTTATTTTGACATAGGTTCTTGCTGGATTGGTGCTTTTGATTCTAAAGAACTAAAGAAATTTTTAGAATTGCCAGAAAATATTATGCCGCATGCAATAATTCCTTTAGGCTATCCAAACGAAAAGCCAAATATTCCAAAAAGAATAGATTGGAAAGAAATTACTTTTTATGAAAAATATAACAAAAAATATATTTTATAAAATATATTCTAAAACAAAACCTTGAAATATAAATTTTTAGAAATTAATTTCAATTTGTGATAAAGGAAAAATCTAAGCCAAAAAAGGCAGAAGATCTAAAAATAATCAATCATATAGGCACTCTTTACATAACTTTTGATGGTACTGATATTTGGAGAATTGATAGAGTTGCTTGTGGTATTTTAAGATTATGTGATGGAAAGAAAACAGTTAAGGAAATAATAAGAGAAGTGGCTGAAAAGGCTGGATTAGAACCTAGAGATGTTAAAAAAATTGTTTTAGAAATTTTAGAAGAGTTAAAAAAGAAAAAGTTTATTGTTTTTAAAGAAAAAGCTTAAGTATTTCAAATTCTTATTTTTCAATAGTGAAAACTAATGGTGAACACTAAAATCGATATAAAAGAGAGAATAGTAGAATTATTGAGAAAACATCCAGAAGGATTAACAATAAAGGAAATTGCAAGCTCTCTTAACTTGCATAGACAAACAGTAACGAAATATATATTAGAGCTAAAAGGTGCAGGTATAGTAATAAGAAAGAGAGTTGGAAGTGCAACTCTACATTATTTAAAAGAGAAGTATGTTCAGCAAGTTACAGAAGAAAAAATAATTGAACAACTAAAGAAAAAGCTTTAAGAGGTTGATAAGATGCCGATAAGCAGAGCTCCATATAAAAGAACCTATAAACATTCGGCTGGTAGAGGAAAAGAATATAGAATACCATGCGCTTTTTGTAAGAGATTAGTACCTCGATATAAAACTTTTGTTATAACCAGATCTTCTTCCTTATTGAAAGACCCAGTTTTAGCAAAACAATTGGACAAAAGATTTATTCATACCGGAAAAAGAAAGCTTAGAATTTGTCCAGCATGCGCCAGATTTAGAGGAATAGCCCAACCTGGAAAAAGTGTTAGAAGGAAGAAAAAATGATTAGAAAAATTAAAAGTTTGAGAGGTGTCCTTTACAAAAAAATTAAAAAAATTGAAGAAGAAAAACAAAAAGTTAAAAAAGAAGTAAAATTACCTGGTTTTGAGATAAGAAAAGTAGAAAGATTAATTGAATTGCCAGAAGTAAAAGATCCAACAAAACTTAATGTTACTTATCCTTTAATTGAGCCATTCGCTTATGCAAACATAAGATGGGATGAAAGAGAAAAGACTATAATGTATAATGTAATTGAACCTTCTTTAAGCGAAAGAGAAAAAGATTTATTCAAAAAAATTTCAGATGCATTGGTTGAGTTAATTGAAGTGAAATTTACAAAAGCAAAAGATATGAAAGCTCTTATAGACTATCTTAAAGAAAAGGTTTTGAAAATCTTGAAAGATTTTGGAGTGAAACTATCTTCTACAGAATTCTCAAAGATAATGTATTATATTTATAGAGATTTTGCTGGATATAATGAGTTAGAACCTTTGCTTAACGACCCAAATATAGAAGATATAAGTTGCGATGGTGCCGGCATACCTTTTTATATAATTCATCGTAAATATGGAAATTTGAAAACGAATGTAATAATTAACGATGTTGATAGACTTAGAGATCTAGTTATTAAACTTGCGGAAAGATGTGGAAGATATGTTAGTTATGCAGAGCCGATCTTAGCTGGAACTTTGCCAGATGGAAGTAGAGTTAGTGCAACTTTAGCTGGAGATGTTGCAACTAGAGGACCAACATTTACTATTAGAAAATTTGGTACAAAGCCATTTTCTCCAGTTGATCAAATTGAATTAAAAACTGCGGATAGCGAAATTCTAGCTTATTTATGGTATTTAATTGAGAGCAAAGCTTCTATTTTAATAGTTGGTGGAGTTGCTACTGGTAAAACTAGCTTTTTAAACTCAATAGCAATGTTTATTGAGCCAGAAGCAAAAATTGTTAGTATTGAGGATACAAGAGAGCTCAAATTAGTTCATGAGCACTGGATTCCGGGTTTAGCTAGAGTTGGTTTTGGGATTCCTACACCAACAGGAGAAAAATATGGTGAAGTTTCTTTATTTGATTTATTAAGAGAAAGTTTCAGACAAAACCCAGATTATGTTGTTGTTGGTGAAGTAAGAGGAAAAGAAACTTATGTTATGTTTCAAGGTATGGCATCTATTCCAGAATGGGAGAAAGTATTAGTTTTGAATGATGGGCATTGGAAGTTAACAGAAATTGGTAAATTAGCTAAAGGAAAAAAATATTGCGCCTTTTCTTTCAATCCTTTAACCAAAAAATTTGAAATTTCAACCATAAAAAATATAGTTGAGCATGGAGAAAGAAAAATTATTTACAGAATAAAAACAAAGGCTGGAAGAGAAATTTGGGTAACTCCAGACCATTCTCTATTTATCTTTAAAGATGGGATTAAGCCTGTAGCAACAGCTCAAATTAAAGTTGGAGATAAAATAGTTCTTCCCTCAAAATTACCTTCTGGATTTAACGATTTAAAAGAGCTTAATTTGCTTGAATTATTACCTGATATAAGAGTTTATGCACCAAAGTTAATAAGGAGAGCAACAAAAATTTTAGGATTCGAGAAAGCATCGAGAATAGCTGGAGTAAAATCCATTTCTGATTTTTATGCCAAATTTAAAAGATCAAAACCTTCTGCATTAAAAGTATCTAAATTTATTAAATTGATGAAAAAAGCAAAAATCCAATTCAAACTTAAAGAATTAAAGATGAGGTTTGATAGAAGAAGTAAAAGCTTGCCAGCTAAACTCAAAATTACTCCAGAATTCTTAAGATTGTTTGGATATTGGATTTCTGAAGGTAGTTTAGGTAGCGGAAAAGGAAGTCAGATTACTCTTTATAACAAAGATAGGAAAATTATAGAAGATATGAAGAAATGTATAAGAAAAGTTTTGAAAATTGATAAAATAAGAGAAAGAAAAATAAAAGGTTGGGGTTCCTCTATCGAATTAGCATTTAATCATAAAGTATTTTATGAGCTTCTAAAAAGGTTTTGTGGAAAAAGGTCTAAAGAAAGAAAAATTCCTTTCTTCATTTTTGGTCTTAGCCCAAAGAAAATAGGAGAGTTTTTAACTGGTTTATATAGAGGAGATGGGTGGTTAGTTAAGAGAGGTAAGAATTATGTAATAGGTTATTCAACCTCTTCTCCCCAACTTGCAAATGATTTGCTATATTTGCTTTTGACGCTTGGCATATTTGCAAGAAAGAAAGAAAAAGGTAAGGAAATAAGTATTCTGATCTATTCAGCAGAAGATCAAAAAAGATTTGCAAGATTCGTAGATTTTGGAAATATAAAAGTTAGAGGAAATGGAAGAAAAAGAAAGTTTGAAAATATTTATTTGGATGAAGTTGAAAAAATTGAGAAAATAGTTTTGAAAAAACCAGTAAAAGTTTTTGATTTATCAACAAAAAATGAAAATTTTGTTGGAGGTTTTGGAGGGGTTTTATTACATAATTCTGGACACCCTTGCATGAGTACTTTTCATGCTGGCTCTCTAGATACAGTTATAAAAAGATTAATTACTCCACCAATAACTTTACCTCCATCTTTGCTTGAAAGTTTAGATGTTGTAGTTGTTATGCAACATGCAAAAGAAAAAGGAAAATCAGCAAGAAGAATTAAAGAAATTGTTGAAATAGTTGGTGTTGATGTTAAAACTGATAAAATACTTTCAAATGTTGTTTATAAATGGAATGCTATTGAAGATAGATATGTGAAAGTTAATGAAAGTGTAAAAATTGAAAAACTTGCATTAGCTCGAGGTATTACAAAAGTTGAAGCTTTGAAAGAAATTGAAAGAAGAAAAAGATTGTTAGAATGGTTGAAAGCTAATGGTATAAAAGATTATTTAGAAGTTGTAAAATGGATAAGAGAGTATTATAAAAGGCCAAAAAAAGTTTTAGAAAGAATTGGATTAACAGAAGAAAGAATAGAAGAAATTAAAAAAGAAGAAAAAATAGAAAAAGAAAAAATTCCAGCAAAAGTAGAAGTAAAACCTGGAAAAGTTAAAAAAGTTAAAACTCTGGAAGAAAGAGAAAAAATGAGAAAAAAGATTTTGAGAAGTTTAGGTTTTGCGATATTAAGGGAATAAAATGGTAGTAGGTTTTGCGACAAGAATGTTTGGCCCAATAGTAGATAAAAGCATTCAAAATTTTTACTTTTTAAAAGATGTTTTACTCAAATCAGGATTATCTATTTCTCTTCGCTCTTATATTTCTTTAGTTCTTTTTTTCACATTTCTAATTTTTGTTATTTCGGCAATTGCAACTTTTCTCGTTTTACAAATTTTGAAAATGAATCTTTTCCTACAAATTGTCTACACAATTTTTATACCATTTTTAATTTCAACAATTTCTTTTGTTTTATTCTTATTTTATCCTTTTCAAAGGATGCTAGAAAGAAGAAAAAATATTGAAGTTAATCTACCATTTGTTTTAACGCATATGGGCTCAGTCGCACAATCAGGGATTCCCCCTTATGTTATTTTCAAATTAATTTCGCAGTTTGAAGAATATGGAGAAGCTGCAAAAGAATTTGGAAAAATTGTTAGAAATATAGATTTCTTTGGAATGGATCCTATAACTGCTGTAAAAGAAGTTGCAAGAAGGACACCAAGTGAATCTTTAAAGCAGGTATTGCTTGGCTTTTCATCCACAACTGAAGCTGGTGGAGATGTTAGATTATTTTTGAGAAATGCTGGACAACAAGCTTTATTTGAATGGAGGATAAAAAGAGAGAAATTCATGCAACAACTATCAGCTTATGCAGAATTCTACACAGGAATTTTAATTGCAGCTCCCCTTTTTATGATAGCTTTATTTGGAGTAATGAATATAGTTCAGCCAAAAATTGGTGGTTATGACATTCTATTTCTTTCAAGATTACTTTACATAATAATTCCCGCAATCAACATAGGATTTTTAATGTTTATAAAAGGAACAGAGGTTGAGATGTGATGAAGATATCTATGCAAATAATAATGCTTGCAATATCTGCTTCTATTGGTTGTATTATATTAGCAATAAATTGGTTATATTTTAAAAATCTAGGAATGATTTTCCAGTTACTCAACATTTTTGGAGCCTTTATTATAACAGTTCCTATTGTGCTTTTTCGATATATCTCTTATTCAAAGAAAAAGGAAATGGAGGATATGTTTCCCATATTTTTAAGAGATTTTGTTGAAGCTGTAAGAAGTGGAATGAATTTGACTCAAGCTATTGAAAGTGTTTCAAAGAACGATTACAAATCTTTAACTCCCTTTGTTAAAAGATTAGCAGCTCAACTAGACTGGGGATTTCCAGTAGAGTTAGCATTAAAAAAGTTTGCAGAAGGTACAAAATCAAGGATGATTGCAAGAACAATCTCTTCTGTAATTGAAAGTTATAGGTTTGGTGGAAATATAGCAGATACTTTTGATGCTTTAAGTAGTACTGCAGTTGAAATTGATAGATTAAGAAAAGAAAGAACTTTATATTTGCATTCTCAAATGATAACTGGTTATATAGTTTTCTTTGTTTTTCTTGGAGTAATAATAGCTCTGGAAAGATATTTAGTCCCTTCTCTAACCACAGTTTCTGTAACTCCTTTAACAGGAGAAGAGGGGGTTTCAATGACTCAATTAACTTCAGCTTATCGCGAACTTTTCTTTCATTTAGTATTAATGCAAGGTTTCTTTGCAGGTTTAACAGTTGGAAAAATGGCGGAAGGTGCAATGATCGCTGGTTTAAAACATAGTGCATTTATGGTTACTGTTGGTATAATTACCTTTACTCTTTTCGGATAAATAGTTCAAACATTAAATGTTAATTCTTATATTTAAACCTAAGAGCAAGTCAAAGAAATGTAAGAGGAATCAAGATCATCGTTAACATTTGTACAATTGGTAGTAACTCTAACAAAATCGATATTACTGCTAGATTTTACATTAAAAATTGCTATATCACTAGAACTTAAACTCAAATTCGCTGTTTGACAATTAACTACACTACTATCAACTTCACATAAAGGATATGAAAGAATTGTTCCATTAGTAAGAATAACACTTACTTTTATTTTTCCTAGTAAAACATTCCCATTATTTTCAATTTTTCCGCTTAAAGTGCTTGTGCTTGAGCAGTAAGTTAAATCGTAAAGTCTTATTGAACCCCAAGAACAATAAGTTTGAGTTTCAGCTTCTTCTCCAACTAATGCAGTTTGCCTTCTAGTATAAGGTATAATCCACGCACTTATTATTCCTGCAACTGCAATTGTAAAAGCTACTAATAATACTGTTCCAATCAAAGGAGATATTCCTTTTAGCATGTTGTTTCTACCCTAACTGATGGACAATGAGTAGTTATCAAAATACTTGAAAATGCAGAAACATTTTGTATTTCAAATGTTTTTAAAGTATTTCCTTTTAATTCTCCTAAAAGATAACCTTCTTCTGGCAAAACACTTCCATTTGCATAAATTATAAAAGCAGTTACGTTTTTCAAATCAACATTTTTTATGTTTTCAAGAATCAAAGATATTTTTCCATTCGCTTCATCATAACTACATTTAAAAACTCTGAAATTTGCAAATTGACATTCTCTAGCTTCAGTTTCTTTTTCAAATTCCTGAACTTGTTTTCTAACAAAAGAAGTTGTCCAGAAAGATATTATTCCAGCAAGGGTCATAGTTATTGCAATTACTAATACAGTTGCAATTAATGGGGATATACCTTTTTTTGACATACTCTTAATTTAAAATTGTTTGCTTTAAATAAAATTTTTATTCCTAGCTAAAAACAAATTCTTCACTTTTTAACTAACAATTATCCTTATAATTGGCCTATTTAATCCTTCATTCAATCCTTCATTTTCAACAACTAATTTAATATTTCCTTTACCAATTCTTCCGCTATTAGTTATATCCACATTTTCTAAAGGTAAAACCAATTTCATCTTTTTTTCTACAGTATTTACTTTAATATCATCAAAATAACTTTTCCCAGAAGGATTACTTACAACCAAATAAATTTTATTTTTATGCTCAACAGTAGTTGTTTTCCCAGTAGATTGCAATCTTTTTAATCCCAACTCATATTCAGCTTTTATTTCAGTTTCATTCAAGGCTTTATCATAAATGCGAACCTCATCTATTGTACCATTAAAGTATGAAAAATCAGCATACCCATCATTATCTTTAGCGGCAGCTCCTATTACAATGTATAGAGGAGCTATTGTAATAGATTTACTTGTACTAGCTACTTCGGTTCCATCAACATATAATTTTTGACTCTGAGAACCATCTACTACACAAACTACATGATGCCATTTTCCTGGATTAGCTATCCCACTTCCTATGAGTCCAGCATTAGAAGTTCCTGACACTTTAGCATATACACGTCCATCAGACCCTATCGATATTTGAGGTTCATATTTAGCCTCCCAAGTATATCCTCTATGAAATAAAACTTCTCCTGCAGTTGGAAGAACTGAATAATAAAACCATAAAGATACTGAATACCTACTTAGATTTATAGCTAAAATTCTTACATAATCATCAACTCCATCAAAGCTCAAACCTTTTCCAAATTTTCCATCAACCCATTGAGGTGGAGTATCTCCATCGCTATTAGAGGCATTTGCATCTTTTAAAGTTCCGTTATTATAATGTAAAGAATAATCGTAAGTTGTATTGCCAGAGCCTTCATCAAAAGTTAAATATAAAACTAAGTTTTCTGGTGCTACGCTTAAAGGAAAAATTTCTCCTTTTCCATTTCTATTTATTATTTTTCCATAAATCGTAAAATCTTGAGTTATGTTTGTAACGTTTGCATAAGCCGCTCCTTTATTACAATAATACATACCATATTCAACTTTACAAGTTCCATTAATTACTTTCCAAGTTGGTGAAGCGTCTGAATCAGCTTGATAATAATTAAAATATTCTAAAAATACAGGATTCCTTTCCAAATAAACATTTCCCATTGTTCCTTCTAATAGCAAATCAGATTTTGGAGTATATTCAAAATAAATTAACTCGTTATCTTTATCTATTATATATTCTCCATCAGTTACTGTAAAAGTTATGGTTCTTCTACTT
>Ga0190337_1000035_pt1 | contig 23313 bp, 23 predicted proteins | sample 4872041011_MG_FD_161677 | JGI IMG/M metagenome (GOLD analysis project Ga0190337, IMG submission 161677) | Hydrothermal vent sediment bacterial communities from Southern Trench, Guaymas Basin, Mexico - 4872-04-10-11_MG | ecosystem: Environmental > Aquatic > Marine > Hydrothermal vents > Sediment ...
CAAGAAGTTTTTTAAAATCTTTTAAATCACACAAAGCAAAGTCTTTTTTTAGTTCCTTTTCTATATCTTTTTCAAGTTCTACTTGAGAGTAAACTCCATAATCTAAAACATTTCCTATAGCAGAAATCTTTAAAGCCCAATAAAGTTTGTCTTTCTGTTGATTTAAAAATTCTTTCAAAAAGTTATAAAGATTTTTAGCTGTCTTTATGGATTGTTTTTTGATATCTTTATAAGGGTCTGGGTTATTTGTATATAATTTAACTAAACCGTGAATTTCTCTTGCAAGTTCTGGTGGGGTTTTATATTTTTTGTAATTTTTAATAATTTCTATAGCATCTTCTATAATTTTTTCTTGGATTTCTACGCTGTTGGTTACTTTACGAGTTGCTTCTAAAATCTGTCTTAAAAAACAAGGTAAACAGTCTAACTGTAATTTCATTTTTATTCCTCCACAAAAATTATAAAATTTGATATTTAAGATACTTTGGATTATAATAAAATATAATTTAAAAAATTAAAAGGAGTAAAAGATGGAAGTTATTACTAATTTAAGAGGTTTGGACAAAATTATAGTTCCTATTAGACTTACTTCTAATTCAAAAATTAGATTTCAATGTTATCCAGGAGTTCCTTGTTTTAAACTTTGCTGTTCAAATTTATTTTTACCACTTACTCCTTATGATATTATAAGAATTAGAGACAGACTTGGTCTTTCTACAGATGAATTTTTATTAATTTATACTGAACCTTTTATTCTTCCTAAATCAGGACTTCCCATTGTTAGACTTAAAATGAGGAATGATGAAGATAAAACTTGTCCTTTTTTAGGAGAGGGAGGTTGCACTATTTATGAAGTTAGACCACTTGCATGTAGATATTATCCTCTTGGTTTTGGTATGTTTAGAAATAAAGATGAAAGAAAAAATGAAGATATCTACTATCTTGTAAATGAAGGTTTTTGTCAAGGGCTTGAATCTGGTGAAGAGATGACTGTAGAGGAATACAGAATTTCTCAGGGTATACCTGAGCTTGAAGAACCAATCAAGGAATGGGGAGAAATCATAATGAGAAAAGAATCCCTTGGCCCTATGGAGGTTCCAGAGAAAAGTTTACAGCTATTTTTTATGGTAAGTAGTAATCCTGATAGATTTAGAGCTTTTATCTTTGAAACTAAGTTTTTGGACATGTTCGAAGTTCCAGAAAAAACTTTAGAAGAAATCAAAAAAGATGATTTAAAACTTTTGCAGTTTGGATTCAAATGGTTAAAAACTGTTCTTTTTGGGGATAAATTAGTTAAAAGGAAGAAAGAAAGTCCATCTGTCAAGAAGATAAAGCCTTTCTGATTTTAGATGTATCCTAAAATTAAACGTAAAAAAACTAAAATTATTTGGGTTGGGGGTGTCTCTATTGGTGGAGATAGTCCTATTCGTGTTCAAAGTATGACTAATACTGATACAAGGGATGTAAAAGCAACTTTAAATCAAATTCAAAAGCTTTATTCTGCAGGCTGTGAAATAATAAGGGTTGCTGTTCCTGATGAAAAGGCAGTAAAAGCTTTAAAAGAAATTACTAAAGAAAGTCCTATTCCTGTTATTGCAGACCTTCATTTTATAACTTCTCTTGGGGAAAAAGCAGTAAAAGCAGGAATTGCAGGAATAAGAATCAATCCAGGGACTTTTAAAAATCGAAAAAATTTTGATAGACTTGTTATGGTTTGTAAGGATCATGGAGTTTGTATTAGAATAGGAATAAATGCTGGTTCTTTAGAAACAAAAATTTTAAAAAAGTATAAGATACCTTCTCCAAAAGCTATGGTTGAAAGTGCATTAAATTGGCTTACTTATATAGTAGAAAAGTTTGATTATTATAACCTTAAGGTTTCTTTAAAATCTTCAAATTGGTGGGACACAGTTAAGGCTTATGAACTTTTTTCTAAAAAAATGGATTTTCCTTTACATATAGGTGTTACAGAAGCAGGAGGACTTATTCCTGGGACAATTAAAAACACTATGGCTATTACATATCTTTTATTAAAAGGAATTGGAGATACTTTAAGAATTTCACTTACTGCTGATCCTGTAGAAGAAGTTTATGTAGCTTATGAGATTTTAAAAAATCTTGGTTTAAGAAGCCTTTATCCTGACATAGTTTCCTGCCCAATCTGCGGAAGGTGTGAAATAGATTTAATAAGTCTTTATAAAGAAGTAGAAAACTGGGCAAGAAATATAAAAGCGAATCTTAAGTTAGCTGTAATGGGTTGTGTGGTAAATGGGCCAGGAGAAGCAAAACATGCTGATCTTGGGATTACAGGAGGAAAAGGGGTAGGCATAATATTTAAAAAAGGGAAAATCATCCGCAAAGTCCCTGAAAAAGAACTTTTATCTGCTTTTTTTGAAGAAATAGAAAAATTTTTAAAAGAACATCCAGAGCGTCTTAATTCCCCTGCTTCTCATTTTTCTATTTCCTAAGATTATAAAGAATTTTTGCAGAAAGATTATATTTTTTAGCTAAGATTTTTGCTATTTCTTTGCTTTTTAATCCTTGAGATTCCAATTTTTTTATTTCCTTTTTAATTATTTGCCAATCTACTTTCTGAACTTTTTTCTGATTTTCAGGCATAATTATAAGGGTTATTTCTCCTAAAAATTTTTCTCTTTCACTAAGGCTTTTTAAATCAGTCCATAAAAGTTCTTCATGTATTTTAGTTAACTCTCTTGCAAGAAAGCACCTCCTATTTCCGAATATCTCAAGAAGGTTTTTAATAGTTTTGGACATGCGATGTGGTGCTTCAAAAATAACAATAGGCAAATCCTTAGGCAAATTTTCTAAAATTTCTTTTTGCTCTGACTTTTTTCTGGGAAGAAATCCAAGAAAGATAAAGCCTTTATCAAGGTTTATTCCACTTACACTTAATGCACAGGTTAAAGCAGAGACCCCAGGAACAGGAATAACCTTTATACCTCTTTCATGCGCAAGTCTAATTAAATAAGCTCCTGGATCAGAAATAACAGGTGTTCCTGCTTCACTAACTAAAGCAACATCTGAACCTTTCTCAATGAGAGCTAAAACTTTTTCTGTTTTCTTTTTTTCTATATCCTTATAAAGACTTATAGTTTTTTTTGTTCCAAGCTGATAATAATTAATAAGTTTTTTAAGAGATCTTGTATCTTCACATGCAATGTATTTCACTGATTTTAAAATCTCTAAAGCTCTGAGAGTAATATCTTTCAGATTACCAATAGGTAAAGATACAATATAAAGTTTCCCTATCTTTTTTTCCATTAAATTTTATTATATCATCTTTATTAATAAGAAAATTTTATTCCTGTATAAAAAGAACAATCAGGAGTTCCATAATTTTTTACTTCTTCATAATCAGAATTAAATAAGTTGTCAATTCTTCCAAACAGCTTTAAATATTTATTAAGTTTATACTCAGCACTTAGATTTATTAAAGAATAAGATTTTAATTTTTCTTGATTATTTACATCATTATATCTTTCTCCAGTATATATATATTCAGCAAATAGAGAAAAATTATTTATTTTATACTCTCCTGAAATAGAAAATTTATGCATAGGTTTATATATTAAATACTTATTATTTTTCTCATTTTCTGTATCAAGATAAGTATATCCTGATTTTATAATAAAATTTTTGCTCAGTGTAAAAGTAAAACTTAATTCACATCCTTTTATATTAGCTTTACCTATATTTTGTGGCTTCCATATCCAGCTTCCTGGAGAAATTGGTGCCCATTGTATCAAATTTTTATATTTCTGATAAAAAAAACTTAGAGAAAACTTAATTTTTTCATTTAAAAAATTCTTTTCTATCCTCGCATCCCAAGCCCAAGCTTTTTCTGGTTTAAGATTAGGGTTACCCATTGTCCATCCTGTATTAGGCCAAAAAAGATCATTTAAAGTAGGAGCTTTAAAAGCGGTTCCATAATTTGCTTTTATTTTTAAAGCATATGGTATTATATTGTAAAGAAATCCGATCCTATAAGTTGTTTTTTCACCAAAAGTTTGATGTTTATCATATCTTATGCCTCCATTTAATATTAAATTATTATTCAAAAGTTTGATTTTACTATTCATATAAATAGCTTTATTTTCAATATCTTCATCATAGGTAGTAGAACCTTCATATTTTCCTTTTTCTTTTCTATATTCAGTTCCTATAATAAAGATAAAATTTTTTGAAAGAAAAAGATTATGTTGCCAGTCAAGAATATAAATTGCAGGAGTGATTTTAGAACTATACCATCTATATGTATCATCGGGATCTTTGGTATTAATAATTTCTTTTACCTTGGAGAAGGTTAAAACTTGTTTCCAATTAGAAGTAAGGTTTAATTTAACTTTTCCTGAAATAAGTAAGTGATGTCTTCTTTGTATATAATCTGGGTCATCAAGACATCTATTAAAGCCATCTTCTGTTCCAAAATCAAGTTCAGAACGGTCATAATAATATCTTCCTAAAAATTCAAGCTCTAACTTTTTAAAAGGTCTGAATCCAAACTTACCGGAGATAAAAGCATTTTTATATCCATCTTTTTCATCACCATTTTTATAAGCTGAGAATCCCTCATTTTTGTAATAAAATGTTGTTACTCTATAATCAATTTTCTCTGTTCCACCAGATAAATTAAAAGCAGGTTTATAAGTTCCATAAGAGCCTCCTTCTAAAGAAAGATTTATTCTTGGTTTACCTTTTCCCTTTTTTGTAATAATATTTATAACTCCTGCCATAGCTTCAGAACCATAAAGAGTGCTTTGTGGTCCATTTATAATTTCAATTCTTTCTATCTCATCTACACTTAAACTTGAAAAGTCAAAATCTCCTGTAGTAGGACTGTTTACCTTTATTCCATCTATCATCACAAGAACATCGGATGATTTAGTAGAAGTTCTTAAAAAGATAGATGTCAGTTTACCAGGACCGCCATATTGTTTTATATATAGATCTGGTAATTTTCTTAATACATCGGCCACCCATTTTACATTCATTTTCTTAATTTCTTTTTCAGTTATAACAGTTACATCATTTGTGGTTTCTTTTAAAGGTTCTTTAATTCTATTTGCAGTTACTATAATCTCTGGTAGTTTTTGAAGCTTTTTAGACGAAAAAGCCTGATTTTGCAGAATGGTTATCAAAATAATTCCAGTAATAAGAAAATGTTTATAAAGTTTTTTATTATAAAGTTTTTTAAACATAATCTCTCCTTAATAATTTTTTAAAAAGAAATAATTTTATAGAAAAATGAAAAAAGACTTTATAAAAGGAGTTTAGTAGAAAGAAAAGAAAATTTTCTCATAACTTCACCCCCTCGGGTTTTTTGGGCTGAAGCGGTCTTCCGGCTTCCGGATCATCCTACTCACCGCGCCTTCCCAGAGGGAAATTCCCTCCAGTGGCTTGTCGGCTAAGTCAAAGACTTAGCCCAAGCGGCTTTCGTCCCCGGTCACGGCTGCGGGGCAGCGGGGGATTTTCACCCCTCTTCCACAAACTTCAGCCTATTTATTTTAATAATTATATATTATATTTAAAAAATCAAGTAGAATTTTTTATCTCAGAGGGCATAGTAAAAAGCAACTGCAATTAGTATCCATGCTATAATTATCCCTACTCCCCCAATAACTAATATTAGAAGAAAAGAACTTATAAAATATAGAAGTCCAGCAGTTTTAAATAAACTAATCTTTGTATAATAAGCTAACAAATAGAAAGCATTTTTTATATAATAACCACTTATTACAAATAAAATGTAAGTTAATATAAGAAAAAATAAAAGTTTCTTTTCTATATTTAGATAATTTATATAAGGATAGGATCCTGATTTTATAATCATAGAAAAAAATCCTAATCCTATAGTAAAAAATATCAATACAACTGCAATAATTGAGATAATTTAAAGTGGACCCCCCATTTTTGCACCACCATTATACCACTCTTAGGTGATACTTCCATCCCTTCTGTTCTGTCTCCCTCCTTGCACCATGGTAAACTTCATCCGGTGTCAAATAACCTAATCCCTGATGTACCCTTTCTCGGTTATAATACTTCACCTACCTGCTCGTAATCTCTCTAACATCTCTCAAATTTCTTACTTCGTAAAGCCTCAAACACTCGTACTTGTAACTCCTCCAAAAACGCTCAATATAAATATTGTCCTTAAACCCTCTATCCCCAAAACTCAGCTTCGAAATAAAATTGCCTCCCTCGTCCATAAATACCTTTAAAAACTCCCTGCTCAAAAATTGCTTACCCCTGTCTGCATGTATAATCTCAGGATATCCATATTTCCTCACAGCCTCCTCTGCCGCCTTCATACAAAAGTGCCTGGCAAGAGTATTCGAACTCTTAATAGAAAGCACCTTCTTAGAATAAGCATCCATAATTGCTACCACATAGCAAAAGCCTTGCTGCAGCCTCACATAGGTAATATCTGTATACCATACCTGGTTCGGCCTTTTTATAACAATACGCCTCACAAGATTTTCCGGCTTTAAAATACTCACTTTATCTGATTTTGTAGTTCTCCTCGGAGGACAAATCCCTTTTAGCCCCCTTCATAAGCCTTTGTACCCGCTTCCTGTTCACTTTGTAGCCTTCTCTTCTCAAATACACAGTTATCTTCCTGCTCCCACTTGTAGGATCCCTAAAATAATACGCCTCTATAAGTTCCATCAGCTTCTGATTAAACCTGTCCTCTACCTTCGGTTTGTAATAAAAAGTCTTTCGTGAAACCCCCAATAGCTCACATTGCCTTCTTATGCTGATTAGAGCCTTCCTCTCTATCATCTTCAGCCTTTCTTTCTTAGTTAAAGTAGTCCTAACTTTCTTGATAAAAAATCTCTTTCCACTTTCAGCTGCCCTATTTGTTTGTAAAGTTCGTCTATGGTTTTCTGAAGTTCTTTTTCTTTTGAGGATGAGTTGTCGAAGACTTTGTAAGCATTTTCCAAGAATTCGGTTTTCCATCTAGAAACCATGTTAGGATGGACTCCGAATTAGGAAGCTATTTGGGAGATAGACTTTTCTCCTTTGAGAGCTCCGAGAGTCACTTTAGCTTTAAATTCTGGAGTGTAATTTTTTCTGCCTTTTATGGTCCTCTCCTTTTTCTCTTTTCTTAAATTTTACCACCTTACTAAATTGTGCAATTTTTGGGGACCACCTCAAATCCCTTCTTGTTAAGTCTAAAAAATCTCAGATTTAGAGCAAAAGAGAATTTCTATCCTGAAAAATTAATTAAAAAAGAAAATTTTTTTAATTTAAATTAGTCAAAAGAAAATTTAATAAAAGCTTTATTATTTTTACCTTTGCTATTTTGAAAAGTTTTTTCTTGACAAAAATTTAAAAGTCCGTTATAAGAGGAATAGTTATGGAATTAAATTTCCCTGAAGTATTTGCCTATCTTGATGGACTTATCAGTCAAAAAATAAAAAAAGAAAATATTTTAAAATCAACAGAATTTAAATTCTTTTGTATTACACCTGAAGAGGTAGAAAAGTATTTAAAATCTTCTAATTTTGATACTAAACAGACATTTATATCAAAGCAGTGTTTACCAGGTTTAGACATTTTAGGAAAGTTATTCCATTTTTCTGAATTAGAAAAACAGATTCTTTTAATTGTTCTTGCCCCTGAAATTGATGTGAAGTATGAAAGGATATATGCCTATCTTCAAGATGACCTCACTCGCAAATATCCTACTATTTCTTTAATTTCTTTTCTCCTTTGTAAAGATGAAGTTGAAAGGCTAAGGATTTTACCTTATTTTTTACCTCATTCTCCCCTTTTTAAATTTCGCCTTTTAAGATTTGTAGGAAATTCTACAGAAACTTCTTGGCTTTCCTGTCCACTGAGATTAGAAGAATCGGTTAGAAATTTTATTTTGGGATATTATAGTTTAGACAACCAACTAAAGACATTTGCTCAGCTGTTATTTCCTGTTTCCAAAAAAAGAGAATCATCAGTCAAAATAAAAAATTTGTTAAATGTTATAAACACAGGTATAGAAAAAAGGAAAAAATTCTTTTTCTATATTTATGGTCCATATGGCTCTGGGAGAAAAAATTTTGCTTTAGATCTGGCTCAAGCTATAGGCTATAATCTTCTTGAAGTAAATACCAGTTATATTATGGATTCTTCTGCTAAATTAGAAGAATTGTTAAGTATAATATTTCGTGAAGCCTTGCTTTCGGGTTCTTTAGTTTATTTTAATCATTTTGAAACTCTTTATACGCACGAAAAATCTCATTTTTATGAATCTATTTTTTTCAAAATTTTAAAAGATTTTACCTGGTTTGTTTTTTGTGCTGGAGATAAACCTTGGCAACCACAATATCTTCCTAAAGATTTTTTATTTTTAACAACTTCTTTTTCTTATCCTGATTATCCTACTTCCTGCAAATTTTGGGAAGATGGGTTAAAAGATCTTATTTCAAACCAGACTAAAGAGACCGCTCAAATTTTAAGTGGTATATTTAAATTTACACAAGAGGAAATAAGTCAAATTGTGCAACTACTTAAGGCATATAAGATTATTAGTGGTAAAATTAACAAAAAGACTATCTATGAAATTTGCCATCAAAAAGTTTCTCATAAACTAAACCATTTAGCTCAGCGACTTAGGTTGTCTTACAAGCTGGAAGACATTATTCTTCCTCAAGATCGGTTAAATCAACTCAAAGAGATTATTTCTTTCTGTAGGCATCGATATCAAGTGTTTGAAAAGTGGGGATTTAAAAAGAAATTTCCTACTCAGGGTGTTTATGTTCTTTTTATTGGGGCTCCAGGTACAGGTAAGACTATGGCTGCTGAGATTATTGCTCATGAGTTAGGGCTTAATCTTTATCGCATTGATCTTTCTCGGATAATAAGCAAGTATATTGGAGAAACAGAAAAAAATTTAGCCAAAATATTTGATGCAGCTGAAGGGGCAGGTATTATTCTCTTTTTTGATGAGGCTGATGCCCTTTTTGGTAAGCGTACCGATGTAAAAGATGCTCATGACCGCTATGCTAATATTGAAGTTAGTTATCTTCTACAAAGAATTGAAGAATATAATGGGATAGTTATTCTTGCCAGTAATTTTCATCGTAATATTGATGAAGCTTTTATGCGACGCATGCAATTTGTCGTGGAATTTCCATTTCCTGATGAAAAGATGCGAGAGAAGATATGGAAAAAAGTTTTCCCTGAAGAAGTTCCTTTAGCTAAAAATATAGATTTTGAATTTTTGGCTAAGAATTTTAAACTTAGTGGAGGTAATATCAAGAATGCAGCTTTAGCAGGGGCATTTTTGGCAGCTGAAAATTCAGGGCAAATTACAATGGAACATTTATTACAAGGCATTAAAAGAGAATATCAAAAAATGGGGAAGAACTTTAAACTGGAAGGTATAAAATGTTGTTTAAAAAACAAACTCTAAAAGAATTCATTGTGAAAAAAAGTATTTTTTATTTCCTGTTTTTATTTACTTTTATTGGTTTTGGCATCGCTATTGCTCAGAATTTACTTATTTTAGAAGACAATCAAGCTCAGGTCAATGTAAAAGAACTAAAAGTCTATGATAACCCTCCTCATTTAGTTAAAACCGGAATTCTTAAATGGGAATGGAAATTTGGAAATGTGATTTATGTGCTTAAAAAAGGAGATAGGGTCGAAATATTGGAAAGAAAAATGATAGGGCGTTATGAGTGGATAAAGATAAAATATAAGATCAAAGATACTCAGAGAGAAGGAATAGGATGGTGTTTTTTTGGAAGTAAACGTAAACACTCCTCATTTATACCTTTTATTTATGCTCAAACTTCTTCATCTCCTGAAGAAAAAGAAATGCAAGGGATAGATCTTTCTTCTTCTGCTCTTGTTTGCCTATGTCTTACTTTTATTATTCCATTTTTTGTATTTAAATTCCTTCCTACAAGTATCGAAAAATATAAACTTATTTTCTCTATCTTTTTTGACTTAGTTGTTCTTTTAGTTTTTGGATATGTTAAATCTGAGGACATTTTTACCATTATTAAATTTTGGAGTTAAATGCTATGTTAAAGATTAGTTTGAGGACAAAAAAGAATATTGGTCAGAAAGAAAAAACCGGAATAAAACCTCAATCAACTCCTAATACCTCTTTTATTAAAGTTATTCAATATCTCCATCAAACTATTGGTAATCAGGTGGTCAGTAATTGGATTCAGACCAAACTAAAAATTGGGCAACCAAATGATAAATATGAAAAGGAGGCAGACAGAATAGCTGAAAAAATTATGACTATGCCGTCTTCTACTTGTGCGAGTTATGAAGAAGAAAGATTGCAGCCAAAACTGATAGATGAAATTTCTCCTATTATTCAGCGGCAGGAAACAGAAGAGGAAGAAGAAAAAGAGATTATTCAACCTAAGAGGATTACTGATGAAGGGGAGAAAGAAATACCAGAGATAGAAACTTATATTTCTCGCACAAGAGGTTTAGGTAATTCACTTCCACCTGGTATTCGTGCCTTTATGGAAGAAAGATTTGGTGTGGATTTTAGCAATGTTAGAATTCATGCTGATAGTGAGGCTGCCCGCATGGCAAGGGCTTTAAATGCCGAGGCATTTACTTATGGAAGGGATATTTATTTTGGAGAAGGCAGATATAGGCCTGAAACAACTGAAGGTAAAAAGCTTTTAGCACATGAACTGACGCACGTGGTGCAGCAGAGCAGAGGGAATAGAAGTAAAAAAATTCAACTTTATCAGTCCAAAATATGCGGGCGTGACTCTACTCAGTTCAAAGATTTCCCAAAGACTTATATTAAACAAATAAATATTGATCTAGGGTCTAGGAAATTAAAATTAGAATGGGAAGGACCTAATAAGAATAAAGGACAAAAAGGTCCGTTTAAAATATCTGCAGGTGCTGGAAAATGTGGAATAAATTGTGATGATGAAACTCAAAGTAGACTCCCTGGTTCTTTATGCACTCCAAAAGGAGACTTCACTGTTAAAAAATTTCTTTGTGTAATGCCAGGAGTTTCTTTTGGAGAAATACCCGTCAAAAACGCAACTTATTTTAACTTAAAAAGGAAAATAGCGATACATTCAACAGGAGGAAGTGTGCCTGAAGATAATATCTCCCATGGATGTGTTCGTGTTGAAGATAAAGCATCAGAAGTGATCTATGATAATTCTATTAAGAATAGAACTAAAGTTCATATATTTGGTAAATGGGACAGTTCATGCTGCTATGAAGATTGGGATAAATTACAAAATAGAAATAATCGACAATGTCTATATTCAGATTAGTAGGTTTATACCATGCTTAGCCACTTAGATAGAACAATAGAAAACTTACTTAGACAAAAAGTTCCTCTGCTAGAAACAGAATATGATATAAGTTTTGACATCCCTACCAAAGAGTGGGCCAGTAAACTTTCTACTACCAAACCAACCATAAATATTTATCTTTATGATATCCGTGAAAATAGAGAATTGAGATCAAATAAATGGGAGCTGAAGCGTAATTCTGATGGAACTGTAACCAAAGAAAAACCACCTGTAAGAATTGATGCATTTTATATTATTACTGCTTGGAGTCCAGCTCAAACAGATGCAGTTTTAGAAGAGCATCACTTACTAAGCCAGATTTTAGCAGTGCTTTTTAAATATTCCTTTATTCCTGAAGATGTTTTAGCAGGAGATTTAGCTACTATTAAACCTTCACCTAAGCTTCCTATAATTGTTGCCTGTCCAGATGCATTTAAAGACCAGGGTGTGGGACAATTTTGGAATGCTGTTGATCAATACTGGAAACCTTTTATTCATTTGATAGTAACTATTCCTATTGATTTACAAGAAAAAATTACTGGGCGTGCTGTAACTACTAAGATATTTAAATATGAAATAATTAAATAAATTATGATACAAGAAAAATTTATTCAAATAGGAGGGCGAGTTGTAGATGAAACAGATTCAAGTAAAGGAATTCCTGAAGCTACAGTAAGTATTATGCAGGACGGGAAAATAATAAAAACAACAAAGACAGATAAAGATGGATATTTTAAATTTAGCGCATTAAAAGAAGGTGAATATATTCTCAAAGCAACTAAGAATGAAAAAGAGGTATTTGAAGAAATTACATTGCAGGAGCCAGAGCGGGTTGATGATTCAGAGCAGATTGACGAAAGTTATGGAAATATAAAAATTATAATTTGGTAAAAAGGAGGAAAAAAATGCCAGAATACTTAGCACCAGGTGTTTATGTAGAAGAAATAGAAATAGGGGCAAAACCAATTGAAGGAGTAAGTACAAGCACAGCAGGTTTCTTGGGACAGACTGAAAGAGGACCTATTGAGCCTAGGCTTATAACAAGTTTTGAGGATTTTAAAAAACTTTATGGCAGTCTGTCGGATGGTTTTCTTTTTTATGCTGTAAACGGTTTTTTTGCAAATGGGGGTAAGCGTTGTTTTATTAGCCGCATTGTAGGTGATCCATTTGAAACGGCAAAAGTTGATTTAGAAAAAGATGAAGATGTTGCTCTTACTGTTTCTGCAATAGGTCCCGGGACTTGGGGGAACAGAATAGAAATAAAGATTGAAAATGCCAGCCTCCATGAAAGGGATAATAATTTATTTAAATTAAGTATCCGTTATAAAGAAAGTGAAGAAAGCGAACCTAAAGTAGTTGAAGTTTATGATAATTTATCTCCACTTCCCGGATTAAACAATTGTGAAAAGAGGGTAAATGGTATATCAAATTTTGTAACGATAAAAAGCAAAGGTGTTCGTCCAGATAACTCGGATTGGAAAGCACTGGAAGGTGGAAGTGAAAGTAGTATAAGTCTTGATGACTTTGAAGGAAAAGAGATTGTTGACAGTGATAAAAGAATCAAAACGGGTTTATTAGGATTTGAAGATATTGATGAGATTTCTATTGTCTGCATCCCAGACGAACATTCTGTAAATGGAGTTACAGATGAGCTGGTTAAGCATTGTGAAAAGTTTAGAGACCGATTTGCCATTTTACAGTCAAAACAATCAGATACTAATATTGCCAATCTTTGGCCTCCTAAAGATTCAAAATATGCTGCTTTTTATTTTCCTTGGTTAAAAATTATTGATCCTTTAACAAGTCTTCCAAAGTTAGTTCCTCCAGGAGGTCATATAGCTGGAATCTATGCCCGGAGCGATACAGAGCGAGGTGTCCATAAAGCTCCAGCTAATGAAATTGTTAGAGGAGTAGTTGGACTCCAATTTAATATTAGTCAAGGTGAACAGGAAATCCTTAATCCCCGTGGTGTAAACTGCATACGCGTATTCCCAGGCAGAGGTATTAGGGTCTGGGGAGCAAGGACTACCTCAAGCGACCCCTTATGGAAATATATTAATGTAAGAAGGCTACTTCTTTATCTTGAAGAATCTATTGAAAAAGGCACCCAATGGGTGGTCTTTGAACCCAATGATGAAAGACTTTGGGCAAGAGTAAAACAATCAATTACTAATTTTCTCACCAAAGTATGGAAAGATGGCGCTTTAATGGGTTCTACACCTGAAGAAGCCTTTTTTGTCAAATGTGATAGGACAACTATGACGCAGGATGATATAGACAATGGACGGCTGATTTGTATTATTGGGGTAGCACCTGTTAAACCAGCAGAATTTGTTATTTTCCGCATTGCCCAATGGGCAGGAGGTTCAGAAATTAGTGAATAAAAAGGAGGTAAACTATGCCAACAGGAGAAAGAAAAGACCCTTATAGGAATTTTAGATTTTTAGTAGAAATTGATGGAATTATTCAGGCAGGTTTTAGTGAAGCAACAATTCCTGATAGCACTCAAGATGTGATTGAATATCGTGAGGGGAATGAGCCTCCTACAGTAAGAAAGCTTCCTGGTTTGGTGAAATATGGAAATGTGACTTTAAAATGGGGCATTACCGATTCTATGGAGCTTTATAACTGGCGTAAATTGGTAGAACAGGGAAAGATGAAAGATGCCAGAAGGAATATGGCTATTATCTTAATGGATGAAGAAGGAAATATTGCTGCCAGGTGGGAGTTTAGTGATGCTTGGCCAAGTAAATATGATGCACCTGATTTAAATGCAAAAGGAAATGATATTGCCATTGAAACACTTGAGATTGTGCATGAAGGAATGAGGAGGGTAAAGTAAGCTAAAGAAAAAACTAAATAAGTAAAGGAGGGGTGTATGCCTTTACAAACTGAATATGAATTTACATTACCAAAGGGATATGTAGATGAAAACGGAAATGTTCACCGCAAAGGAATTATGCGTCTGGCTACAGCAGCAGATGAGATTTTGCCTATGAAAGACCCTAGGGTGCAAAGTAATCCGGCTTATTTAACAATTATTCTGCTCTCGCGGGTGATTGTAAAATTGGGAGATTTGCCAGATGTTAATCCCAGGGTTATTGAAAACCTTTTTGTTAGTGATCTCGCATATTTGCAGGAGTTTTATAGACAAATCAATGGAGATGGTAATATCAGAATAAAAACTACATGTCCTAAGTGTGGTGAAAAGTTTGAGGTGGAGTTATCTGCCCCGGGGGAATAGAAAGCTACCCCCTCGATAGATTATTCGAGGAGGTAGCCTTTATTGCATATTACTTTCACTGGTCATATGAAGAGATTATGAATATGACTCATTGGGAGAGAAAAAAATGGTGTGAAGAGATAAACAAAATAAATAAAAAGTTGAGTGAGGATATAAAAAAATAATAGAAATTTATGATTTTGAAGGAAAAAATTATCTTTAGCTCAGATAGGTTTCATTCTATTAATAATATCATTGCATTTTGTAACCAAATTAGGGATAAATATACCCTTAGAATATATAATAAAAAGTTCCCTTTTCTACATTTATTAAAATTTAAGCCTTCATATTATATCTTTAAAAATATCATAAATCTGTCTTTGAAAATGCAGGTTTATAATATTGAATCTAAACATCAAATAGGTATCCATAATCCTCAAGTTATTTATCGCAGATTACCAGTTTTGCTTCTTGTCCATTCTGGCGCGAATTTAATTGTAAATAAAATGCAGAAAGATATTTCTATTAAAAAATTTTCTCTTAATACTGTTTTAAATATGTTAGCAAGCAAGGCAGAAAAAACCTTAAATTTTTTAGAAAAAAAGCCATCACCAGCTAAGACTTTAGGTTTGAGCTCAAATACTAATAAAACACTTAAAGCTTCAAATAAAATAAACAAGGAAATTTTAAACACATCTGATGAAAATGTACATTATTTATCCAGAATGAGCTTAAAAAGTTCTTGTTTTATAGAAAAAAATATTCCAAGGATTCAACAAAATGTATTTTTATATAAAAAAATAAAACATATTAAATCAAAGGACGAATTTGAGAAAATAAAATCTCCAAATATCCATAATGTGCAAGCAGTTTCTAAATATAATAGAGTATCAATTGCAACATTACCAATTTTTTCTAATACGGACTTAAGTATAAATAAAATTTTACTTAGTCAGTTGCAAGCAAATATATCAACTCCTTATTTATCCGGAATCAATCATAAACTAACCTCTATTAAATCAGAATTAATGAATAAATTCAGGCGAACAAAAACAGAATTTATATTTTTAAATCCAAACAAACAGTTAGAGAAGATTAGAGATACTATTCAAGATACTATTCAAAAACAAATCAATAGAGAACAGCCTAAAGAAGAGGTTATTTCAGTAATACTTAAAAAAGATAGAAATGTTTTAAAGTCAAAAGATTTTCAGAACTTAGTTGATCAGATTTATAAACTTATCCTTAAACGTTGGCAAAAAGATTTAGAAAGAAGGGGGATATTCTATGCCTGAGACAAGAAAAGACCCTTTAATGGATTTTCGCTTTCTTGTGGAAATCAAAGGATTAATTGTGGCTGGTTTTTCAGAGGTGTCTGGATTGCAGCAGGAGATAGAAATCGAAGATTATATTGAAGGAGGAAATGATTTTGTCCATAAGCTACCAAAAGGTATTAAACATAATAACTTAATTCTAAAAAGGGGGATGACCAATTCAGATACTCTTTGGAACTGGTATCAAAAAACAGCAGATGCAATTTTATACAAAAACCCTATTCCTTTAATGAATATATATGTCATTATTCTCAATGAAAATAGAGAGGAAAGCTGGAGATTTTTCTTTAAAGATGCCTATCCCATCAAATGGACAGGACCTGAACTTAGAGGAACAGGCAATAGTATTGCTATAGAAACATTAGAAATAGTCCATAAAGGATTTAGAAAGGTATGATAAAAGAAACAAAAAAGGCAAAGATAGTCATTTTAGAAGGCACAAATAAGGGTAAAACTATAAATCTTCAATTTAATCCTTCTGAATACACATTAGAAAAGATTAGCAAATTTGATAAGAAATTCCTTATAACCCGTGAAAATTTTAAGACACAGTATAAAGGTGGAGAAGAAAGTGATCTTACTTTAGAATTCTTATTTGATACAACAGAAACTGGTAAAGATGTCCGGTCAGAAATAGAACCTCTTATGCTTCTTGTTACTAAGGACCCTGAGCTTCATGCTCCTCCTCCCTGTGCTTTTATCTGGGGAAGCTTTGTCTTTAAAGGTGTAGTAAGCAAATTGAGTAAAAAATTTACCTTCTTTTTTGAAGATGGTACACCTGCTCGGGTAAGAGTGACCATTACCTTTATTCCCTTTAAGACATTAGAAGAGATAGAAAATGAAGAAAGAACGCATTCTGCTGATTTGACCAAAAAAAGAATACTTAAGGAAGGAGATAACTTATGGTTATTAGCATATAGAGAATACGGTGATCCCTCATTTTGGCGTTTGATTGCTAAAGCAAATGAAATTGATGACCCAAGAAGAGTAGAAATAGGAAAAGAACTTATTTTACCTCCAAGAGAAGGAAATGAATAATATAGCAGAAAAATTTGCTGATTTTTATGCTCCAGAGGTGAAGATATATATAAATGGTAGAAAACTTTCTTCTTTAGGTATAAATGTCTCTGAGGTGAAAATAGAACAAATCTTAGATGGGGCAGATAGTTTTTCTTTTACCGTGCCTCAAGCCTTGGATGAAGAATTTAACCCAAGGTTTCCAGATATTTTTCAATTTGGTAACAAAGTAGAGATTTATATTGGTTACAGAGATAGGTTATTTCCTGCTATTATAGGTATTATTAACTCTGTTTCTTGGGTTTTTACAGAAGGAAACTATATGGATATTACAGTAGAAGGTTATGACTATCTATTTCTTCTTATGAAGAAAGAAAAATATAGATCATGGAATAATAAGAAAGACAGTGAAGTAGTTAAAGAAATTTTACAAAAATATCCATTTAAAAGATTAAATATTGAAGATACCCGCATTAGACATCCTCATATAAGACAAGAAGGAGAAACCGATTTTCATTTTATAAAAAGATTGGCTAAAAGGAACGGATTTGAATATTTGGTAGAAGGTGAGACTTTTTATTTTAGACCACCGGCAGTTGATAGAAAACCTGCTTTTTCTTTGACCTTTGGTAAAGAACTTTTTTCCTTCAATCCACAATTCAATATTGCACAACAAGTGTCTGAGGTTCAGGTAATAGGATGGGATCCAAAAAGTAAAAAGGAAATAAAAGGTATAGCTAAGAAGGGAGATGAAGATAAGGTAGAAAGAAAGGGGAAAACAGGTGCAGATCTTATAAGGTCTATTTTAAAAGAAGAGGTTGTTCATCAAGTTAGAGCACCTGTTTATAGTATTGAAGAAGCAGAGAGATTAGCAAAATCTATCTTAAATGAACTTTCCTATGGATTGATTAAAGGAGAATGTAAATCTTTTGGTCTTCCAGGTTTACGTCCAGGTCAAGTTATAGAGCTAAAAGGATTAGGAAAGATATTTTCGCGCAGATACTATGTAGAAAAGGTAACTCATGAGATTGGAGAGAATGGATATGAAACTGATTTTTCAGTAAGGGGGAATACTTATTATGGATCTATTTAAATTTATTAATCAATCTAATGAAAAGCAAAATATATATGGTGTGGTGATAGGAATAGTCACTAATAATAAAGACCCTGAAGGTTTAGGAAGGGTGAAAGTGCGTTATCCATGGAGTGGAGAAAGTGGTGAGTCTTATTGGGCACGGACAATGAGTTTCATGGCTGGAAAGGAAAGAGGAGCATTTTTTCTACCAGAAGTAGGAGATGAAGTGTTAATAGCATTTGAACATGGAGATATAGAACACCCTATTGTGCTTGGGGCTCTTTGGAATGGAAAAGATAAACCACCTGAGAAAAATACAGATGGGAAAAACAATGTTAAAAAAATACGCTCAAGAAGTGGACATGAATTGATTTTTAATGATGATAAAGATTCTGGCAAAGAAAAGATAGAAATTCATACTGCTGGCGGGCATCAAATTTTACTTGATGACAGCAAAGGGAAAGAAAAAATCACTATAAAAGACAAAAGTGGAAATATAATTGAAATAGATTCAGTCAAAAATGAGATAAAAATTAAAAGTTCAATGAGTATATCCTTGGAAGCACAAACAATAGAAATAAAGGCAAATGCAACCTTAACATTAAAAGGAGGGATAGTGAAAATTAATTAATTGGAGGTTTAAATGCCACCAGCAGCAAGGATTGGGGATATGACAGCTCATGGAACACCCTTAGGGCCTGGTCCTGGTAGTCCTAATGTATTTATTGGAGGAATGCCTGCATGGCGAGTAGGTGTGGATGTGCATAACTGTCCTCTTGTAAGTGGTCTTGTGCCCCATGTAGGGGGAGTGGTGCAGATGGGGAGTACAACTGTATTTATCAATGGCTTTCCAGCTGCCAGACAGGGAGATGTAATTGTTGAAAATGGGCCACCTAATACAATTACCACAGGTTGTGCAACAGTAATAATTGGATGAATAAGGAGTATAAATGGCTAAAGAATTTTTAGGTGTTGGCTGGAAATTTCCAGTAAAGCTAGATGCCTCAGGTAGATTTGAACTTTCAAAATATGAGGAGGATATTGAGGAATCCATAAGAATCATTTTGGGAACAATTCCAGGAGAACGGGTTATGCAGCCTGAATTCGGCTGTGGCATATATGAATATGTATTTTCAACTATTAATATTTCTAATTTAGCATTAATAGAAGAAGAAGTAAAAAAGGCTTTAACCTTATATGAGCCCCGTATAGAGATAATAAAAGTAAAAGCCTATCCAGATACAAATAGAGATGGGGTGATTTTGATAGATATAGAGTATCGAGTGATTTCTACAAATACTCGTCAGAATTTGGTGTATCCTTTTTATCTGACAGAGGGAGGATGAGGTGTCATTAAATCCTAAAATAGATAAGAGATTAGCAGGTGAGATTGAGAAAAACATAAAAGATTTAATTCCTGCCTATTTGCCTAACTGGAAGCCTGAGCCCGGGGAGCCTGGATGGGCAGTTGCTCAGGTTTTTTCTAAAATGGTAGAAGAAATTCTTAAAAGGCTAAACCAAGTTCCTAAAAAACTTTTTCTTACTTTCTTGGATAAACTTGGAACCAAAATCTCTCCTCCTTTACCTGCCAGGGCTCCCATAACATTTTATTTGACTGAAGGAGTTAGTGAAAATGTAAAAATTCCAGCTAAGACAGTTGTTTCGACTAAAGATCAAATTAACTTTGAAACAGAAAAAGAATTTACAGCAACAACTGCAAAGCTTAATGCTTTATTAAGTGTAGATCCAGATCAAGATAAGGTATTTGATCATTCTGAAAAGATACAACAAGGAAGTCCAATAGTCCTTTTCTCAGGAGAAAAAAATGATGAACAACATGTTCTTTATATAGGAGATGATAGTCTATTTAATCTAAATAAAGGTTTTGGAAAAGATTTATATATAAAATTGACCGTTCCTTTTATTGAAAATTGTGTATGGCAATATTGGGGTAAGGATGAAGATGGTAATGAATGTTGGATAAATTTTGAGACTAATGATAATATCAATCTTTATAAGCTATTGCCTTTTCCAACTTCCAAAAAAGATATAAATGGACATAATACATATTGGATTAGGGCAGTGTTTAAAGATGCTTGTCGTAAAGAAATCAAGATTAGCCATTTAAATATAAATTATGAAAGTAAATCAGGTGTTGATACTCTTTTTTACAATGATGTGCCTATTGATGTAAATATTCTTAATAATAAAGATCGATTTTTTTATCCCTTTGGCTCTGAATCAAAATTACAGGATACATTTTATATTGCCTCTAATGAAGCTTTCTCAAAGAAAGGATTTAATATAGAGTTAAAGTTTACTTTACCAAGTTTTTTAACTTTAATTGAAAATACCTTAAATAAATTAGATCAGATAAAACAAGATTTAATCAATTCAAAAAAAATCAAAGTAAATAAAATAGAAGAAATCAAAAAAGATTTAGAAGGATTGGAAACCGTTGAATTTATTTTAAATAAATTAGAACAATTAAAAAAAATGGAAGATGTTAACTCCATTTTAAGTAAATTAGACGAAATTAAAGAAGATATAAACCAATTAAAACAAACTAAACCTGTAGAACTTTCCTGGGAATATTGGGATGGTAAAAGTTGGAAATCTTTATCTATAAGTGAAATACAAATGGATGAATATTATCATTTTCCCAAAAGAATTCTTTTTGAATGTCCAAAAGACATATTACCTACTGAAGTTAATGGTGAAGAAAATTATTGGATAAGGGTAAGATTAATTGGCGGAAGTTATGGAAGTTATATATCAAAATATGATCCTCAAATTCGTGCATATAAAGTTATTTCAGTTTTTAAGCCACCCAAGATAAAAGATATTTTAATTAGGATTAAAAAAAAAGGAGTTTCTCCTCAATATTTAATAGCTTACAACAATTTGGAATATAAAGAATTTTCTAATAAGGTATACACCATTTGTGTTCCCCTCTCTGATAAACAAAAAACCATATATCTTGGCTTTGATAAGCCTTTCGATGAAGGTCTTATTACTTTGTTTTTTTCTCTTTCAAAAAAATACTGGGAGGCAGAAAGATATCTTGAATGGAGTTATTACAGCAAAAACGGCTGGAAGCCTCTAAATGTCAAAGATGAGACCAATGGCTTAACCCAAAGTGGTATATGTGAATTTATTGCTCCTTTGGATCAAGAAAGGTGCAAAAAATTTAATAAAGATCTTTATTGGATAAAAATAGAGTTGATTGAGAAGATTCCATCCAAAATATATCCTCTTTTTCTTTCACTTTCCAAAATTTATCCTAAAGAGTTTGTTTCTATAGTTGCCCACAAGCTTTTTAAAAACCCAATATATGCAACTTATTTATACCATCCTTTAAAACCATTTTCACATCTTGATTTATATAAACCAGAGGAAAGAACGATAAACATTGAACCCTGTGCCCCAGACTTTATTCCATTTCATCCAGCTTTACATCTTCCTACAGAAAAAAAGGCACATCAAATAGAGCTAATGGGAATTTATCTAAATACCATTTGGGCTACTCAATCAGAAACTATAGAAGATGAGATATTAGGTTCAAGTGATGGTTCACCAAATCAAAAATTCTTCTTGCTTAGGCCCCCAGTTATAGAACTTAAAGTTTGGGTGAAAGAACCTTTACCACCTGAAGATTCATCTATTCCTTATTATAAAGATGAAGAAGGGGGTTTTTGGATTTTATGGAAAGAAGTAGATGACCTGCAATATTCCTCTCCATCATCCCGGCATTATACCCTTGATCATGCTACAGGTGAAATCCAGTTTGGAGATGGTAAAACCGGGTTAATTCCACCTATAGGTAAAGATAATATAAAAGTCACATATAAAACAGGAGGAGGCAAAAAAGGGAATGTAGCTGAAGGTAAAATAGATACCTTAGTAACTCCGATTGCTTATGTGGATAAAGTAAAGAATCATGAAAAGGCATCTGGAGGAGCAGATATAGAAGATATTAATAATGTTTTAATGAGAGCACCTAAAAGATTAAAAACTCGCTCTCGTGCGATTACGATCGAAGACTATGAACTGCTTACCAAAGAGGCATCAACAGAAATAGCTAAGGTTAAAGTGATTCCAAATCTGGATAACTTCGGTAAATATCAGCCAAATTGGGTAACTATTATCATTGTCCCCGAAAGCAAGGCGTCCCAACCTATGCCTTCTAAAGGACTAATTAAAAATGTTGAAGATTATATAAAAGAGCGGTGTCCTTTAACTACCCATATTCAAATTATACCTCCTGTTTATGCAAAGGTCGATATAGACGCAGTTATTTTTATAAAAAAATGGGAACTGCTATCTTCTATTAAAAAAGAAGTGCAGGAAAAAATTGCTTCATTTCTTCATCCCCTATATGGAGGAATAGAAGGAAAAGGATGGGACTTTGGCACTATTCCATGTTTATCAGATTTTTACTTTCTTTTGGAGAAAATCCCTGGGATCTCCTATATCAAGGAATTAAAACTTACCATTAGAACCTTTGACCAGAAATTAATTATTACCTCTGAATCCTCCCCTGTGTTAGATGTTTCGCCCTATATCTTGGTCTGCAGTGGGATCAACAATATAATTCTTGAAGGAGAGTAGGATGTCATTACCTATACCTGATTTAGATAATAAAAATTTTTCTCAAATAATAGAGGAAGTTAAAGCTTGCCTGCCTACCTTAGCCCCTGGATGGACAGATTACAATCTATCTGACCCTGGAATAACCATTTTAGAGCTTTTAGCCTGGTTAACAGACATTGAAATTTATCGCTTAAACAGAATTACAGAGAAACATATTTTAAAATTCCTTAAACTCTTAAATTCTTTACCAGAACCTGTTAAACCTGCCACAACCTGGATCACATTTTCTCTTCCAGAAGATTACACCAATATCATTCATATACCTCAAGGCACAAAGTTAATAGCCATAGACAAAGATATATCTTTACATTTTGAAACTATAGAAGATATCTATGTTCATCCTATAAAAATAAAAAAAATTATCCTTAGAAACGAAAGAGGAATAACAGAATATGATGAAAACTCAATTCCTCAATATTTTTTTGCCTTTGGTGAAGAAGCAAAAAAAGGCAGTTGTTTTTATATAGGTTTTGATAAGCCATTAAAAGACAAATTTTCTCTCACATTTATTCTATATGAAGATGACCTCCCTCCTGTAGGTAAACATGGAAAAGAAAGTCCTAAAATAATACCTTCAGCAGAGATAGAATGGAGTTATTGGGACGGTAAGGGGTGGAAAAATTTAGAATTAATAAAGGATAAAACTCTACATCTTTTCCAAAATGGCTCAATTATCTTTAAAGGAATAAATGGTATGCA
>Ga0190337_1000037_pt1 | contig 22856 bp, 20 predicted proteins | sample 4872041011_MG_FD_161677 | JGI IMG/M metagenome (GOLD analysis project Ga0190337, IMG submission 161677) | Hydrothermal vent sediment bacterial communities from Southern Trench, Guaymas Basin, Mexico - 4872-04-10-11_MG | ecosystem: Environmental > Aquatic > Marine > Hydrothermal vents > Sediment ...
TCTTGCCATTAAGTTTTGATTCCTTTATAAATGCCTCATATCCTTTAGCTTTAGCTATATTTTTTAATTTCTCAGCAAATTCTTTTTTTGAAAAAGCACCTATTTGAAGAGAATAAAAAAGGCTAACAGGTTTTTTAATCTGGGAAGCAATTTTTGCTACTTCTTTTTTTTGATATTTAGGTAATTTTTTATGCTCTATTAAGGTTCTCTTTTTTATAGATTCTTTTTTAACAGGTGGAGTAATTTTTACTGGTGAAGGAGGAGCAACAGTTTCATTTAATATAGAAAGTTGAGTAGAAATAGATTCTTGAGGTATAGTAGGTTGTTTAAGAGCTATTTCCTCTTTTTTAGATTTGCTACCTATTTTTATCCCTACCCATACACCTATTACAAAGCTCCAAACCAAAAGAGATAAACTAAATAAAATGATAAAAACTAAAGCTAACTTACTAATTTCAATTTTAATTTTTTTTTCTTCCATATCTTCACCTTCTTTTTACATTTTTTCAAGGGCTAATACTCCTAAAAGGTTTAATCCAATCTTAAAAATTATTTTACAAGCTAAACATAAGCCCAAACGAGCATAAGTAAGTGATAAATCTTCTGTCAAGACTCTATGTTTAGAATAATACTCATGAAATTTTTTAGCTAATTCAAGTAGGTAATAAACAATTTTATAAGGCGCAAGAGAATTTGCAGCAGATTCTATTATTTCTTGAAATTCTTCAAGTTTTTTTAATAATTCTATTTCTTCTTTTTCTTTAAGTTTATTCCAATCTACATCTTCCCATGATATTTGATTTAATCTATTTTTTTTTGCTTTTTCAAATATGCTACAAATACGTGCATGAGCATATTGCACATAATATACTGGATTTTCTTGAGATTTACTTTTTGCAAGTTCTATATCAAAATCTAAAGGTGAATCTGCAGATCGAGAAAGAAAGATGAATCTTGTTGCATCAACTCCTACTTCATTTATTAATTCTTTCAATTCTACAAATTCACCTTTACGGGTTGACATACTTTTCCTTTCACCACCTTCAACAAGATTTACCATTTGAATAAGAATAACTTTTAATTTTTGAGAATCAATTCCAAAAGCTTGTAAAGCTGCTTTTAATCTATTAATATAACCATGATGATCAGCTCCCCATACATTTATAGCTATATCGAAATTTCTTTCTATAAATTTTTCATAATGGTAAGCTATATCACTTGTAAAATAAGTTGTCTCTCCATTAGAACGAATAACAACTCTATCTTTTTCATCTCCAAAAAGAGTAGATTTAAACCATAAAGCTTTTTCTTTTTCATAAATCAAATTTTTTTCTTTTAAAATCTCTAAAACTTTTTCCACTTTTCCATCCTCATAAAGTGAACTCTCTGAATACCAATTATCATAAAAAACTTTAAAATTTTCAAGATCTTTTTTAATATCTTCCAAAATTATTTTTGTAGCTAATTTTTTACAAATTTCTATAGCCTTTTCTTTTTCCATAGAAAGAAGATCTGGATAAAGTGCAAGAACTTCTTTAGCTATATCATAAATATATTTTCCTTTATAATAATCTTCAGGAAATTGTATTTTTTCTCCTGAAAGCTCTTTAGCTCTTAAATATACAGACTCTCCAAGAATATTCATTTGAGTTCCTTTATCATTAATATAATATTCTTTTACTACTTTATAACCTGTAAACTCAAGTATTCTTGCTAATGAGTCTCCGTAAGCTGCTCCTCTTCCATGTCCTATATGAAGTGGTCCTGTAGGATTAGCTGACACAAATTCGATTAACACTTTTTTTTCTTTTCCTAAATTTATACTACCATATTTTTCTCTAAATTCTAAAATTTTTTTCAGATTTTCTATGTAATAATTAGAAGATATCCAGAAATTAATAAAACCTGGAGTAACTACTTCTATTTTTGAAAAAATAAATGATTTTTCTCTAAGTTTTGAGGCTATTTTTTCTGCTATTTCCATAGGAGAAAGTTTTAATTTATTTTTTAAAACTAAAGCTATGTTAGTTGCATAATCTCCATAAATCTCATTTTTAGGTTTTTCAACCTCAAAGACCAAACCTGATATATCTCCCCAAAAATTTTTAATAGTCTCTTTAAGAAGCTCTCTAATCTTCCTTTTTATCACTCTCTAACTCCCTTTTCTTTTTTATAAGCTCTGGATCAGGAGAATAATCAGGGCATTTTATAGGGGTTGTGCTATCAAAGGAAAATTTTTTAACACAAACAGCCCTCCAAGCACAAGTAGAGCAAAGAATAGGTAATTCTTCTTCTTTTTTATCATCTTTCATAATTTTACCCTCCATTTTAAGTTTTTTATTTAAAATTTTTATTTTCTTCATATTTTATCCTATTTAAATATTTATGCACATTTTTAAGTAATCTCAAAATCTTTTCTTTATATTTAACATTAAAAAAGAAATAATCTGGTACTTTAGCCCAAAATTCAAGCTTTTCTTTGCTAATTGGATGAGGAAAACTCAAATACAGAGAATGCAAAAGTATAGCTTTACCATTTAAAATTCTCTTTTTAGAACCGTATTTTATATCTCCAATTATAGGATATCCTCTTTTAAAAAGAACTGCTCTAAGTTGATGTTTTCTTCCTGTAATTGGAAAAAGCAAAACAAAAGTTCTGTTTTTAAAATTATAAAGTGTAAAATAAAAAGTAATAGCTTTTTTAGTGTTTTTGGAGGCTTCTTTTAAAACTACAGTTTTTCTTTTTTTGCTATCCCAGAGCAGATAATCTTCCCATACTCCTTCTCCTTTTAAAACTCCTTCTACCACTGCTAAATAAAGCTTTATTATTTCTTTCTTTTGAAAACTCTCAAAAAGTCTTTTTGCAGATTTGCTTCTTTTAGCAAACACTAATGCCCCTGAAACTTTCTTATCCAATCTATGAACAATGCCTAAAAATACATTCCCAGCTTTATTATCTCTTTTTTTTATAAAATTTTTCAAGATTGTTAAAAGTGACTCCTTATCCTCTTTAGCCCCTTGAATAATTAATCCAGGAGGTTTATTAATAACCAGAATGTGTTTATCTTCATATAAAATTTCAGGGAGAATTATGGAGTCTTTCACGTTTTTCTTTTAACCATTGTTGTTTTTTTAATTCTTTAGATTGACCTTTTTCAAAAAACTCTTCAGAAATACCAAAAATTCTAAAAATGAAAGTAAAAATTCCTTTACCTATGCTACGTGGGTGTAAAGGAATAACATTATAATTTTTATAAGTCCCTGTTACTTGTAAAGGCAAATATACTAACATCCTTGGTTTCCCAAGAATCCAGTTATTTATATAAGGAATTTTTTCTATAATTATATCCAAAGTTTTGAAAGGAGATATATAAAAAGTTAAATTTAGCTTTTTATTAGAAAGATTAACTTCTCCTTTCCCAAAAAGTCTAAATCCAATTGCTGAAAGAAAACCTGTATCCAATTTTAAAGTAGTATCTTCGATGAAAGCTTTTACATCGAGTTCTTCATATTCTAAAAGTTTATTTTCTAAATTTGGCACTTTTCCTTTGAATAGATCTATAGGACTAATATACGCAAAAACTCTTGCTAAAAGAGGAGCTCTGTATATATACCCTCTGTTTGATTTAACTTTAATTTCTCCTGTACTTTTTTTTATTAATTTTTCTTTATCTCCTTCTGCATAAAAATAACCTACCAAATTATAAGGACCTTCTAAAATTACTGTCGGCATTTCCTCAGGATATAAGCAGGAGAAAAAGTCTAAAAAATCACCTTTAGAAGGTAATATTTCTATAAAAATATATTGAGCCTCTGGATCTTTTTCATACACAGTTTGTAAATTTAAGCTACAAAATTGAATTTTAGGAACATCAACTATAAGAAACTTCTTTATATTGTTAAAACTTATCTCTCCATCTATATTTTCCAATTGATGAGAGGTAGGTAAAATTAAATTATCTAAATGGAAATTTATATTCACTACTAAAGGAATTCTATCTAAAATCTGAAATAAGTCTTTTTTAGGTTTTTTGGGGATCTTTTTTTCTTTAATAAATTGTTTTAAATTAACTTTCCTTCCAGATAAATTTCCACTCAAATAAAAATAATTTTTTTTCTTTTCAAGAATTAAATTCCCTTTGATTTGAAAATCTTTCCATTTTAAAGTAAGTTTTGGTATTTTTAATTCCTCCTTAGTAAAATTTCCAGAAAGATCTATTAAAAATATTGAAATTTGATTATGAAAATACCTAACTTTATCAAGTTTTAAATAACTATTTTGCAAAATCAGAGTAGAAGTCAAACAAAAATCTGTTAAATCCTTAAAATTATTAATTTTGGAATTTAAAGGAATTGATAAATTTAAAAAAGTTTCTAATTTCCCAGAAAATTTATGCTTTTTCTGATTAAATATTTTTGAAAAATCTTCTAATTTCAATTTTCCTATTGCTTTTAAATTCATTTGAGAAGGTTCTTTTTCAATTTGAATTTTCATATCTGAATTTTGATCTAAAAGAACTAAATTAAGATCTAAAAGATTTTTATTTTTCCTTAAATATAAATCAATGTTAAATTCTAAAATATTATGATTTCCAGAATATATAAAAGTATTGTTACTATAAAAAATTTTGAATTTATTAAATTTAACCGGAGTTTTAATAGAAAGTTTTGATAAAGGTAATGAAAATTTTTCAAATTTTTTTTCTAAATTTTTATTTAATTCTCCAGTTCCTTTTATTATAAATTGCTTTTTCTTAATACTTCCTTCTACTTTAAAAAGCGAGTCTTCTATATTAAGGACGGTGTTATTAAAAAGAAATTCCCCTTTATTGTATTTAAAGGGTAATTTTTCTGTTTTTAAATCAAAAACTTCTTTTTTATATGGAACTTGAAAAACAAGGTTTATTATATTACCTTGAGTTATGATATCTTTATTTAAATAATCTATTTTTTTAGATTTTTTATCTTTAAGAAAACTTAAATTATCTTTATACTTTAAATAATCTAAATTTATTCCTGCAAAAGAAACATTATATTTAAGAATTAAATTTTTTAATCTTAAATATTTTTGACTCATCTTTTTTATAAAGCTTTGGGGTATCCATATATTTTTAGCTAAAACTTTTATATTTAAATTTTCCAAATTTAAGTCACCTGTTAAGTCTTCAATATAAGCATTATCAAATGATATTTTTAAGTGATTAGCATAAATTCTATTAAAATCATAACTCAATTTTCCATTTTCTATTAAAATTGGATTATTGTAATATGGAGTTTTAACTATAAGATCATTTAAAAATAAATCTATCTTACCTTTTACATGTGGTATTTCTCCTTTTAATTCCATGTTCCCTTTCAAATTACCTTTAAATTTATATTTTTTAAGAAAATCAGGTTTTTTTATCAATTGAGCTACTATATCCTTAAACTCTTCTGCATGACTATAAAATGTTCCTTTAATAAATAAATTTAGTTTCTTTTTCCCAAACCTTAAATTCAACTTTTTAACTTGAAGAAGAGTTTTTTCCCTAATTGCACTTTTTCCTTTAAAATCTAAAATATTTTTTTTGAAAATAAGATCACCTTGAATATTTTTAAAATCAAAAGGAAGTTTAGAAATTCTTATTTTTCCTTGATTTAAAGATGCTTCTATAACAAAATTTTTTGTTTTAAAAATCTCTTTTATATTTTTTCCAAAAGTTTCTATCTTTATATTATAAAATTCCCCACCTCTAAGAATACTTAAAAGACTCTTTACTTTTTTATTTTCTGGTAAAACCTCAACTAAAAAATGTTCAATATCTGAAAAATTTAATTTTTCAGCATTTATTAAAATTTTATATCCTTCTTCATTCTTAATTAATTCAAAAGAACCTTTTATATCAGGATAATTTAATATTAAAGGTGTAATAGTAATTTTCGTCTGATTTTTTTTAGATGTGATTAATCCTTTCAAATGACCACTTAGTAGTTTTTTAGAAGGGAATTTTTTAAGAATAATGAAAGCTACATTAAGAGTATTTTTTTCTAAAACTGTTTCGCTCTTTAAATCAAATAAAGTTTTAAAAACCTTATATTTACTTAGTTTTTTAAATTTAGAAAGATTTAAATTTTTTATATACAAAGAATTTTCTAAGAATAGATTCTTATTATTTAATCTTCCTTTTATAGATGCCTCTTCAAATAAATTGGAATTAGATTTTACCTCATACAAAGCTTGGTATTTATCTATTTTAATTTTTAAATTTAATTTTTTTAAATTCACCCATCCTATAGGTGTTTCATAATCTGCAGTTATATTATTTGCATTTAAATAAAATGGTGTAAGTTTAGAAAAAGTTTTAACAAATTTTTTAAATCTAAAAGGTTTTTTACCTCTGTTAATTTTTAAATAAGCATTTTGAATATAAATTTCTTTAGGAACAAAGTTTAACTTTAAAAGTTTAGAAAAAGAAAAAACAAAATTTCCTTTTGGTAAAAACAATTCATATTTTTGAGATTTAAAAAATAATCTTTTTACAGAAACCTTCTGATGTGAAAAATTTACTCTGACTTTTTCATATTTCAGTTCTATTTTATAACTTTTTTTTAGAAAATTTAATAATTTATTTTTGATCTTAGACTCATTTAAAATATAATTAAGATTCAAAATTATTAAAATAAGAATCAAAGCTAATAAAAAAAAGAATCCTAAAAAAAAGAAAATAGCCTTTTTAAACATGCTTGAAAAATTTTATATTATTTACTTTAAAAAAGCAAGGTTTTAATTAGAAAGAAGTCTTAAAGAAAGTTTTAGAGCTGATATAAAACTTTGAGGATTTGCTATGCCTTTACCAGCTATATCATAAGCTGTGCCATGACACGGAGAGGTTCTTATAATAGGAAGTCCTAAGGTAATATTAACCCCATCTTCAAAATGGATTAATTTAAAAGGAATCAAACCTTGATCATGATAAAGAGCTATAATCAAATGAAACCTTCCTTTATAAGCCCAATAAAATAAACTATCTGAAGGATAAGGACCAGAAAGAGGGATTCCTTCTTTTTTACACCTTTGTAAAGCCTCTTTTATGATAGTTTCCTCCTCTTTTCCTAAAAGACCTCCTTCTCCTGCATGAGGATTTAATCCACAAAGAGCCATTTTAGGATCAGCAATTTTTAATTTTTTTAAAAATTCATAAGAGAGTTTAGCAACATCAAATATTTTATCTGGGGTTATGTTTTTAGGAACCTCTTTTAAAGGAATATGAATAGTAACTAAGGATACTATCATTTTCTCTCCATAAAATGTCATCGCATATTTATCTACATTAAATTCTTTAGCTAACCATTCTGTATGCCCTGAATAATTAACTCCTACCTTATTAAGACCTTCCTTACTAATAGGTGCTGTAATAATTGCCTGAACCTTATTTTTTTTAGCTAAATCTATAGCTTTATGAAAATAATCAGCCATGGCTTTATACCCTTCCAAGGTTGGAATTCCTGGTTTTATATCTAATTCAGAAATTGAATCTATTTCTACTTCAGGTAAAGAATAACCTAAGCTATAAGCAGTATCTGAAAGAACTTTTTTGTCTCCTATAATAATGATTTTTTTTAGAACTTCAGGATTAGTTTTTTGAAAATAATCAAGTGTTTTTAAAATTATTTCAGGACCTATACCAGCAGGACACCCCATTGAAATAGCTATTTTGAAAGATTTCATAATTTAAAAATAAACTAAAAAATAATGGGGGTAAAATCCCCCTTATTTCATTTCTTCAAAATCTGCATCAATAACATCATCTTTACCTTTTTCCTTAGAAGCACCTCCAGCTTCTTTTGCAGTTCCAGAAGCTCCAGCAGCTTTAGATGCCTTTTCTTTATAAAGCATTTCTGCAAGTCTATAAGATGCTTGTGTTAATTCATCACTTGCTCTACGAATAGCATTAATATCCTCTCCTTCCATAACTTTTCTAAGTTCTGTTATCTTATCTTCCACTTCTTTTTTCAAATTCTCAGGAACTTTGTCTCCAAGTTCTCTCAAAGTTTTTTCTACAGAATAAATCAAGCTATCAGCTTGATTACGAGCTTCTGCAAGTTCTTTCTTTCTTTTATCTTCTTCTGCATATTGTTCAGCCTCTTTAATTATTCTTTGAATCTCTTCTTCAGATAAACCTGAAGATGGTCTTACCACAATAGACTGTTCTTTTCCTGTACCAAGATCTTTAGCAGTTACATGCAAAATTCCATCAGCATCTATATCAAAAGTGACTTCAATTTGAGGAACTCCACGTGGTGCAGGAGGTATTCCTACTAAATCAAAACGGGCAATACTTTTATTATCTTTTGCCATTGGTCTTTCACCTTGCAAAACATGAATAGTAACTGCAGTTTGATTATCAGCAGCTGTAGTAAAAATTTGACTTCTTCTTGTTGGAATAGTTGTTCCTCTTGGAATTATAACTGTAAATACTCCTCCAAGGGTTTCAATACCAAGTGAAAGAGGAGTAACATCTAAAAGAAGAATATCTTTAACTTCTCCTTTTAACACTCCAGCTTGAATAGCAGCACCCATAGCAACTACTTCATCTGGATTTACACCTTTGACAGGCTCTTTACCAAAGATCTCTTTTACCTTCTGCTGAACTCTTGGCATACGAGTCATTCCACCAACCAGAATTACTTCACTTATATCCTTAGGAGTTATTCCAGCATCTTGCATAGCTATACGACAAGGCTCCTCTAATTTCTCAATAAGGTCTTCTACAAGACTTTCAAGTTTTGCTCTGGTAAGCTTCATAACCAAGTGCTTAGGTCCAGAAGCATCTGCTGTAATAAAAGGTAAATTAATTTCTGTTTCTAAAGTGCTTGAAAGTTCAATTTTAGCTTTCTCTGCAGCTTCTTTAAGCCTTTGTAAAGCCATTTTGTCCTGTCTTAAATCTATTCCATGTTCCTTCTTAAACTCCTCTGCGATATAATCTACAATTCTCATATCAAAATCTTCTCCACCTAAAAAGGTATTTCCTGAAGTTGCTTTTACTTCAAAAACACCTTCCCCAATCTCCAAAATAGAAATATCAAATGTCCCTCCTCCAAGATCAAAAACAGCAACTAATCCCTCTTTCTTCTTTTCAAGTCCATAAGCTAAACATGCTGCTGTAGGTTCATTAATTATTCTCAATACATTAAGTCCTGCAATTCTTCCTGCATCTTTTGTTGCTTGTCTTTGAGTATCATCAAAATATGCAGGAACAGTTATTACTACATCTTTTACCTCGCATCCAAGATATTCTTCTAAGTCCTGTTTAATTTTTCTTAAAATCATTGCAGATATTTCTGGAGGACTATATCTTTTTCCTCTTACCTCAACATGAGCATCACCATTAGGAGCTTCTATAATTTTATAAGGAATCCTTTTTTTCCACTCTTGAACAACAGAATCATTAAATTTTCTTCCCATTAATCTTTTAATTCCAAAAATAGTATTTTCAGCATTTATTATAGCTTGTCTTTTAGCAGGGAGACCTACAAGTATTTCTCCACTTTCCTGAAAAGCTACTACTGAGGGTGTAGTTCTTGTTCCTTCACGATTAGGAATTACTTTAGGTTCGCCTCCTTCTAAAATAGCAACACAAGAATTAGTAGTCCCTAAATCAATACCAACAACCGGTATCTTTCCAGCCATTTTATCTCCCCTCCCTCTTATTAATTTTTATCCATTTCTATTACTTTTTCTTCACTTTCTTTAGTTTCTTCTGACGAAAATTTTTTATCTTCTTTTTTTCCTACACATACGCAAACTAATGCAGGTCTTATAATTCTATCATGAAGCTTATATCCTTTCTGATAAACTTTGGTTATTCCTCCATCAGGAATCTCAGGATGTTCTTCAGTTGATAAAGCTTCATGTAAATAGGGTTGAAAAGGCTCTCCTATAGAGGGAATAAATTGCTTTAATCCAAATTTTTCTAAAGTTTGTATTATAGACTTCAAAGTTAATTCAACTCCTTCTTTTAAAGCTTCTTTATTTTCTGATTGTTTAAAAGCTTCTAAAGCTCTTTCAAGATTGTCAATACTAAATAATAATTCTTTAAATACTGCCTCTAAAGCAAATTTATAATACTCTTCTTTTTCTCTTTTGAAAGCCTTTTTTAAATTATCAAGTTCAGCAGCATATCTCAAAGCTCTTTCTTTCCATTGTTTAATTTCTTCATCTTTCTGTTTTAACTGTTCTTCTAATTCTTCTAAGATTACTTCTTTTTCTTTTTCTTTTTCTTTTTGTTGAGACTCCTTATTCTCTATGTTTGATTGAGATTCTTTGGCAAATTCTTCCATTAACATCCCCTCCTAAAAACTTTACTTTTTAATCCCTTAAGTTATGATAAAAATTAAGACTTATATTTTATTTTTCCAGAGGTATTAAGAAAAAATGTTAGAAAAATGGCAAATTAGAGAAATTGTAAAATTAGCACTTGCTGAAGATCTTCCTTTTGGTGATATTACTTCTGAAATTATGATTCCTTCAACTCTTTATGGTAGAGCCTTTTTTTTAGCAAAAGAGGATCTCATTGTTTGTGGTAAATCTGTTGTTGAAGAAGTTTTTAATATTATAGATCCAGAAATAAAAATTATATGGCAAGTTGAAGAAGGAGCTGAAATAAAAGAGCAAACTAAGTTAGGCTTTATAGAAGGTAGAATCAAAAATATTCTTAAAGGTGAAAGGGTAGCTCTTAATTTTTTCCAACATCTTTGCGGAATTGCTACATATACTCGTAAAATTGTCAAAAAATTGACTCCTTACTGCACCATTCTTCTTGATACTCGAAAAACTCTTCCTGGATTAAAAATCCTTCAAAAATACGCTGTAAAGATAGGAGGAGGAAAAAATCATAGATTTTCTCTTTCTGATGGAATATTAATAAAGGATAATCATATTAAAGCTTTAGGAGGAATAAAAGAGGTTATCCAAAGGTTAAAAAATACTCCACATTATCTCAAAATTGAGATAGAAATTAAATCTTTAGAAGAATTAGAAATTCTTCTGAAATCAGAAGCACCTGTTGATATAGTGCTTTTAGATAATTTTCCTATCGAGGATCTAAAAGAGGCAGTAAAAATGATAAAAACTAATAAATCGCATATAAAAATTGAAGCTTCAGGTGGTATAACTTTTGAGAATATAGAAGTAATCGCTAAAACAGGTGTAGACTATATTTCCTCAGGGGCTTTAACCCATTCAGTAAAATCTGCAGATATAAGTTTAAAAATTGAAACTATTTACAATTATTAAAAGGGGCTTTAAAGCCCCCTTTTTCTTTAAAGATTTGCAAAGGTTTTTTCAAGAGGAGGAACAACCTGTTTCTTTCTGCTCATTACTCCTGGTAACCACACACTTTTACCTTCTAATTTCTTACCAAATGTGATTTCAACTATCTTAGGCTCATCAGTAATAACCATTAAATCTGTTCCTTCTTTCATAATATCAGTAAGCATAAGCACTATTGTATGATAAGCTCCATCTTGTTTAATATTATTTAATTCAGTGTAAATTTCTTCTAATCTATCTTTTATTATATTTAGATCTACCAACTCAATCTGTCCTACTCCTACTTTCTTACCACTCATATCATAATCTTTAAAATCTCTCATTATAATATCTTTTGCTGTCATTCCAGATACATCAGAAAGTTTAGCTTTAACTTCTATACCAAATTTTACTATATCATCTATACCAGCAATTTTAGCTAATTCTTCTGCAACTTCTTTATCCATAGGAGTAGTGGTTGCGGATTTAAAAACTACAGTATCACTTAAAATAGAAGCTAAAAGTAGTCCTGCTAAATCCTTGGGAATTGTAATTCCTGTTTTATCAAAAAGAAATTTTAAAACTGTTGCAGTGCAACCTACAGGAAAATTTACAAAAAGAATTGGATTAGGAGTAGTTACATCACCAATTTTATGATGATCAACTACTGCTACAATTTCTGCTTTATCAATATTATCTAAACTTTGAACCTTATCAGAATGATCTACTAAAGCAACAGTCTTTCCACTACCATCTGTCATAATCTCAGGAATTTTAACACCAAATTTTTCTAAAACAAATTTTGTTTCTGCATTAGGTTCTCCTTGAACTACAGGAACAGCCTCTTTATCAACCTTCATAATTTTACAGTCTGTCTTCTTCCATTCATTTAAAAGATAAGCAAATACAATAGCTGAACAGACAGCATCTGTATCAGGTTTTTTATGTCCAACTACATAAATTACTTCTGCCATATTACACCTCCTAAAATTTATTTTTTACAAAAATTTTTAAAATAAATTATTATTTGTTTTTTTTCTCTTGTCAAGATTCGATTTCCTTTATATAATGTTAAAAAATTTAAATTTTTTTTAAAATTTGAAATTGCACTCCGTAATTAAAGTTTTTTTTGTTTTTTCCGAATTTTACAATTAGAATCTTTTTAATATCATGGAAAGAGAAGTTGTTAGAATAGATGTAATTTTACCTTTAAAAGTAAAAAAAATTTCTTCTGAAGAGATAGAAAACAAAATTGCTCGTATTGTAGGAGATATTCCTTTTTTTTCTTATATTCCTCTTAAGGATACTTTAGATGAAGGTTTAAATTCTTGGCTTAAATTAATAAATGCTAAATTAGATTATTTAATAAATGTTCTTACAAGAGAAAAAGAAGGTTTCAATGAACTTCCTTTTCAAAAGGTTAATCTTAGTGAAAAAGGAATAAGGTTCTCCTCAAAAATTCCTTTTAAACTTGGAGATCTGGTAGAGATTAAAACTGTAATTGATATTTATCAACCCTTAGGATTTTATCTTTATGGTGAAGTTGTTCGATGTGAGAAAAAAGGAGAAAATCTTTATGAAATAGGAGTTAAATTTATTAATCTTCCTAAGGATATAAAAGAAAAACTCAGCTATTTTATTCTTTATAAAGAAAGAGAACTAATAAGAGAGTCGAGGTCTGAGTAATGCCTTCTATAGTTGGTTTGATAGTTGTCTTAGTATGTGTATTTGGAGGATATGCCCTTGAGCGAGGTAACTTTTCAGTTATAATTCAACCAGTAGAATGGATAATTATATTTGGAGCAGCTTTTGGAGCTTTATTTATAGCTTCTTCAGGTCCAGCTTTAAAAGGTGTTTTTCAAGGAGCTATTCAGGCTCTTACTAAACCTCAAATTTATACTAAACAGGATTTTACAGATTTACTTCTTCTTTTAAATGATATTTTTAGAAAAATTAAAAAGGAAGGATTAATTTCTATTGAACAGGATATAGAAAATCCAGAAGCAAGCAGTATTTTTTCAGCTTACCCTAAAATATTAAATAATCGTGTAGCACTTGATTTTATAAGAAATACTTTTAGATCTATTTTAACTACTAATATTACTCATTTTGAATTGGATGTCCTTTTAGAAAATGAAATAGAAATAATTCATCAGGAATTAAAAAATCCTGTAGAAAGATTAGAAAAATTAGCTGACTCTATGCCTGGTCTTGGTTTGGTAGCTGCGGTTTTAGGAATTATCTTAACCATGGGGAAAATTAATGAGCCTCCAGAAGTATTGGGACACCATCTTTCTATAGCCCTTGCTGGAACTTTCTTTGGAATCTTAACATGTTACGGAATTATGGCACCTTTGGCTCAAAAAATGGATTTTTTTTGTGAACAATATAGAGAATATTTAAATGTTATTAAAACAGCTATTGTTCATTTTATAGGAGGTGGAGCTCCTCAAATAGCAGTTGAGTTTGCAAGAAGAAATATCTCTCCTAATCTAAGACCATCTTTTGAAGAATTAGAAAATTTAATAAGAGGAAAAAAATAATTAATGAGTACACCACCTATTATTATCAAAAAAGTTAAAAAAGTAGTTGTAGGTCATCACGGAGGTTCTTGGAAAGTTGCTTATGCTGATTTTTTAGCTGGAATGATGACTTTTTTTCTTTTGATGTGGTTAATTACTATTATGGAACCCAAACAGAAAGCCCAAATAGCTGCCTACTTTAGAAAATTTAATATCTTTAAAAAAGCAGGAATAAGTATGCTTATGGAATATTATAAAAGTGGGAAAATCACTTCTTCTAAATTAAAAACTATTCCTCAGGAAATACCACCTGTTAAAAGTAAAGGAGAATTATTTAAAAAAATTGTAGAAACTCATTTAAAATCCCTTAAGGAACATGTTCTTATTAGTGTGGAAGAGAAGAAAAAAATTGTTAGATTAGAAATAGTAGAACTTCTTAATAAACCCTTATTTGTTATTGGAAGTGCTGAATTAACACCAAAAGCAAAAAAAATTTTGGCAATTTTTGCTAAAGAATTAAAAGATATGCCTGTAACAATTGAAGTAGAAGGTCATACTGATGCAGTTCCTTCGCGACGAGGTAAATTGGGAAACTGGGAATTATCAACTGCGAGAGCACTTTCTGCTATGTTGGAATTAGAAAAAAATGGGGTCCCTCCTGAAAAAATAAGATCTGTTGCTGGATATGCAGACAATTTTCCTTTATTTAAAGACAACCCTTTTGATCCAAGAAATAGAAGAATCACTTTGGTAATTAAATTTCAAAAATTTATTCCTATTTCTCAAAAAACTGAAAAAATTACTACTTATTAATCTCTTAATCTAAACATTATTCTTATTGGAACCTTATCAAAGCCTAAATATTTCTGAAAACTATTTTCCATAAATTTTTTTATATGTTGAGGAAAATCTTCAGAATTTATATTAGTAAAAATTACAAAAGTAGGAGGTTTTATATTAACTTGGGTAGCATAATAAAATTTAACTCTTTTACCTTTTATATTAAAAGTATAATTTCTTTTTAACTCTTCCAAAATTTTATTTACCAATGCAGTCTTAACTCTTGCACTATACTGTTTATAAACTTCTTCTATTAATGGAAAAATCTGATTAACTCTTCTTCCGGTTTTTGCAGAAATAGTTAAAAGTGGAGCCCAAGGAATAAATCTAATTCCATATTTTATTTTTTCTAACATAAGATTCCCTGCCTCTCTTTTATTATCAAATAAATCCCATTTGTTTACAAGTAATATGCAAGCTTTATAATTTTTTTGAACCTGCCTTAATAATCTTTGATCTTGATTGGTTACACCTTCTTCTGCAGTTATCATAAAAAGAACTATATCTATTTTTTTTATAGTATCCAATGCTTTATCCACACTAAATTTTTCTGCTCTTTTATCAATTTTTGTTCTTCTTCTTATCCCAGGAGTATCTATTAAAAGATATTTTCTACCATCTGGTAAAGTTAAAAATACATCTATGCAATCACGGGTAGTGCCAGGAATTTCCGAAACAATCATTCTTTCATATCCTAAAAGTTTATTAAGTAGTGTGCTTTTTCCTACATTTGGTCTTCCTATAATAGCAATCTTAATAGTTTCAATCTCAGGTATTTTTTCTAAATGATTCTGGGCATATTTTTTAATAATTTCCTTTAATTGAGTAATATTTTTTGGAATTTTTGCAGACAAAAAAACTATTTCTTCAAAACCTAAACTATAGAAATCAAGAGCTCTTTCTTTATCCTCTTTTCCTTCAACTTTATTAACTACCAAAATAACCTTTTTCCCTGTTTTTCTTAAATATTCAGCAGTTGTTAAATCTTCAGTAGTTAATCCTTCTTTTGCATCTACTACTAATAAAACTAAATCAGCTTCTGCTAAAGACTTTTCAACCACTTCTATTACAGCTTTATTAAAAAAATCTTTACCACCCCAGTTTATACCTCCTGTATCAATAAGAAGAACACCTTTATTATTTTCTAATTCCATATAGCCTTCTATCATATCTCTTGTAACACCTGGAGTTCTCTCAACAATAGCTTTTCTTTCTCCTATTAAAGTATTAAAAAGCATAGATTTTCCAACATTTGGTCTTCCTACAATCACTATTTTAAACATAATTCTATGGTTTTTAGTTTTTCTTTTACTTTAGGAAACATTTCTATATTAACATTGAGTATAAACTTAGCACTTAAAAAATTCTATAAATTTCTGCTTAATAAGATAAGTGATTTCCTTTATTATTATGCTCATTATTTCAAAAAAATCAGCCTTTTCTAAAAACTTAACAAATCATCGCTATATTACTACAAATACTTTTTTCTTTATAAAATAATCAAGCATAAAAAAAGCCTTACTTGTGTTTCTAAGATCTACAGCCATTCCTAAAATATCTTCTGAAATTTCTGAAAATATTTCCAAAATTTCTCACCCATTTTCTTTTTTCCCAAGCACTACTCAAATTTTAAAATCTCTTTTTTTTATTGGCTCTAAAAAAATATTTATCCAAAACTCAAAGTAAATTTTAAGAATCAAAATTAGCTTTTTCTGCAATTAGTTGAGATATTTCTAAATTAAAAATTTGAATTGCTTCATTTAAACATCTACTACACATTGTGCTATCCATAAGTCTTTCTCTTTTTTTACTTCTGCCATGGTAAAAGTTGCTCCTTTAACCTCTACTCCATATCCAAGATTTTCAGGTAAATATTTTTCACCTAAAATTTCTCCTTTTAAAATATATTTTCCCTTTTTTTCTTCTATTTTTCCTTTAAATTCAAGAAAAAGTATTTTCTCTAAATAAAAAAGAGTTAGTATTTTATTTATAAATATTACTAATAATTCATCTAAAAATTCAGCTTCTATTTCTATTAAATAGTTCTTTTTTAAATCAAAATCTTTCCAATCTTTTTTTTCAGTCAATAAGGTTGCTAAAGCCTTTAATATATTAGAAAAAGCTTCAGAAAGAGTTTTACCATACCCTCTTATCCCTATATCTGCTTCATGTTCAAAGGTTTCAAATTTAACCATATTAAATTCCTTTTAAAGATGTTGAGTATTTTAACAAATTTTTATGATATTCAAATTGTTTACAAGATCCATTTTCTAAATAAAATGGAACCAAAGGAAATAAAGCTGAAAATAAAAAACTTTTTCTTTTTTCCTTTTCAAAGCATATTAAAAAATGATTTTTTCTGGGGAAAACAAAAATAGCTCCTGTTTTTTGAGTAGAAAATTGAGGTTTATTAAATCTTTTCAATAAACTCAAGTATTCCTGATGAGGAAACCTTTTCCCTCTACCTGAAGTTATAACTACTTTTGGATCTAACCATTTTAAAACCTTTTCATCTAAGCCATATTTTGATCCATGATGTGGAGAAATTAAAACTTCCACAGGCAAGATTTCTTTATTCTTTTTCATTCGATAAAATCTAATTGTATCTATATCCCCAGGAAAAAGCACAGTTAAACCTTTATATTCCAGATATGCAACCAAACTCTCTCTATTTAAACTTTTATATGGTATTTTCCCAGGAAAAAGAAAAAGCTCTGCTTCTTTTATTTTAAATGCATCTGGTTTTTCAATAGGATCTGGTAGAATCAAAACATTTGTCTTTTCCCAATCTTCAGATTTAAATTTTCCTGAAATTACTTTTTTTACATAAAAATATTCTCTTAAAGTATTCAGTCCTCCACTATGATCAAGATCAGGATGAGAAATAACTATAAGATCTATTATATCTACTCCAAGTTTATTTAAAACTGGTAATAAATAAATTTTTGTCCAATTAAAATTTTTAAAATAATTTGGTCCTGTATCAATTAGAATATTAGAATCTTTGTTTTTTATTAAAATTGCATTAGCTCTTCCTACATCAAAGACCAAAATATAAAAAATTTTATTGTAAAAATAACAAATTAATGAATAAAAAATCAAACTAATTGCAAACCATAAAAGATATTTTTTGTAATTTTTCATAAAATAATTTAAAAGTATTAAAATTAATAAGCTAAAAATAAAAAAAAGAATTACTAAATTTACAGGAATTTTAAATTTGTATACCCATTCAAATAAAGGTATTTTAATATACCAATCAAAAATAAAAGCCAAAACATTAGCAAGATTATAAGCGATATTTTCATTAAAAAAAGAAATAATAGCTATTAAAATAGATAAAGGAATAAAAATAAAACTCCAAAAGAATGTAGCTATGATATTATTAATAGGTGTTGCTAAAGGAAAAGTTCCATTAATATAAATTATAAAGGGAAAAACAAATAAGCTTACTATAAAAGAAATTAGAAATAGATAGAATAAATAATTAATACTTTTAAGTAATCTATTTGAAGTAGGGATGGATTCTTTAAAGTAGGTTTTAAATATTCTATCTCCTATTATTAATCCTAAGGTTGCTACAAAGGAAAGTTGAAAAGAAAAGTTACCAATTAAATAAGGTTGAAAAATCAAAATTAAAATAGCAGTTAAAAAGAGTAATATTAAGGAGGAAGTATTTCTAAAAAATAATCTGCTTGATACAAAAATAGTTAGAAATATAAATGCTCTAAAAGCTGGAGGACAAAATCCAGAAAAAAATAAAATTATAAAAGCACCAGGCAAAGCTAATAAATAGGAAATATTCTGCAGTGGATACCCTATTTTTATTAAAGGACTAAATTTTAAAGAATGATAAAATAACTGATAAAATATCCAAAAAAGAATAGCCAAATTAAAACCTGAAATTGCCAGTTGATGATAAAGACCTTGATTTTTTAGCTTTTCTTTATATTCTTCTGGAAAGTTATATTCTACTCCTAAAACTAAAGCTTCTATAAGACCCCTTGCAGTTCCAGATAGTTTTTCAGAAAAATTAAATAGCTTATATCTAATTTTTTCTAAATTGAATTTTTCCTCTTTTTCACAAATAAATTCTTTTTCTTTTAAAAATTTTAATTCTTTTTCTATTCCTTTTACAAAAAGGAGTCTTTTCTTTTCCAAAGAAAAAGGATTAAAATATTCAGAATGTTTATTGGTTTTAAATGTTAGAAGACATATCTTACCTGGAGAGAAATATTTCTTATCTGTTTTGAATATAAATCTACCAATAGAATAACTAAATGCAGTATTTATATATCCATAATAATAAGGTTCAACTTTTTCTATTGTAGTTAAAAGTTCTATTTCCTCTGTTTTAGAATAATCATTGTATTTCTTTTTAAATACCAAATATCCAGTTAAATAAAAAATAAGCAAAAATGCTAACCATAAACTTAAATAAAGATATTTTTTATTAAAAAAGAAGGAGTAAATAAAACATCCTAAAAAAAGGAAAATTAATATTAAAAAAGGAAATTTGTAAAAACTTAAAAAAAATCCTAAAATAAAAGATGAAGAAAATATAAAAATAGGTGTTTTAATTTCTTTTACCAAATAAAGCTTCTCCAATTCTTACAATAGTTGCTCCTTCTTCTATAGCAATGCAATAATCATTACTTGTTCCCATAGAAAGTTCTTTAAAATCTGAATTCATATAAGGTTTTAATCTTTCAAAAAGTTCTCGCATTTTTATAAAATAAGGACGAACTCTTTCAGGATTTTCTTCATAAGGAGGTAAACACATAAGTCCTACTATCTTAATTCTGTTAAAATTTTTTACTTTTTCTATAAACTCCTCTACTTTCTCTGGATCTACTCCTCCTTTAGTTGATTCTTTTCCAATGTTTACCTCAATCAATACAGGGACTATTAAATTTTTTTTCTCTGCCTGTTTTTGAATTTCTTGAGCAAGTTTTATCCTATCTAAGGTTTGAATTAAAGAAAATAAATTTAGAGCTTTTTTAACTTTATTTGTTTGAAGTCTACCTATAAAATGCCATTCTATAGGGAGTTTTTCAAGTTCATTAATTTTCTTTTCAGCTTCTTGAATATAATTTTCTCCGATTAATTTAATTCCAAGTTCAAAAGCTATTCTTATTTTTTCAGGACTTTGTTTTTTTGAAGCACCTAAAATTTTTATTTCTTCAGGTTTTTTATCTGCTTTTTCACAAGATTTTTGAATATTTTCCAATATTTTAAAATAATTTTCTTTAATTTGACTCCTCCAATCCATTTATAACACCTCTTTCTGTAATTATTATATCCACTTTTTGATCATGTTTTTCTAAAGGTAATTTTTTAAAGATTTGAAAAGAAAAAGCTACCCCGATTTTAAAAGCATTAGTTTTATTTAGTATTTTATCATAAAATCCACCTCCATAACCAATCCTTCCTTTTCCAAAATCAAAGGCTACTCCTGGAACAAATATTATTTCAAAATATTTTGGTTTTAATTCAGGATTTTTTGAAGGAGGCTCCAATAAATTGAAAGGACCTGGTTTTAGATCTGCAAAACTAAAAATTTGATGAAAGGTTAAAGTTCTTTCTTTTATCCAAATTTTAGGTAAAAAAACTTTTTTATTTTCTAAAAATGCTTTACCAATTAAATATTTTAAAGAGACTTCTTTATTTTTTGCAAAATAAAAGGCTATAGTTTTTGCTTTTTTATATAAAGATAATTTCTCAATTTGTTTACATATTTGGAAACTTAAATCTTTTAAAACTTCACAAGAATAATTTTTTTTAATTTGAAAAATAAAATTTCTTACATGAGACTTAGAGAAAATTTCCATAAATATAGCCCCCACAAAGGGGGCTATTTTAGTTTATCTGGAAACTCCTCTTTTACCTTTTTCTGCTACTAATAATCTTGTTAAAGCTCTTTGAAGAGCAGCTCTTGCTCTTGCGTAATCTATTTTTTCTGCTTGAGCTAAATATGCCTGAATTCTTTTCTCAGCTCTTTCTTTTGCTTTTAATGCACGTTCTACATCTATTTCATGAGACTTTTCTGCTGTTTCTACCAAAAATGTAATCTTATTTTTTGAGACTTCACAAAATCCACCACTTATAGCTACCCATTCTTCCTTATCACCTACTCTATAGTGTAAAGGTCCTATTTTTAAAGCAGATATCATAGGAGCATGATTTGCAAGAACTCCAAACTCACCTTCAACTCCAGGTGCTGTTACTATATCAACTTCTTCACTCACCACAACTCTATCTGGTGTTACTATCTCTAAAAGAATCTTAGCCATTTAGCCCTCCATTATCTTCTTAGCCTTTTCAACAGCCTCTTCTATAGTTCCAACCATATAAAATGCTGGCTCAGGTAGTTCATCATGTTTTCCTTCCAAAATTTCTTTAAATCCTCTAATTGTATCTTCAAGTTTTACATATCTACCAGGAGTTCCAGTAAACTGCTCAGCAACATGGAAAGGTTGAGAGAGAAATCTTTGAATTTTTCTTGCACGTGCAACAATAATTTTGTCTTCTTCAGAAAGTTCTTCTACTCCAAGAATAGCAATAATATCTTGAAGGTCTTTATATCTCTGAAGAACTTGCTGAACTTGACGAGCTACAGTATAATGCTCCCATCCAATTACATTAGGATCTAAAATACGAGACTGAGAATCTAAAGGATCCACTGCTGGATAAATTCCTAACTCTGCAATTTGTCTTGATAAAACTACTGTTCCATCAAGATGAGCAAAAGTAGTTGCAGGTGCAGGATCTGTTAAGTCATCTGCAGGAACATAAACACACTGAACTGAAGTAATAGAACCTTTAGTAGTAGAACAAATTCTCTCTTGCAAAGCTCCAATATCTGTAGCAAGAGTAGGTTGGTATCCAACTGCAGATGGCATTCTTCCTAAAAGTGCAGAAACCTCCTGATTTGCCTGAGTAAAACGATAAATATTATCTATAAAGAAAAGAACATCTTGTCCTTCTTCATCCCTAAAATACTCAGCTACTGTAACACCTGTGTGAGCAACTCTTGCACGATGCCCAGGAGTTTCATTCATCTGTCCATAAACAAGAGCTGCTTTATCAAGAACTCCAGATTTTTTCATTTCTAAATATAATTCATTTCCTTCACGGGTTCTTTCTCCAGCTCCACAGAAAACTGAAATTCCACCATGTTCCATAGCAATATTATGAATCATTTCCATCATAACTACTGTTTTCCCAACTCCTGCTCCACCAAAAGTTCCCATTTTACCACCGCGAGGAAATGGAATAAGAAGATCAAATACTTTAATTCCTGTTTCCAAAACTCTAATAGTAACATCTAAATCAGTTATAGTAGGTGCTGGTCTGAAAATAGGATAATATTTATCAGAAGTAATAGGACCCGCCTCATCAACAGGGTCTCCTGTTGCATTCATAATTCGCCCAAGAGTAGCTTTACCAACAGGAACTACTATAGGTGCGCCTGTAGCTAATACAGGATCACCTCTTTTTAATCCATCAGTATATTCCATAGCAACACAACGAACTACATTATCTCCTAATTGTTGAGCTACTTCTAATACTAAATTCCACTCTCTATCATCTATCATGGGATTGGTAGCTCTAAGACATTCTAAAAGCTTAGGAACTTTACCAGGAGGGAACTCCACATCAACCACACATCCCATAATTTGAACTATCTTACCCATTACTTTCTCTTCAGCCATATTTTAACACCTCCTTTACTTTATTTTCTTTTTATTTTTATCCTTTAAGAGCTTCTGCTCCACCTACAATATCCATTAATTCTTTAGTAATACTTGCCTGTCTAACTTTATTATAAAATAAAGTTAACTGTTTTACCATATCTCCACAAGCTTTATTAGCATTATCCATAGCAGTCATACGAGCTGCCTGTTCACTAACTGCTGTCTCAAGCATAGCTGAAAATACAAGTGTATTTATATAAAGAGGTAAAATTTCAGATAAAAGCCTTTCTTCCTCTGGTTCATAAATATAAACAGAAGAAATTATCTTTTCTTCTGTTTCTGCAGATTCTTCAAAACTTAAAGGTAAAATTTTTTCCATCTTAGGAATCTGCCTTACTACATTTATAAAATATCCATAAATAACATAAACTTCATCCCATTCACCTTCAAGATATGCCATCATAGCAGAACGAGCAATTTTACGAGCATCTTGCATTAAAATTTTAC
>Ga0190337_1000039_pt1 | contig 22751 bp, 26 predicted proteins | sample 4872041011_MG_FD_161677 | JGI IMG/M metagenome (GOLD analysis project Ga0190337, IMG submission 161677) | Hydrothermal vent sediment bacterial communities from Southern Trench, Guaymas Basin, Mexico - 4872-04-10-11_MG | ecosystem: Environmental > Aquatic > Marine > Hydrothermal vents > Sediment ...
ATTCATTCTTGTTTCAGACAACCTGCATTTTTTACATTCCTTTATCATTTTGTTTAATTCATCAATTTCCATATTCTATGCACCATCAAAAATATTTTTACATTTCGCATAACGACAAATTGTGTGATATAAAGGGGTTGCATAACTTTTTCATAGATGAAAAGTAACTTTGAAATTTTATTTTTTCCCATTATTCCACATTATTTGATTACAAATTGGGTTTACTAAACCACTTTTTATCAGTATTTTACCTCTTTCTCCCACTTTTTGCGACCTTTAATCAGATTTTTGACTTTTTACACAGCCTGACGGTCCGAGCGTATCTGAAGTTCCAAGCGAAGTGAGGAATTTGGATGGAGCGTTAGCGAAGTCGGATATGCTCTGTTATCGGATGTTCCGAGCCTGATTTTAGAATTTATGACTATATCATCGACCACAGCATTTCTTATACTTCTTACCGCTACCGCAGGGGCAAGGATCATTTCTTCCTACCTTATATTTTTTAGATTTGGTTTGGGAGGTTTTACTTTTATCTCTTTCTAACTTTGCAAGTTGTTGCATGTTATAAAGCGCTATGAATTTCCGCATCTCTTTCTCATTGGTTATATCAACTCCCGCATCCTTTGCAGCCATGGCAATTGATTTTGCTATCTCCCAATTTCTTGGATCTCTTGCATTTCTTACAATCTGCTTATCAATTTTTTTATAACCTTTTTATAAGCTTTGAGGCGTTTTTCAACAAGTTCTTTTCGCTTAGAAAAGCAAAGAATACGGATAACACTGGTGCTATGGACTCAAAATAAGATTCATCTGCAGTAACCTTTCTTGGTAGTGTGTATAAACAGCATTCTTTAAGTCCGTCTTCATCCCATTCTTCAGGAGATAATCCGTGGTAGGAATACATGTATTCTGTAAAAGACATGACCACAAATTCTGACTCCTGTTTCTGTTCCTCAGTCAATTCTTCAAAATACTTGCTTCTGGAAAACTCAACGCCCCATTCATAGACCCTATCAAGGATTTCTTCCAGTTTTTCATCTGAATATTCTTCTACCATTCTATCACCTCACAATTTTTGGCGAAGAATTTCCGATGTTTGTATATGGTTGCGGTCAGTTTGTCCTGCTCCCCTTTGTTTTTATCTTTTAATTTTTCTCATTCTTTCTTTTATAAGTTTTTGAATTTCCCTTGTTTTCTTTTCAGATTTTTTTGAGAGTGGAGTTGATAATCTATGTATTTTTTTGATAGGTAATGGTTTTACCGGTGTTTTCGTTAAAGGAATAGTATAAACTCTCCCTCCTTGTGCCAAAGTGAGATTTCCATCTCCTATTTCTTTTATCAAAAAATTGTCTATTTTATCTCCCACTTCAACAGTAAGGATATTTTTACCCCTTTCCCTGGTGGTCATAAATGATGGACTTAAACGCACAATTGCCTTCTTGATATTACCAATAATTATCACTCCCAAAAGATTAATTTTTCTTTCAATATCGGCTTGACTTTTTTCTCCATGGGCAGAGTTTTTTGTATCCTGTGATTCTGGTAAGTGAAAACTCCTATCTTCACTGAAAAGATTATTTTGATAGATTATATCTATGTTTTCTCCCCAAATAGGGAAACAAAGGGAGAAAAACAATACTAATGAAAAAATAAATTTTTTCATAAATGGAAATATAACAAAGAATGCAGGACTTGTCACTATTAAATTACCATCCAACGTTTGGGTAAGAAAAGACGCTGATAAAGATTAAGGGCGTATCTATCTGTCATCCCAGCAATGAAATCACATACCATCCGTTCTTTTGTATCATAAAATGAGGTAAAACCTGTCTCTTGAAGAAAAAGAGTTTCGTCTTCCAGAAACTTAAAATAAAGTTCAGCTACGATTCTCTTTGCCTTTTGGAAGTCTTTTTGCACTAATGGATTAAAATATACACATTCAAATAAGAACTCTCTCAATATTTCCATAGTATTTAAAATATCTTCTGAAAGAGTAAGACACATGTTATGTTTCATTGTTTCCACAACTAGATTAGAAACCATAGTATTTATACGAGATGAGTGTGTAATCCCCAACTTCTTTTTACATTTTTCTGGAATATCCTCTTCTTTTATAACCCCTCCTCTTATAGCATCTTCTACATCATGACTGATATAGGCAATTATATCAGCTACCCTCACTATTTGACCTTCTAAGGTAGAAGCCTTATTTTCCTCTTTGGTAGGAATGATTTCACCACGTCCCTTTGAATGCTTCAAGATGCCATCCCTTACTTCATAAGTAAGATTTAACCCTTGCCCGTTTTTTTCTAATATATCAACTGTCCTAAGACTTTGTTCATTATGGGCAAATCCTCCTGAAACAATCTCATTAAGAACTTCTTCTCCTGCATGACCAAAGGGAGTATGTCCTAAATCATGACCCAAGGCAATGGCTTCAGTCAGGTCTTCATTTAGAGCTAATGCACGGGCAATAGTTCGGGCAATCTGGGCTACTTCTAAAGTATGAGTCAAGCGAGTGCGATAATGGTCACCTGTAGGAGAAAGAAAAACCTGAGTTTTATGCTTGAGTCTCCTAAAAGCTTTAGAATGAATAATTCTGTCTCGGTCCCTTTGAAAAGACATGCGTAAGGGACATTCAGGCTCTGCTCGCAATCGCCCTTTGGTTTCAGCACTTAAAGTAGCATAGAGAGAAAGGAAACTTTTTTCCTTTCTCTCTAGCTCCTCCCGGAGGCAAGTCTTAATCATTTTTCTAAGGTTTTGGCCTCAAGACACTGCTTTATCTTCTTTTTAAGTTCGGTTAAATCAAAGGACTTTACTACATAAGCATCAGCAGCCATAGACTTAATGTCACTTTTATAAGTTTCGTAAGCAGTAGAAAGAATTACCGGAAGATTGTAATATTTATTGCGCACTTGTTGTAATACATCCAGGCCATTACAATCTACCATTTTGATATCTAGAATGATAATATCGGGTTTTTCTTTTTCTATCAAATCCAATATTCCTCGTCCTGTAGCTACAGTTACTACTTCGTACCCCTCTGATTTTAATTCCTCCTCATAGAGCATTCTAATATGCTCTTCGTCATCTACAACCAAAACTTTGGGCATTATTCCCCTCCTTGTTAAAATTCTAATAAAATTTTGTAATTAACCAAGGATATCCGCCTTTAAATAATTGTTATAATTTCTACATCTTCATTAAAATATTCTTTTATTTTTTTCACAATAGTACTCCCTATCCCTCCCCATATCCATCTCATTGTTCACCTCTTAATATCATTTTTAAAATTTTTTTCAAAATATCTTTAATCTTTTATAAGTCTTCTTTGCATTCCTGCCAAGGTTTCTATAGTTCAATAAGTTCTTTCCTAAATTAAAATTACTTCCACTATTTCTTCTTTATCTAATCCTTCTGTATTTAAATCAATTTTTACTAAACCATTTGCTTTAACCAAGGTGTTAATCAACCCGGATTTACCCCAAATAGGCTCAGCCCATAATTGGCCATTTTCCTCTACAAGTTTTACCCTTAGATAATCCTCCCTGCCTTGAACAGAAGGAACATTAACTCTCATTCGAGCGTGCATAGTGTTAAAGGTCTTTAAATGGGCCTCTCTTTCTCCTCCAATCCATTGAATAAATTTCTTAATAAACACCCAAAACACAATAATCGCTGAGGTAACTTGGCCTGGAAGACCCCAAACTGCCTTTTTGCCTATTTTGGCCAAAATGGTAGGCTTACCAGGACTTATTGCCACTCCATGAAAGAGAATCTGACTTTCTGGAAAGGAGTTAATGACTTCTAAGGTAAAATCACGCATACCAATAGAACTTCCCCCAGAGATTAAGACTACATCTGATTTATCAAGGGCATATTTACAGACTTTTTTAAGGTCATTTAAGTCATCCTTCACAATGCCCATCAGCCATGGAATTCCTCCACCCTCTCTTACCAAGGCATAAAGGGTGTAGGAATTGACATCCCGAACCTGTCCTGGTTGCGGTTTCTCAGTGATAGGAATTATTTCATCTCCTGTAGAAATAATGGCTACAGAGGGCTGTTTAAATACCTGGACATGAGCTTTACCTAAAGCGGCCAAAACACCTATGTCTTGAGGGCGTAATCTATGACCTGAAGACAAAACCAGTTCACCTTTAGCAAAATCTTCATCTGCTCGGATAACATTTTCTAAAGGGGCCAGAGGCTTAAAAACCTCAATAGTATTCTCATCTACCATATGGGTATACTCTACCATAATTACGGCATTAGCTCCTTGGGGCAACATTGCACCGGTAGCAATTTTGACTGCTTCACCCCTTTTTACCACCAAATCCGTTACTTTTCCCATTTTTACTTCACCAATTATGTTTAACCAAATCGGAGAGGCTTCAGAAGCACCAAAGGTATCTTCTGCCTTTAAAGCATATCCATCCATAGTGGCCCGTTCAAAACCAGGCAAATTTTCATTTGCAGTTATATCTTCTGCTAGAACCCTCCCTTTAGCTTCTTCTAAAGGAATTTTTTCTTTATCTACCAAAGGAAAATGGGAAAATAATTTAAAAACTTCTGATGGCGACTTAGTAGAAAAAAATGGTTTTTTCATATAGCTTTTATTTGAACTTTGTCAGCAATGCTCTCTAAATCTGCCCTTTCTTTCCCTTTGAATTGAATTTCATATAATCTTTGATAAAGCCCCCCTTTACCTAAAAGTTCCTCATGACTCCCTTGTTCAACAATCTGGCCATTGTGGAGGACTACAATCTTATCTGCTTTCCTGATGGTAGAAAGGCGATGGGCAATTATCAAGGCAGTGCGTTCTTTTAACAGATTCTCCATGGCTTTTTGCACTATCATTTCTGATTCTGTATCTAAAAATGAAGTAGCTTCATCCAAAATCAAGATAGGGGCATTTTTTAAAATAGCTCTAGCAATACAAATTCGTTGTTGTTCGCCCCCAGAGAGTCTCACCCCACGTTCACCAATAACAGTATCAAATCCCTCTGGAAGCTTTTGAATAAAATCATAAGCATAGGCTGCCTTAGCGGCTGCTATAATTTCCTCTTCACTGGCATCTAAACGCCCATAATAAATGTTGTTCCTGATAGTGTCGTTAAAAAGCACCATTTCCTGGCTGACAATGGCAATTTGTGCCCGCAAAGAATCTAGACTAACTTCTTGGGCATCATAACCATCTATAATAATCTTGCCTTTTTTAAGCTCATAAAACCGAGGAAGAAGATGGACAATGGTGGTTTTCCCTGCTCCACTAGGACCAACCAAGGCCACTTTCTCCCCTTTTTTAATGGTTAAATTAATATCTTTTAATACCCAACTTTGTTCCTGGTCATATTTAAACCAAACATTTTCATAAGTGATTGATTGAGAAAACCTAGGTAATTTAATACCCTCTGTTTTTTTGTGTTCTGAGTAAGTATCTAAAACCTCAAATACACGAATAGCAGCAGCTACACCTTGCTGAACAGTATTATGAACATTACTTAAACCCTTTATAGGCCGGTAAAGCATCATCACCGCGGCAATAAAAGAGAAAAAATTGCCTGGAGTAGAGAGGCCTTTTATCACCTGATAACCACCATAGGCAATTACCGTGGCAATGCCAATACTTCCCAAAAATTCCATGAGAGGAGAAGTAACACCTCGCATCTTAACTGCCCGCATGTACCAACGAAAAAGACGATTATTGACACGCTCAAATCGTTCTTTTTCATAGTCTTCCATACCAAACGCTTTTACAATCCGCGCCCCACTAAAGGTCTCCTGCATCAGGCCAGAAAGTTCACCCATTTCTATTTGTGAAGAGGTGCTTATTTTTCTCAGTTTACGACCAATCTTAATCACAGGCATAATGGCTATAGGGAAAACTATCATGGTAATAAGGGCCAGAACAAAATCACGATAAAATACTACAAAGGTCAATCCCAAAATGGTGAAAGAATCACATAAAAATCGGGTTACTGCTCCTGAAACCGCTCCCTGGATGAGATTAACATCATTGACTATACGGCTTATTAACACACCTGTAGGATGTCTATGGAAATAAGATAGGGGTAAATCAATAATATGCGCATAAAGCTTGGCTCTTAAGTCAGAAACCACCCGTTGTCCTACATAGTTCATAAGATAGGTTTGAAAATACCAGAAAACACCTTTTACAGCATAAAGGAGTAAAATGAGTGGGGGAAGTATTTTAAGCATAAGGAGGTTTTTCTCAAAAAAGATTTTATCCAGGACTGGTTTGACCAAATAGGCTGTAGCCGCTGTAGCCCCCGCTACTACTAACATGCAGAACATAGCTAAAAACAACCGTGACAAATAGGGTTTTACTAGATGTAAGAGTCTTTTATAAACCTGCATTACCTTGAACCATCTCCTTAGCCATTCTAGCTACCCGTCCGGCTACGCCTGATTTGCCTAAACTTGCCCGAACTAGCTTTAATTCTTTTTTAATCTGCCTCAATTTCTCTGGATTGGCAAGAAGACTTAGTATCTTTTGAGCAATCAATTCCGGCCTGGCTTGATGTTGGATAAACTCAGGAATAATCTTTCTACCTGCTACCCAATTTACCAACCCAATATAAGGCACCTTCACCAATTTTTTACCCAGTATATAGCTCCATGGTGAAAGAGAGTAAACAATGACAAAGGGTTTTAAAAGAATTGCAGTTTCTAAAGTAGCTGTGCCTGAAGCCACAATTAAGAAGCAACACCGCTGTCTCAAGCTATAATCATTATCCTCAACGATGGTGAGAGGAAAATCAGGCTGATTAGAAGCCATAATTTGTTCTATCCAGTTTATATCAAGGGTAGAAGCCACAGGCAAAATAAACTTAAATTCAGGAGACCTTTTATAAATTAAAGAAGCTGTTTTAAGCATAATAGGAAGAATACGCCTTATTTCTCCTACACGACTTCCAGGTAAAAGGCCAATAACTGGTTCTTCTTCTGTTTGCTCTAAAGGCATTATATCTAATAAGGGATGTCCTACAAAAACCACATTCACTCCATACTTTTTATAAAATTTTTCTTCAAAAGGTAAGATGACGGCCATTTTATCTACCAAGCGAGCAATGGTTTTTACCCTATTTTTTCGCCAGGCCCAAACTTGAGGACTAATATAATACAAAACAGGCACTTTTTTCCTCTGGGCAATAGCCGCCAATCGCAAATTAAAATCTGGGTAATCAATGGGAATAAATAAATCTATTGGAGTGTTCAATAATACTTCTTTTGCCCTTTGCCAAGCCAACCAGATATGTTTGAAATGACCTAGCACCTCAGTAATACCCACCACTCCCAATTTCTCCACATCATAGATAGATTTCAATCCTGCTTCTCTCATCTGAGGACCACCAATCCCCAAAATTTCTATGGCAGGCATTTCTTTTTGTAAGGCCTCAATTAACTTAGCCCCATGAAGGTCACCAGAAGCTTCTCCGGTAACTATAAAAAGACGCATATTTATCTTATTTTTTGGATACATTGATTGATTTTTAAAGCAATAGCTAGGACATATCGCCCGTGTTCACCAGATATTACAGGCGATTTTTTTTCTTTAATACATTGAATGAAATTGGCAATCTCTTCTTTTAAAGGGTCATTTTTTTCAAATCTTAAGACTTCATGAGAAAATGGTAATAGGTCTTTGCTCTCTTTTTTAACAATGACCAATTCTCTTTGAGCATAATCCAAAGAAAAATAGGCATCTTTTTGAAAAAATCTAATTTTACGCATCTTCTTTGTAGAAATGCGACTAGCAGTTAAATTAGCCACACATCCATTACTAAATTCTAAGCGAACATTGGCAATATCTATGTTTTTTGATACCACAGGTACACCTACTGCCCGAATCTCCACCAACTCAGCAGGCACAGCAGCTAAAACAATGTCTAAGTCATGAATCATCAAATCCAAAATTACATCTACATCTGTGCCTCTTTCCAAAGAGAGTCCCAAGCGGTGAGATTCAATAAAAAGGGGATTATCTAAATAAGGAAATAAAGCAATAACCGCAGGATTGAAACGTTCTAAATGGCCAATTTGAAAGATTAAGTTATTTTTATGGGCCAAATCAATGAGGGTATCTGCCTCTTCTAAAGAAGTAGTCATGGGTTTTTCTAAAAGCACATGCTTGCCAGTTTCCAGACAGGTTTTAGCCACAGTAAAATGAGCATGAGTAGGCACAACTATGCTTACTGCTTCTACTTTATCTAAAAGGGACTCTAGTTTGGGAAATGCCTCACATTTACAACGTTTAGCTATGGTTTCTGCCCTTTTGGGATTGATATCCATTACCCCTACAAGTTCTGCTCCTGACAATGCCATATACTTTTCAGCATGATACTGCCCAAGATAACCTACTCCTATTACACCAACTTTAATGGACATTATGGCCACCTCAGACTTACCACACTAATACCTGCTTTATCTGCGGCATCTAACATCTTTTCTCTATCAAACATCAAGGTCTTTCCTGCCTCAATGGCCAATGCAGAAGCCTTTACTTCCTGCATGGTATTTATAGTCTTCACTCCAACTGCTGGCACATCAAAGCGCAAGTCTTGCTGGGGCTTACTTATTTTTATTACCACTGCCCCTTCTTTAGCTAACTTCCCTCCCCTTCTGATAGTTTCATCTGTGCCTTCTACTGCTTCTACTGCTACTACTATTTGTCTTTTTACTACCACACACTGACCTATATCTAACCTGCCAATATCGCGGGCTATTTTCCATCCAAATTCAATTTCTCTTTTTTCTTCTTTAGTAGGAACTCTCTTAGTAAGACAACCTTCTGGAGCAAGCAATGAAGGAGCGTATAAAGTAGAAGGATAGATTTTTAACCCCTCTTTTTCTAACTCTTTAGCTATGGCTCTTAGGACTACATCATCATGTTTATTTTTTAAGCGACTAAGCAGGCTTATGGCCTTAAAATCAGGAAAGATTTCTGTAAAAAGTCGCCTTTTTTTGATTCCCCCAGCTAACACTACTTTTTTTACTCCTGCTTTTTGAAAAAATTTGATAAGTTTACCCAACTGCCCTACCCTAATCCATTGAATTTCTTTCACATATCTTTCTAATTCTGGTTTTGTCTCGCCTTTATGGGCGATGGCCATCACTTGATGTCCTTCTTTTATAGCAGCTTGAGCAAAAATAAGAGGAAATTGCCCATTCCCAGCAATTAAACCTATTTTTTCTCCCATTTTCTTGGAATTCCTCGCTGAGAATGTTCTATAAATTCAACAAAATGCACTACTTCTGGAAAAGAAAAAATAGAATCTTCTTTTACCTGTTTAATCGCTTCTTTTAAAGTAATGGGTTTACACACCAGAATTTTATATGCTTTCTTTAGGGCATTAATCACTTCTTTACTAAATCCCTGACGTTTTAAACCTACTATATTCAAACCATATAATTTAGCCCGAATACCAGAGGCCGTCACATAAGGTGGAATGTCCTTTACGGTGGAGGAACCACCACCTATAATGGCATAAGCACCAATTCTTACAAATTGATGAATGGCCACAATACCACCAATAATAGCATAATCCTCTATTTCTACATGCCCTCCTAAAGTGGCCACATTGGCCATAATGACATGATTCCCAATCTTACAATCATGAGCAATATGTGCATAAGCCATAAAGTAATTTTGATTCCCTATAAAAGTGACCCCTTCTGTGCCCCGATTGATGGTTACATATTCCCTAATAACGTTATCATGGCCAATCTCCACCCATGTTTCTTTCCCCTTATATTTTAAATCTTGAGAAGGGGCTCCAATAGAAGCAAAGGAATATATATTACATCGCTTCCCAATCTTTGTGTAAGAATGAATTACTACATGACTACCAAGCACTGTTTCTTGTTCAATAAATACCTTAGGCCCAATGACACAATAAGGACCAATAGTCACATCCTCAGCAATTTCTGCCTGTTTATCTATTATAGCTGTAAGGTGAATTTTGCTCATAAATTAATCTGCCAAAACAGCAGTTAACTCGCTTTCAGCGACTACTTTCCCATTAACTAGGGCTCTGCCTTTCATTTTACATACCTTTGCCCGTTGCCTTATCATCTCCAGTTCAAATATAATTTGGTCTCCTGGGATTACTGGTTTTCTGAAACGGGCCTTATCTATGGCTGCGAAATAAATAAGTTTTCCTCTAACTTCAGGAGGAGCAGAATGATAAGCCAAAATAGCACCTACCTGAGCCATGGCCTCTATCACCAAAACTCCAGGCATTACTGGAGATTGAGGAAAATGTCCTTGAAAAAAAGGTTCATTAAAAGTAACATTCTTTAACCCTATAATTTTTTCCCCAGGTTTCACTTCTAAAATCCTATCTACCAGTAAGAAAGGATAACGATGGGGTAAAAAATTCTGGATTTCTTTAATATCCAAAGCACATTCTTTATCTTTCATTTTTATCTCCAATTAGACCTTTTAATGTAGACAACTCCTTTTCCAAAAGCTTTATTCTCTCCAAAAGTTCAGGCAGCTTTGGTAACACAGCCATGGTTTTTAAATAAGTTTGATAAGGCATGGCCGGAACACCTGAGGCTACAGTAGTTGCAGGAGGGATTGATTTAGCCACACCTGTTTTGGCCCCTACTTTAGCTTGATTACCAATATGAACATGCCCAACTACCCCCACCTGGCCTGCCAAAGTAACTTTATTGCCTATTTTAGTACTTCCAGCAATACCTACTTGAGCTATAATAAGACTATCTTTCCCAATCTGAACATTATGGGCAATTTGGACTAAATTGTCTATTTTAGTCCCTTTCTTAATTAAGGTTTTTCCTAAAGCAGCCCTATCAATAGTAGTATTAGCTCCTATCTCTACATCATCCTCAATCTGAACTGTGCCCAATTGAGGGATTTTTATATGCTTACCATCTCTATCTGAAGCAAACCCAAAACCATCACTTCCAATTACTGCTCCACTATGGATAATCACCCTATTCCCTATTTCACAGTCAGCCAAGATAACGGCATTTGCATAAATAATGGCTTTTCTTCCAATCCTTACTCTAGGACCAATATAAACACCTGGGAAAATTATAGTGCCTGAGCCTATTTGTGCTTCATTATCTATGTAAGCTAAAGGATAAACAGTCACTCCTTTTCCCAATTGAACATTCTGACCAATAAATGCCTTGGGACTTATGCCTTTAAACTCATAATTCCATTTGTAAAAAACTTTTGCTAACCGAGCATATGCCAAGTAAGGATTTTCTGTCTTAATTAGAGAAATAGGAGCAGAAACAACATCCAAAGGCACTATAGCTGCACTAGCCTTAGTAGTATGAAGATACTTTTTGTATTTTACGTTAGAGATAAAGGTAATCTCTCCTGGCATCGCTTTTTCAATAGGGGCAATGCCTGTAATCTCTATATCTTTATCTCCTATCAATTCTGCCTGAAGCAATTGAGCGATCTTTGATAATTTCATCTATTTTATTTTTTTTCTTTATTACTCCATTCTTTATCATAAAGTTTTATTACTTTTTCTGTTATATCTATGACTGGACTATAACAAACTACTCCAGAAGTATTTTTATCAAATACAACACTATACCCTTCTTTTTTCCTAATTTTCTCAGCTATTTCCTGAATATCCTGGAAAATAGGCCGCACGGCTTCATATTGTTCTCTTTCCATTTCTTCTTTATAGTCTTGATAAAGATCTCTAAAATCTCTCAATTTTCTTTCATATTCTTTTTCTTTGTCTCTCTGTGCCTCCAGACTTAACATCAAACTCTGTTTTCTCAACTCTTCTTTTAATTTATCTAATTCCTGCTGTCTTTGCTCTAAATCTCTTTTGATTTTGGCAAACTTTTTATCTAGTCTTGCTTTAGCTGCCTTTCCTGCTTTAGAAAGATTAAGTGCCTTTTGCATGTCTACAATAGCAATTTTCATTTCACCTGCTTGTAACGAAGTAATTACTAACAATACCAAACAATATACACTTAAAAAAAAACTCAATTTTCTCATCGTTGCCTCCTTTGTATGATTTATTATTTAAAAAAATGTTCCCATGGCAAATTCCCAGTTACTAGTAGACTCGTCTTCTTCGGCGTTGAGGGCAAACCCAAATTCCAATCTTATAGGTCCCATAGGTGAAAACCATCTTACCCCCATACCCACGCTTTTCTTCAAATTTGTTAGATCAAAAGACTGATTTATATCATAACTATTGCCTGCATCAAAAAATACTACCCCGAACAACCTTATTTTCTCAAAAATTGGGAAACGATATTCTAAATTACAAAGAAACATCTTATTCCCCCCAATACGTTCACCAGTTTCAGGGTCACGGGGACTGATAGTAGCAAAGTCATAACCCCGAATAGTGTTGGGGCCGCCTAAATAATATTTTTCAAAAAGCGGTAAAATGCCCTTCCCTCTCCTATCAATATAACCCACTTTGGTTCTAATGAAACCTACGGTATTCCAAAACAGGGGAATAAATATAGATGCAGAGCCTTCATAACGATTAAATGCACTGTCTCCACCTAAAAATCCACCAGCATACTCTATTGAACCTGATAAAACCATGCCTTTACTAGGATTAAAAAATCTATTCCTAGTATCTCTTCGCCAACTTAGTCGTATACTACTAGTAGCAATGCCATCCGCCAATTCTGTAATATACTTAGAAGCTATTTCTTCGTTAAAATCAGCAGTTTTTGCCTTTTCATAATGATAGGTAGAATAAATTCTAGAATAATAGCCAAGGGGATAGCTAAGTCTAATTTCTCCACCACTACTTTCTTTGGTAAAATCTATATATTCTGTATCCCATTTAAAGGCCTGAAATCCAGTAGAAAGTTGGCTATCAAACAAATAAGGTTCGGTAAAATCAAAGGTATATCTTTGGGTAACGCTTCCTATATACCCCCTTAAAGTAACCTGTTGACCTCTTCCAAACAAATTTCTCTGTGTGATATCCGCCATAATTATAAAATTCTCAATGGAACTATAACCAGCACCAATAGAAAAAGAACCAGTAGGTTGTTCCTTCACTTTAATCTTAAGATTTACTTCATTGGGCTCTTCTCCTCTTTGTGTCTCTAGTTTCACGTCTTCAAAATATCCTAATCTATGAAGGGCTTCTATACTTTTTTCTATTTTTATTTTATTAAATGTTTCTCCTTCTCCTATCCATAATTCTCTTCTTAGCACTTTATCCCTAGTTTTGGTATTGCCTTCAAACTCTATCCGCCCCACATATACTTTGATACCCTTTTTAATATGATAAACAACATCTACGCTGAGCGTTGAGGAATTTACTTTTATTTCAGGCTCAATTTCCACATAGGCAAATCCTTCACTGGCATAAACATCTGAAAGGGCAGTAATATCCTTTTGTAACTGTTCTCGATTATAAACTGCCCCTGATTTAAGTTTTAGTATTTTTTTTAACTCCGTCTCAGGTTTAAGCAAATCTCCCGTTATGGCAATTTTTCCTACTTTGTATTGTTCTCCTTCCTCAACGGGAATAGTTATATATATGTCAGTACCCCTTCTTTCAACCTGAGGTTCTCCTATTTTAACATTAATGTAGCCATGATTATAATAAAAATTGGCTATTCTATTTACATCATTTTCTAACTCATCCGTTTTTAACTTACCAGAACCTGTGATAAAGGAAAGAAACCACCTTTCCTTATTCTTCATTTGTTTTTTCAAAGTCTTGTCTTTAAACGCCTTGTTTCCTTCAAAAATAATTTTCTTTATATAAGCCTTTTCTCCCTCTTTAATAATAAAAGTTAGTTTTACTTTCTCTGAAGTAATAGGAATAATTTTATATTCTACTTGGGCATCAAAATACCCTTCTTTTTGATAAAGTGCCTTTATTTGCTCTACTGATTTGGTAATTAAATGTTCTTTTAAAATGGAATTAACTTTTAAGGTAATAACTTCCCTGATATCACTATCTTTAATCACTTTATTCCCTTCAATAATTATTTGTTTAATAACAGGTTTTTCAGAGACTATAAACTTAACAATCTCTCCCTCAGGGAAATCTTCCACTTCCACCCGAATGTCTTTAAAGAATCCCATTTTAAAAATAGACTTTATATCTCTTCGAATTATTTTAGGGTCAAATATTTCTCCTTCTTTTGTTTGCATCACGGCTAAAATAGCCTCTTTATCTACACTTTTATTGCCTATAATTTCTAACCTGGTTATTCTTTTTTTCTTAAGAAGTTTGTAAACCAATTCTTGGGCTATTTCTGTTGAAACAACCTCTAATTTTTCCATAGAGGGTATTTCCTTGTAAATAAGCACAGGAGGCTTTATCCCACCAGTTTCTACAATAGCCAAATCTAAACTTATTTTTTCTCCTATCTGTGTTAAACTACCCATAATTACATAATCTAATCCTTGTTTCTCTCCTTCTTTTTTTGCTTCTTCTATTTTTTGAACTATTTCACCTTTCCAAGGAACTATTTTTATTTTGGGATTTTTGATTTTTTGAGAAAGCATTAGAGACAGGTCTTCCCCCATCCTGGGAGACTTTTTAGGAATATATACCACTAAGGGAGAAATACCTACTTTAAGCAATTCTGCTGCCCAACTGATTGGGGAGACCAGGAAAAATATGATTAATATCACTAAATGCTTCTTCATCAACATTGCTTCCTTATCAATTGACCTTGGGTCAACTCATAACATATTGCAAAAAGAGATGCTAGTTTTAAATTATGTGTAGCTACAATCATGGTTATACCTGTTTTTTGGTGGATGGAAAAAAGTAAGGATTGGACCTTTTCTGCTGTATTTTGGTCCAAATTACCTGTAGGTTCGTCTGCCCAAATTAATTCCGGTTCTAATACTAATGCCCTAGCGATAGCCACTCTTTGTTGTTCACCTCCAGAGAGTTCTCCTGGCCGATGATTTCTGCGATGATAAACCCCTACTTCCTGAAGTAATCTCCTGGCTTGTTCTTTGGCTTTTTTTTCTGACCAACCAGCAATCAAGGCAGGCAACATTACATTTTCCCAAGCAGTAAATTCAGGTAATAAATAATGAAATTGAAAAACAAATCCCAATTTTTGGTTGCGAAATCGAGCCAATGCATCAGAAGAAAGTTGAAATAAGTCCTGCCCTTTATAAAACACCTTTCCTTTGGTAGGTCTTTCTAAGGTAGCTAAAATATGTAAAAGAGTAGATTTTCCCACTCCTGAAGCACCGGTAATGGCAATAGTATTACCTTTAAAAATTTTAAGGTCAATGCCTTTAAGGATTTCTATTTGGTATTCTTTGTGAGAAAAAGACTTCCACAAGTTTCTTACTTCTAATAAAGGCTGATTATTCATATCTTAATGCCTCTACTGGATCAAGCCTGGCTGCTTGTCGGGCAGGGTGAATAGTAGCCAAGAAACTCAACGTAATAGCCCCTATGCTAACAATAATAACATCACTCCATCTCAATTCTACGGGCAAACTGGACAAATAATAAACATCTTGGGGTAAGTGAATAAAATGATATTCTTTTAATAATAAGCATACACTTATTCCCCCTATGATACCTAGAAGTGTGCCTAAAATCCCCACGATTAAACCCTGATAAACAAATATCTTCATAATATTTTTATCCGTAGCCCCCATGGTTTTTAAAATGGCAATATCCTTTACCTTTTCCATAACCATCATAATTAAACTACTTCCGATGTTTAAAACCGCTACCAACACAATAAGAGTGAGGATAAGAAACATGGTTATTTTTTCTAATCTTAAAGCAGAAAATAAACTTTTATTCATATCTATCCAATTTCTTGTCCAAAATGGAAACCCAAGTTTTTTTTGGATAGTTTCAGCTAACTCTCTAGCCCTAAAAATTTCCGCAATCTTTACTTCCAAACCGGTAACCGCAGCCCCTAAGCCAAGAAACTGCTGAGCTTGGTGGAGTGAAATATAAATAAGAGAAGAGTCGTAATTATACATCCCAGAATCAAAAATACCCCCTACTAAAAATTTTTTCACCTTAGGAATCTGACCTGTAGGAGTTATTTCTCCAAAAGGAGAAATAACCGAGACCACATCCCCTAACCATACACCCAGATTTTTAGCCAATTCCTGACCCATGATAAGGGAGGGTAATTTTTGCCCATGTTTTAATTCAGAAGTATTAAGACTTTCTATCTTTCCTGCCTTTAAAATTTTTGCTAAATTACTCACTTTGGAAATACTTTCTACTTCTACTCCTCGTAATACTGCTCCAGAAACATTTTGGTCTGATTTGACCATTACTTGAGAATATACAAATGGGGCAACTCCTATTATTCCAGGTTGGCGTTTAACTTTATCTATTAATTGCTGATATTTTACAATGTTGCCTTTAAAACTAAGCACAAAGACGTGGGCATTAATATCTAATATCCGAGTGCGCACTTCTCTTTCAAAACCAGACATCACAGAAAGCACAATGATAAGGGTCATCACCCCTACCATTACTCCAATGATGGAAAAAAAGGTGACAAGAGAAATAAACTTTTGTTTCCTTTTAGACTGTAGATATTTCAAACTAATGGATAGTTCATAGGGAAGTATCATGACTCGGGCCTTAAATGTGGAAACAGAATAACATCTCTAATAGAAGAGGCATTAGTTAAAATCATGGTTAATCTATCAATACCTATACCTTCACCAGCCGCAGGGGGCATTCCATATTCCAAGGCCGTAATATAATCCTCATCAATTTGATGTGCCTCTTCATCCCCTGCTGCTCTTTTTGCCATTTGTTCCAGAAAACGTTCTCTTTGGTCATCAGGGTCATTTAATTCTGAAAAACCATTGGCGATTTCCTTACCTGCAATAAAAAGTTCAAATCTATCTGTAATCTCTGGGTTTTGGTCATTACGTCGAGCAAGGGGTGAGGCTTCTATTGGATATCCTATGATAAAAGTAGGTTGGATAAGTTTGGGCTCTACAAGCTTCTCAAACAACTTAGTTAGAACCTTCCCCACACCTTCTCCTGGCCTGAGCTTAATACCCAAATCACTGGCATAAGCCATGACCTTTTCTTCATCTGCCAAGATTTGTTGGGATACCAAACCTGTTTCTTTCAAACTGTTCAAAAAATCTAAACACTGCCATGGCGGGGTTAAATCAATGGATTTCCCCTGATAAACAATTTTTTTACTACCTAAAATCTCTTCTGCTAGTTGAGAAATGAGCTCTTGGGTAAAGGCCATTAAATCTTCATAAGTAGCGTAAGCTTGATAAAACTCTAACATAGTAAATTCGGGATTGTGATCAACATCTATCCCTTCATTTCTAAAATTGCGACTGATTTCAAACACGCGATTAAAACCCCCTACTAGCAATCTTTTGAGATACAATTCAGGGGCAATGCGTAAGTATAGAGGAACCCCGAGGGCTTGATGAAAGGTCTTAAAGGGTTTTGCTAATGCCCCTCCGGGAATTATTTGCATAACAGGCGTCTCTACTTCTAAAAAATTATTTTTTACTAAAAAATGACGTATGAATTGAATAATTTTACTCCGTTTTATAAAACGCTCCCTTACCTCTTGATTGACTATCAAATCTAAATAACGCTGTCTATACCTAAGTTCTATGTCCTTGAGCCCATGATATTTCTCAGGCAAGGGTCGAAATGATTTTACAAGCAACTCAAACCTCTCTACCAAAATAGTCAATTCTCCAGTTTTAGTCCGAAACAACTTACCCTCTATCCCTATAATATCACCGATATCCAGCAATTTAAAAATTCCATATTGTTCTTTACCCAACTGGTCTTGCTTAAAATAGGCCTGAAGTCTTCCAGTATCATCTTGAAAGTGAATAAAAGCCGCCTTACCAAAGTGGCGTATGGCCATAATCCTTCCTGCTAGGCAGAAGTTTTCTGAAACAGTTATTTGCTCTTTATCACCATATTGAAACAAAATTTCCTGAATTCTATGGGTAGGTTTAAAATCATTGGGATAGGGTTTGACACCCCGTTCTAACAGTTTTTTAAATTTATCTCGTCTCTGTTGAATCAAAGAATCTTCCATCTTTTTATCTCCCATTAAAACACAAATGATTACTTTATTTTGGCTATACAGTCAAGGTAGAGGGCTGGGTTTAGCCGGAGAGTAATTTTGCGTGCTTAGGGTATCATAAACACCCAAGGCCTTCTCTAGGGGATAAGGACCTACATAAACGCGATAATAAATGTGAGAATTATTTTTTATGTCTTTTATAAAGGTCTTATATCCCTTATGGCTTAGTTCGTTTTGGAATTTAAGGGCATTTTTTATGTTTTTAAAGGCTCCTACTTGAACACTATATTGTTTGGGTTTTTCTTGTCCAGGAGCTGTTTTGGGACTTTTGGAGAAAATGGGCACTTGAATTCTTGGCAAAGAAGGCAGATAAATTAATTCCTGTCCTACAAATATGCCCAAAACAAACATCCACAACAAGGCAAAAAATGCACCTACACTCACAAAAAATAGGCCTTTTTTTGTCAATTTGATGGTATAAAATTTTTTCTTTTCTCCCATTTACATCTGCTTTGGAGCTGAAACCCCCAACAGAGAAAGTCCCTTGGCGATTACTATCTTTACTGCTTGAGCCAGGGCAAATCTAGCAGCACAAATATCTTCAGGTGCGTCTAAAATGCGATATTTATTGTAATAACGGTGAAATTCCCCAGCCAATTCTGTAAGGTAATAAGACAGACGGTGAGGCTCTAAAGTCCTAGCTATATCTTCTATTAAATCCGGAAATCTTGCTAAAAGTTTCATCAATCCTATTTCTTCTTCTGATTGAAGGGGAGCTAAATCTACAGCATTAAAAGGAGGAAATTCAATACCGCGCTCTTTGGCTATCTTTTCCAGACTGCACACCCGAGCATGGGCATATTGGACATAAAATACTGGATTTTCCATATTTTGAGATTTAGCTACTTCTAAATCGAAATCTAAGTGACTATCACAGGATCTGGTAAGAAAAATAAAACGGGCAGCGTCTTTCCCCACTTCTTCTAATACTTCTTTTAAAGTGACAAACTCTCCTGCACGAGTAGACATAGCCAAAGGTTTTCCTCCCCGCTTTAGGTGTACTAATTGCACCAGTAAAATTTTTAATTTTTCCATATCGTAACCCAGGGCCTGAATTCCGGCCTTAAGTCTAGGCACATACCCGTGATGGTCGGCTCCCCAAAGGTCTATTAAGATATGAAAGCCCCGCTCAAATTTATTTTTATGGTAAGCTAAATCAGATGCAAAATAGGTAGTAGCACCATTAGCTCGAACAAGCACCCTATCCTTTTCATCATTAAAACGAGAAGAAGCAAACCATAAAGCACCATCTTTTTCATAGGCCAATCCCGTGTCTTTAAGCCATTTAATAAGATTGGTCACATCACCATTTTTTATTAAGTCTTTTTCGCTAAACCAATAGTCAAAACGAACTCCAAAATTATTTAAATCTTTTTTAATATCTTCCATAATTCTTTCTTTAGCAAATGTTGCGAATAAAGGAATTACTTCTTTTTCTGCTACTTCTCTATATTTATTTCCTTTTCTCTCTAAAATTTCCTGAGCTAACTTTTTGATATATTCTCCCTGATAGTGATCTTTAGGAAAATCTATTTTTTCACCTAATAATTCCAAATACCTAAGGAATACCGACCTTCCTAGGATTTGAATTTGTCTTCCCACATCGTTAATATAATATTCTCGTTTGATTTTATACCCCGCATAATCCAAAATATTAGCCAATGTATCTCCTACAGCTGCTCCTCTTCCGTGTCCTATATGTAAAGGACCTGTAGGATTAGCACTGACAAATTCCACTATTATTTTTTCTTCCCTTTCCTTCCCCTGGCCATAACTCTCTGGACGGGTTATAATATTTTTAATAACTCCTTGCCAGGCACTTGATTTCAAAAAGAAATTAATAAATCCCGGAGCAGCTATTTCCACTTTTTTTATCCAATCACAGGATGGAAGATGTGAAATTAATTCCTTAGCAATTTCCTGAGGTGATTGTTTTGTTTTTTTTGATAATAAAAAAGCAAGATTTGTGGAAAAATCTCCATAATCAGCCACCTTAGGCACTTCAATACTAAAAAGTGGGGGAGCGATCCTCGGTAAACTACCTATTTTTTGTGCCTGATTTAAGGCATCGAGGAGCAACGCCTTAATCTTTTGTTTCATCTTTCTTCTTAGGAATTTCTTTTTCAGTCTCTGAAGCCTTTTTTAGAGAAATATCATAAACAAAATCAGGACAACGAAAACTACCTGGTTCTTGTTGGATAGTAAATTTTTTATTGCAAAATTCCCTCCAGGCACAAACAGCACAGAGTTTTACAGGTGATTCTATCTTTTCTTTCATTTTAATTCTCCTCAATCAATTTAAAAATAACACTGGAATTACAAACAGGCAAGTGACTCTATATTGAGCAAAAATCTCTTCCAAGCTAAACCCGCAGAATAGCCAGTGAGACCTTTTTTCCCGATAACCCTGTGACAGGGAATGATGATGGGTAAAGGATTAGACTTGCATGCTTGAGCTACAGCACGTGTGGCTTTAGGTATGTTCAATTTATAGGCCAGAGATTGATAAGTAATTGTTTGTCCATAAGGAATATCTAAAAGCGCCCTCCAAACCATTTTTTGAAAAGGTGTCCCAATGAGTAATAAAGGTAATTTGAAACAGGTAAGCTGAGAAGAAAAATAATCCCTTAAGGCCTGCTCTGTTTGTTGAAAAGGGGGTATTTTCCCCTTTTTTAATATTACACTTTTTAAGTGACGGTTTAGATGTTTAAAAATAGGAGTTTTGGTAATCAAAGGTATTTCCGAAGATTGAAAATCAGACAAAATTAAGCCACATAATCTCTCTTTAAAACTCAGAAACACAAATCCTCTCTCCTCATACCAAAAGGGAGCATATATTATTTCTGGCAATCCATCTTACCTAAAACTGTTCTGATAAATATCTCTCTGCACTCAAAGCACCAATAGCGCCATCCCCAGCAGCAATAACAATTTGTTTAAAAGGAGTATTTCTCACATCTCCAACGGCAAAAATGCCTGCAATAGAAGTGCGACAATAACTGTCAGTAACAATATAACCTCCTTCATCAATCTCTACCAGGTCTTTTACTAATTCTGAATTAGGTTGCATACCAACAAAGATAAAACATCCTTCTATCTTTAATTCATGTGTCTTACCATTTTTCACATTTTCTAGAATCAACCCTTCTACCTTATTTTCTCCTTTAATTTCCTTCACTACTGTATTCCAAACAAACTCTATCTTCTCGTTCTTAAATGCCTTTTCTTGCAGAATTTTCTCTGCCCTGAGTTGGTCTCGCCGATGAATAAGAAAAACTTTACTAGCAAACTTTGTGATATGTAATGCCTCTATTAAAGCAGCGTCACCTCCTCCTACTACAGCCACTTCTAGATTCCGAAAGAATGGAGCATCGCATGTCCCACAATAAGATACCCCTTTACCAATTAATCTTTCTTCTCCTGGAACTCCCAGTCTTTTATAGCGAGCACCTGTAGCTATAATCAATGCCTTTGCTTCTAACTTTTCTGTCTCACTTTTGACTATTTTTCTGTTTTTTCCATCTATTATTTGTTTTACTTCAAATGGTGCTTTAATTTCAACTCCTAATAATCGCACTTGCCTTTCAAATTTGGCCATAAGTTCTGGACCATATATTCCCTCTGGAAACCCTGGATAATTTTCCACCTGAGTAGTAGTAATCACCTGCCCTCCAGGCAACAATCTTTCCAAAACTACTGTTTTTAAACCTCCTCTAGCTAAATAAATTGCAGCAGTTAATCCTCCTGGCCCTGCTCCTATAACAATTACATCATATAACTCCGCCATTTCTCTCTCCATAGAGACTTAGAAGTTTGATAGAAACATAAATGGTCGGGACGACAGGATTTGAACCTGCGACCACCTGCGCCCCATGCAGGTGCGCTACCAGGCTGCGCCACGTCCCGACTTACTATTTTTTATAATTAAAGGGTGTCTTTGTCAACATCTGGACTTATCCATTGATTAACTAGATACCTCAATTCTCTTTCCCTTGTTATTTCCTCTACCCATATTTCAAAGAACCTGCTTCTTAAAGATGGCGAAAGAAGATTACGGGAGGTATGAATGCGAGGAGGATTTATGGCCAAAAACAATTTAAAGCAAGGATGTGCTTGATAAATATTACCTTCTTCATCTATTACATACCCAAAGTCAATCAGGGTATTCAAATATTCAGAAAGAGAACTAAGGTTTGCCTCATCCACTAAAAGCCAAAATCCTTCTTCTACCGCTTTAAAAAGCATGCCCTTTCGGTAATACCATCTTCCTTTTTCATCTTGCACATAACCACCCAACAGCTCTTCCAAACCTGTATCCAAAGAAAGGTTTATATAGAACAAATTAGTCTGTTTTTGTTTTGCCAGATAGCGAATAAGAGTAGTCTTGCCTGAAGCAGGCATACCCACTAAGAGCACAGGCTCATTATATTTAATGGCATAAAGGATAGAAGTAACAATAATTTCCTGGGACCTCGTAGGAATGATGTCTGCCTCGGTTTGGGGAATAAATTCATCACCTTTGGTTACTCTAATCTCATTAAACAAAAAAGTTATTTTTTTTCTTTGTCCATCTATGATTTCTTCTAATTTTAAACCCTTCATTTTGAAACCAAAATGGGCATCCAGGCTACTAATGAGGGCTTGCCTTT
>Ga0190337_1000040_pt1 | contig 22749 bp, 13 predicted proteins | sample 4872041011_MG_FD_161677 | JGI IMG/M metagenome (GOLD analysis project Ga0190337, IMG submission 161677) | Hydrothermal vent sediment bacterial communities from Southern Trench, Guaymas Basin, Mexico - 4872-04-10-11_MG | ecosystem: Environmental > Aquatic > Marine > Hydrothermal vents > Sediment ...
GACGGGTAGGCATAGCCGGTTCCTATCGCATCATCCCAAACCGTTGTATTAAAGGTTACCCCAGTTATATTCACGCATGAGAGATTGTATTGGATTCTTACCTGGCCGAAACCCAAGCCTATGCTTGAATTAACATGCAGCTCCACTTCTCCAGGTGCACTGCTATTTCTCGGACTTAGGTAGTGTATGCCTTCCTCACCGGGCGGTATTGGAACAGGTCGGAAGTAACCGAAAGCCTGTGGTGCAATTACTGCGAATATAGAAGCGACCATTATCGCTGCCATTGCTATGCCTATCGCTTTCTTACTTTTACCGCTTTTGTTTCTTTCGTTCATTTTTTTCCTTTTTCACCTCCTAACAGGGTATTTATGTCATTGCGCCCCTCATGTCGGCGCTCTGAAGCCCCTCCATGGACTCGCACCATGAACTTTCTCGCAGCTCCGCAAGGGGCATATCTTCCGTAAAAAGGCATTGCATATATGGCTTCTTTACCGATTTCAAGCCCTTTGGTTCGTTTTTTCATGTCTTTGTCCCGCGCCTCCATCTTCGCCTTTATCCGCATTTGTATGCATCGTTGGTAACAATATTGTATTCATTAATAAAATCATTTTCGGTTTTTTTCTATTTATATGTTAATAACCGATAGTATTAAATACAAAGATGTCAGTAAGTACACATTTTAAATATTCTTTTATGTGCATTAAACGAAGATTATTGGATATTGTATATTATTTAGCAGAAAAATTTGAAAAAAGTGGATTAAGAGATTTATTTACCGCCGGGAGCACGTAGAGCGCTGAGAAGACAGAAGGTATGAGTTGTGAGTTGTCAGGTGTGAACACCTTTTTATATTCAGGAATGAATCAATAATAATATTAATAAGGAGGCAAAGGGGGTGTAGGTGAGATGCAGAAAACAATTGAGGTTGTCTATGAAAAGGGAGTGTTTAAGCCGCTGGAGCCCGTGGAATTGGAGGAAGGGGAAAGGATAGAGATAGAAATAAAGGGAGTTAGTAAAATAAAAGAACTTTCCGATAAATATTTTGGAATAGTGAAACTAACTAAATTTGAAAAGAGAAGAGATGAGAAGAATTCTCAATAAAATAGAGGAAGAGATGTATGGTTGATATCTTTCTGGATACCTCAGTTTTTATTGAGCATATTCTGGGCAACTTTTCAATTGTAAAGTTGGTCAACAAAGACAGGTTGTTCTCGTCCATTAATGTCTTGGAAGAGACTTTTTATAAGTCAATTATCTTATCACGAGATTTTTACCTTATCTGTAAAAATATCGAAGAAATATGGTTTACTTCCAAACGACGCTCTAATCGCAGCTACTTGCAAACATCACGGAATCAGTAAAATCGCCGCCTTCGACCCAGACTTCAAAAGAGTTGACTTTTTAGAGATAATTACGCAGGAATAAAAAAATATGAGTAAAACAATTCCGGGGGTAAGGGCAAGGTAGATTCGCACCCTGCGTCAAACTTTGGGAAAGTTTGATCAAAACCGCAAGGGGCATATTTTCCTCTAAATTTTCTTTCTTGAGGCATGAATTCAACAAGATAAATAAAGAGATTTGAGTCAGCAGTGAAAGAATCAAAAAGTGGGTCAGAATTGAAGATGCAAAAAGTAGTCGAGGTTTTTACACGACAGGGATGGAAATGGGACATTCATGGGTAGAAAGTGAGATTTCCGACCTCGAAAGGAAGAAATCTACCGTGGTAAAAGCTGAAGGAAAGACCACTACTTTTATATTATGTGATAATGATAATCATTTAAACCCTTAACTCTTCCATTTTTAGGGTTTAACTTTTTGGATATTCCCCCAATAAACCTTTATTTCTTGATCGGAGATTCTAGCGGATAGAAAAATATGTATAGTATTATTCCCTATAGGGAATACATGGAGCAATGGGTTGAGGACTGGGTTAAGAAACAGAGGGAGAGTGGGGAGAAGGGGATCGAGATAAAGAAGCAGGCAAACAGTTATTATGTCTACAGGTCGACGACTTACTGGGATAAGAAAGCGAAGAAGAGAAGAAAGAAATCTACATACATAGGGAAGTTAAGCAGGGATGGTTTGAGAGAAAAGAAGGAGAAAAGGGTCACTGTAAAGCAGTATGGGAATGCTGTGTTACTTCAGGAGGCTATGAAGGATATTGTTCCTTCTCTCAAGGTATTTGAGAGCTGGGAGGAGATCTACGCCCTTGCGTTGGTGAGAGTTATGGATTACGTCCCTCTGAAGAGGGTTAAGGCTGTGTGGGAGAAACTGTACATGAAGGGTTTATCGCCCAACTTGAACCCCAAGAAGCTGTCAGCAGTGTTGAGAGAAGTCGGATTGGACAGGGAAGGGCAGAATGCTGTCTTCAATCAGTTGATGAAGGGGGAGAGCTTTGTTTATGACTTGAGCGTAGTTTTCACCAGGTCAGCCATCAATTTCGCTGAAGTGGGGTACAACAAGGACAAGATACACATCCCCCAGATCAACATTGCATTACTATACTCCTCGGATGGTTTACCGGCGATGATAAAGGCTTTACCCGGTTCAGTCAGAGATATAACTTCAATCTACAATAGTGTGAAGGAGATTGATTCCCACGTAATCCTGATACTGGACAGGGGCTTCTTCTCCATGGGGGTGGTAAAGTTCCTGTTGGACAAAGCATCTTTTGTTATTCCTGCTAGAAGGAATAGCAAGCTTTACGAAGAAGAAATAGATGTTAAAGACCATTTCTTCTACAGGGAAAGACTCATAAAGTGCGGTAAAACCGGGAAAGAGATTAAAGGTGAAAGGAAAAAGAAGAGCTACTACCTCTACCTCTTCGAGGACGTCACCCTGAGAGCTGAAGAGGAAATAACCCTATATAAAAAGCATGATAAAGGCAAAATCAGCAAGGAAGAGATAGAAAAGGGGTTGAAGAGGGCAGGCAAAATCCTTATCATCTCTGATCTAGATAAAGAACCAGAGGATATCTTCCTGATGTACAAGCAGAGAGAAGGAGTGGAGAAAGCCTTCGACGTATACAAAAACGTGCTGAACGCAGATAAAATGTATTTACAGGACAATGAGAGCGTATTTGGTCATTTATTTGTGTCCTTCCTTTCTCTTTACGGATACTGCAAGTTGCAGTGCATGCTGAGAGAGAAAGGAATGCTAAACAAGGTATCTCCCATGGATTTGATGGATGAATATGCCAAAGTCTACAAAGTGGAATATGGAGACAAAGAACTGATGTCCGAGGTTCCAAAAAAGGTTAGGGAGCTGGACGAGAAACTTGAGTTAAACTTATTCCCTAAATGATGCGGAGTTAAGGTTAAACATTTCATCATGGAGAAAATAGGTAAAGTACCAGGCTGGATAGAACGGCTGCTCATGCCGAAGCTGAATGAAATAAGTGGAGAAATAAAAGCCATACATACACGCATAGATGCGGTGCATACACGCATAGATGGAGTGGAGAAGGAAGTTGCGAGTTTGAGGAGTGAGATGATGACGAAGTTCGAATCGGCAGATGCTAAGGTCGAGAGTTTGAGAAAAGAGATGATGACGAAGTTCGAGGCTATGGATGTTAAAGTGGATTCCAAGTTCGAGGCTGTGGATAGAAGGTTCGATGCCGTGGATTCCAGGCTCGATTCGCTCGAGGCGAGACTACCGGTGATGGAGAAGATGGCAGAACTTGAAGCAAGGCTTGCGGAACTCGAGCGTAAAGTAAGTGCATAGTGATTGGGATTTGGCAATGAAATCGTGTTGAGCAAGTATTTCACTTGCTGTTCCACTTCTATCTCCCATTTTACAATAAACGATAATAGTTTTTGATTTGTCTAACTCTCCAATTCTGTCTTCTAAATCCAGCAGCGGTATATTTATTTCCTTTTTTCCAAAAAGAAAAAGTGTTGTGAAATCTGTGGTTAAAAATAAAAAGGGGGGAATTTTTCCCCTTACAATCTTTTTTCTTTTTTTCTTTTAGCACAGGTTTTCTTTTTTCCAAAAAGAAAAAGTGTGTTAGCAGCTCGCACTCAGCGTCGCGTCCGCTTTCGCACTGATGAAATACCCTGTCCCTCTCTCTAAGACGTCAAAGTCATTGAATGTCGGAGGCGCTACTGGATTATACACCTCGAAGCTTTGCGAAACGGCGTTCCACCTCGCTACATACCAGTAGTCGCCGTCAATGGAAGACAGTGCATCGTCTATCGGTTTAGAGCAGTTCAGCCATCCAACCATGTTCAAGCCCTGTTTCAATTCGGTGCTCATCGAAGTGTATGGTGTTCCGCTGTAAGTCCATGTGCAGTTTTGCGTGACGTGCACGAAGTAGCCTCTGCCGGAGTCCATTGTGCTCGCACTTTCAAATTGTTTTGACGTTGCATTGTATCTATACACCGCACTGACATTATCCAATACCGATGCTAATACACTGCTTGTGCTGTTATCTGAAGGTGTCAGCGGCAGCGATACTAAGTTCCAGCCGTCGTAGAGGTCTTTGCTGAAACTTTCCTCTGTTGGTTCGCCGCAGGCAACTGTGCCGTTTTCTCCGGGCACGTCCCAATCAGCACCCCACGGTCCAAGCGATGAATTTGTTATGTACGATTCAATGAATATCAAATCACTTATGCAGCATGTTCCTGCTCCTCCTGTGCACTCGATAGTGAGATTTGCGATAGGATAGTCCCCAGGCGGGTGGTCATCATCCCATGTTGAGTATGTTATTGACACTATGCCGGGAGACGGGTAGGCATAGCCGGTTCCTATCGCATCATCCCAAACCGTTGTATTAAAGGTTACCCCAGTTATATTCACGCATGAGAGATTGTATTTGATTCTTACCTGACCGAAACCCAAGCCTATGCTTGAATTAACATGCAGCTCCACTTCCTTCGTGCCGCTGGGCACACTGCTGTCTCTTGGGCTCAGGTAGTGTATGCCTTCCTCACCGGGCGGTATTGGCACAGGGCGATAGTAACCGAGAGCGGGTGCAATCATCGCAAAAATCGAAGCAATTATTATCACCATTGTCACTGCGCATATTACCTTCTTGTCGCATTTTCCATTATATTTATTGCAGTTTCTCATTTTTTTCACCCCATTTCAGCATTTGCAGCAACTCAGCTCATACCCTGGTGTTCCTCTTACCACTTTTACTAATAACTTGTAGTCTCTCCCACGTATTTTCCCGCTGCAATCAACGTCACCTACCCATTTCTTAACCGAATACCCCGGTATTCCTCTTACCACTTTTACTAATAACTTGTAGTCTCTCCCACGTATTTTCCCACTACCATCCACATCACCGCACTTATACTGCACAAGCCAGAAGCCCTTATCATCGAGTTCACTTCCTTTTTTAAGCAAACAAGTCCTGTTTATCAGCCATTCCGCTGCTTCTTTCGCAAACTCGCTCGTCTTTCCCGTCGCTATCCATATCGTCTGGTTCTCGTCCTTCCACGTGTCGTTAATATCCGCATTGTTAAACGGATTGTCGCACGCCTCCACAATTACCGCACCTTCTCCGAGAGACTCATCCGTGGAATCATCTACAAAGTTTCCTGTTGATGTGTTATAATACACAGGCATACCCACCTCCGTATGGTTCGCATTCACATCCGCAGTAATGTTGTTCTCTGTCGGCGTGCCCAGCAGTATCAGGTGATTATTTTGCTTCTCCGTATCTGTCAGAGTTGCATTTGTTCGTATGTTTATTCGCGCATCCGGTACCGTATCGTTCAGTTTATCCTTTATTCTATCTGCTATATCGTAATATGAACCGTCTCCACTCGGATATACTATTGTGATGTTCCATACAGTGCCATTGTATCCATGCAAGAAGGGCTCTGGATAGTCCATGATTGGTCGTGGTTTGAAATCTGTCGGTGCTTTCTTCGTATTCACATACCGAAGGATGTCCCAGTGCACAACATCTCCTCCCTGCAGTTGATACTTCGACCAGTTACTTCCCGGCACCCAGTACACCGGTATTCCATTCACAAATGGATACCAGTAGTAATGTGTGGTATCATTCTCTTCCAGTCCATCAACGGAGCCCACTGGTGTTGAGCCTCCAAGTTCAACCTGTGCTACGCTCTTCAAAAGGTCAACCACTGTGGTGTTCTCCGGCGCTAATTTCGTTACATCGAACATGTTTACTGGGCTATTCCCTGAGAGCGGACCTGTATATGATGATATGTCACCATAATGGTGTGTATCGAATATCCTGCAGGACACAACATTAAGCGACTTTACCGCATTGTTATTAGTTGTGCTTAATTCAGTAACATTTCCGTCCGGGTCTAATCTGACCTCAACGGTGTGACTCCCGGCTGCTAAATAACGCTCAAATGTGACATACCGATATGATTTCGCCATCAACCATGTCGTCTTGTTTTCCACCGTGCTGCCGTCCACTATCAACTGCACTTTGAACGGAATGCTTGTATTTCCCGCATCCGCAGTTCCGCTATTCGTCACCTTTACGATGATTTTCGTGTTGTTGTTCGCAGTATGCCATCCGTAAGCGGGCAGGAATGTTATGTCATCAGGATGAATCACCAAATCCGCTGGTCCCGTGTCATCAAGCACTGCTACATTCTTCGTGCTCGCATTGTTCGTCTCGTCCTTTTCTATTGCATCGTTATAAGCATCCGCAGTGACTGTCAATGCGTAGGTCCCAGTCGCATTCGGCGTCCAGTTGAACTGCACGACTCCTTCTTCTCCCTTGACTAAAATCGGTATGTATGTATCATTCCTTAGCGCTCCATTCTCGTGCATCGTTACATTAAAATTGGTCGCATTCGCCGTCCCTTTGTTCTTTATCGTTGCATTTATCGTGTATGTATGGTTTGCCACCAGCTCAAACGGCATCATCCCTTCTCTCTCCACCAACGTCTCAATCTTCGTAACGTTCAGGTCTGGCTTCGGCTCTCTATTTATCAGCACTGCAACAACTGCCCGCAGTGATGACTCACTCACATTACCAAATGTTACATTGTTGGTTGATGGATTTGGGTCCAGCCAATTCTTATCTATATGCCAGCTATCAATGTCAAAATACTGCTCGGCACTCCATGTCTGGTCCGGCGTGCTTCCACCACCGTCTGCTGCGTTACTTGATAACTCGTTTCCATTAAAGTAAAGGTAATCCGACACCGAATCACCAGTCAGATATATAGTCCAGAGTGTGGCGTTCTGCGCTTTGTTCACCGTGCCATTAAACCACGTTGTATTGCTTGTAACTGCACATGAGTATGCTGTCCCTAAATGGACATACCCATCGTTAACCCAGTATGTCGCCTGTTCTCCACCGTCTTCGTATACCGTAACGAGCGCTATACCATTTACTTCACCGACATCGAAACCACTCGTGCTCGCAGTTACATTGTTATACCCATTGTTAACTATATCTGTTACATTCCAGTATTTCCAGTAGGTTCCGTATCCACAACCGACATAGTAGCCCTGGGTTTCATTGTTGTTACTGCCATCGTAGTTGAAACTAAGATACTGATTGTTCTGCGTGCACCCGGTTCCATTATAAAATGTGATGTTCAACCAGCCGTTACTCTGTCCACTTGCCCATACATGCACATAAAGCCTCGCCCACAGGATGGTTCCGTTTGGCACAGAAAAGTTCTGAGTATAAGTTGTTCCGTCACCTTCTCCGCCACCGACATATACATCGCCTGCAATTGTGCCATTTATCGTTGTACTCAATTCTTGTATTGCAAGCGCTGACGCCGGCGTGCTGAACGCTGCTAACACTAACACCGCTAATATCACTATCGGCGCCATTATATATCCCTTTTTCATTTTTTTCACCTCCTAATTTCTCTATAACGAATAGGGGATAGCCAAAAGTTTCCCCCCTCGCCTCGCCCCCTCGTGGATTCGCACCACGGTCAAGACACTGCAGGGGGCATCCGTTCTCTCCCATTTTTCTTTTTTCTACCATTCCCCTGCATCTTCGCTTCACCCTTTTCCCCGCGGATTCTAACCGCAAAAGATGCATCATTATCGCGATTTTATGCTTTTACCGCCTTTTCCCATTGCTCTCCCCTTTCACCTTTATCTTATGCTTTTGTAAGATATTAGACATTTTTAGTTGCCATTAATAAAAAGATTTTCGGTTTTTATCCTATGAGGTATAAAATAAATTTTTCATTATTATTATCCACACCGTTGTTATCCACATCGCGATCTGAGTACCGAACTGACAAAGTTCGAAGCAGCGGATGCAAAGGTTGAGAGCTTTAGAATTTAGAAAATGAAATGCTGTCGAAGTTTGAGAGGTGGTGGATAACGAGATTGAGGGTGTGGACAGCAGGACAGAAGGCTTGCGGATTGCGCATTTTTACCAAACTTTTCCAAATTCCAAATAACGGGGCTCCGCCCCGTTGACCCCGCAAGCCCTGTAACCTGTAAGGGTTTAGTTCGTTGATCAAACCGCTTCGCAGCAACTTCTCCTAGTTCCATCTAATATTTGCTCTACACCATGCCCAACTTAGCTTTTATTGCCATGACTTCGTGCTCTAATCGGTCAAACCGTTCTTCCATATACGATTTCAAGTCCTCTCGCAGACCTTTTATCTCGTTTATTGTTTCATCCTGTTTCTCTAACATCCTCTTCCCAATCGAAACTGATTCTTCACCAAGTTCCACAGACCTCTCACTCAGTTCCACAGCCCTCTCGCTCAGCTCCACAGCCCTTTCACCAAGTTCCACAGACCTCTCACCCAGTTCTACTGACCTGTAAAGCAATTTCCCCGCTGTATCCAAACGCTCTCCTAATTCCTCCTGCCAGTCACCTCTTTTTATCTCAAAGTATTCAAATTCGCCTTTAAAATCTTCAAAGCTCACCTCTACGCTTTCAACATCTATTGGAAATCTCTTTATCTTTATCCTCTCGATAAACTCGCTTATAGCTTCGTCCTCGCCCTCTGTAACTATTCTTATATCATAAGGCTTGATATTCTCTACAAATCCCTTTATCCCCAATCTCCTCGCTATCTCTTGCACTTCGTCCCTATAGCCTACTCGCTGAACCCTACCTTTTACTATAATCCTCGCCCTTTTCATCTCTCACACACCATCATTAGCATCATTCCATCATTCTCCTTGCATCCTCAATAACATGAACAGTGTAAAAATAAAAAGTATCATTATCGCAACCGATGCCTCGAATCCCGGAATCCGCCTCCTCTCCCCTTCAGATACAGGCGTGGGCGTGAGTACATGCGAAGCAGCAGGCGGAGGTGTTAAGGTTGCTGTGACTACTGCGGGCGAAAGAGTTGGTGCTGGTGTCTGCGTCGGCGTTGGCTTCGGCGTAGACGTAGAAGTAGCGAATTTCTCTTTCCATGCATTTATTCCACCTTCCATATTATAAACAATGAAACCACGCTGAGCAAGTGTTTCACTTGCCCTTCTACTCCTACCGCCGGATTTACAATACACAATAATGGTTTTAGAACTGTCCAATTCGTCAATCCTGTTCTCTAAATCAGATAGAGGTATGTTTATAGCTCCGGGTATATACTCCGCATTGTATTCCCCTTCTGTTCTCACATCCAGCAGAATAATCTCTTCGGGATTGTTTTCGAGCATTTCATGCGCTTTCTCCACACTGATGTCAATATAAGTTGGTGCACCGGGGAGAGGCGGTGTAAGCTCTGCCGCGTATGCCATGCTCGAACCGAGTAGTAAAAGAAGCGGAAGCGAAATAAAAATCAAAGCCCCCAAAAATACCTTATTCTTAAACATATTTTCCTTACCCATCTTTTTCGACATCCCTCCTTTATTTCACCCTCTTATAATTTCTTTCCCGTTAAACGCTTTTTTTAATTGTATATAAAGGTTATTTTATTTCTTTGGTAAAGCTTTCTTTTTAAAAAGAAAGATTTTTAATGTAAAAGAATCGCACTTATTATCGTTATCCACATCGCAATCTGAATACCGAGCATCCACTTGAAGTTTGAATCCATCTTTCCGTTTAGCCTTATGTCCATCTCTTCCATCTTTCCGCTTAGCCTCTTATCCATCTCCTCCATCCTTCCGTTTAGCCTCATGTCCATTCCTTCTATCCTCTTATTTGTCTCATCTATCCTCGCATTCGTGGCGTCTATCTTTTTGTCCATGTCCAATTTAAAGTCGCCGAGCCTCACATTTAAGTCATCTATCCTCGTGTTCGTATCACTTATTCTCCCGTCAATGTACTCTCTTAACCCTCTTATCTCCTCTCTTATCATATCAAATATCCGGTCATGTTCGCTTATCTTTCCCTCCAGGGTACTTATTCTTCCTGCTACTTCCTCCATAGAATTGTTCCCCTCTGATTCTTTCATGTCATGTAAATAAAGTTTAAATTTTAAGCTTATATAAAGTTTTCGTAGGAGTAGGGGTGGGAATTGAGAATAGCCAAAAGAGAGCAGTGAGAAATTTTAGAAGACTTTTATTATTGTACACTTAAATTTAAAAAACAATTCTTATGGAAAAATCAATAAGATAACGATGAACAAAAAGCGTAACTGGCAAGCAATCAGCACTCTGGTGGTGATAACCCTGTGTCTATCAGGCGTGATGATGCCCGTGATGCCGCAGTCCTCGCTTTCTTTCTTCAATAATGCGAGCAATGCCACTGATGGCGAAATTCCTGAAGCAACGCCTGCTCCAACTCCAACTTCTTCTCCTTCACCTTCCCCTACGCCTACACAATCGCCCACGCCAGGTACAAGTCCGGGTCCATCACCTGCTCCTTCCCCTTCCCCCACACCCTCACCAACACCTACTCCAACTCCAGGTCCTACTCCGACATTGACACCACCACCGTCCCCCTCGCCTACACCCTCTCCAGCAGCACCCAACATTACATCCTTCGCTCCTTCTTCGCCTGTTTATGATACCGAAGGCGTAACAAGAACCTTCAATATTATAACCGACCAGACAGTGAACGTTAGCTGGCTGCTCAACGGAACTGAGGTTCAAATAAATATGGGTGTGAGGAACGCTTCCTATACGAACACGAGCGCAGTCGCAGGTACATGGAACGTATCTGCAATCGCATCTAACGAAAACGGCACTGGCACTGTCGTCCAAACGTGGTTTTGGAACGTATCGTCACAAGAAACACCTGCATCCACACCCACGTCCGCACCAACACCAGGCTCTTCACCTCTAACTACTCCTACTCCTACTCCCACACCCACTCCTACTCCTACACCCCTACAATCATTAGCTTCAAATGGCACTGTCGCACCATCATTAACACCCATTTTCATCTATGGATATGTTTTCTATGAAAACAATGCCCCGTGCAATGGTCCTGCTGTGAATATAACCAATCTAAATACGAGCAAGGAATGGCAGGCAGAAACACGCCCTGGATATAATTACTATCAAATTGTGCTTGCTAACAGCACGGAGATAAATGCCAGCGAGATATTGCAGTTCAATGCCACAGATGGAATAGGATACAACACCAGGACTCGCACGGTAACTCAAAGTGACATCAACACCGGTGTGATATTCAATTTCAATCTCTCACTACCTGTACTCGCTCCACTCGTAGATGCGCAATTAACACCAGACGATGACCCTATTACTTCCGACATACAGGTGATTAACACCAACACGAGCAAAAACAAAACGGTTACAGTCACCGCGAATGTGACAAATTCAAAAGGATGGGCACACATAGACAGCGTTATCGCTACCATCACCGGTCCATGTAAAGTTGAGGACAGCCCGGTATCCTTAACCTTTATTTCAAATAGCACACCGAATACCGCAACATATAAAGGCTCTTTTAACCTCTCCAACCATTCAGAAGGAGAATATAATGTGAAAGTAGTTGCGAGAAATGCCGATGGCTTCTCAGGCACATGCTCCTTGAACTTCTTTTACTATCATAAAACAACAATCAAGCCATCTCCTATCCTCATTTACGGATATGTCTTCTATAAAAACGGAAGTACATGCACTGCTCCTTTCGTAGTCGTTACCAATTTGAATACCAATGAAAGCTTCGTTGCTGAAAAACTCAACAATTCCTCTTTCTTCCAGCTCATTACAGACTCAGCGCCTGTGAAAACCGACGATGTGCTGCAAATAGAAGCGAGCAAGAATGGAACCTTGATTGGATGCCGCAACTACACTGTAAATGAAACCAATATTGCCCAAGGTAGAATCGAATTGAACATAAACGAAGGAAAGCCAGATATAAATGTGTCCGGGGTATCATCGCCTCTTCTGGTGTTAATTAACCAGACTACCGTAATTAATGCCACTGTATGTAACCCCGGCACGGTTGATGCCGATAGATTCAACGTTACACTTTATACTAATAATTCTTATGTTGATTCCGTGCAGATTACAAACTTATCAGCAGGAGCATGCACAAACATAAGTTTATTATGGCGACCCTCCGAATCGGGAACTTACAACATTACTCTCTTCGCTGATTCCTATGACGACCTCGATGAGATAAACGAAACGAACAACAACTTCTCACGAGAAGTATGCGTTGGCAATCTGGATTTCGTGGTCTTAAACATATCACTCAATGCCACGCCGCCGTTGGATGACTGCCCTGTAATCATCAATGCCACGATCGCAAACCTTGGAACGCCCGGCTGGAACGCCACCGTAGGATTTTATCTTGATAATAATACCGCTCCTTTCGCAACCAATTACACTTACGTTGGTGCAAAGGTAACCGCTTATGTTGAAGCCGTATGGATTGCTGAACACGGCAAGCATTTGATAAGGGTCAAAGTAGACCCTTTTGAGATGGCAGATGAAACTAATGAAATGAACAATGAGAACACAACCCTGGTAGATGTGAAAGCATCTCGTGACTTCTATGTCTACTCTCCAAATCTCAACCCCTCTCGTCCTCTCGATGGCGATACCGTCAGTATAAATGTCTCCATATTTAATAACGGCACAAAAGAAGGTAACTGCTCAGTTGAGTTCTGGGATGCAAAGAATGTTTCCATCGAGCGAATGTATCTGAATTATTCAGGGTTCTTGCGGAACGGAACAGATTTCGTCATTCAGCCGGGAGCAATTGCTATGCGCCTCCATTTCTCTTACGTATATGTGAAGGGCGAAGGCTCTTATCTCAGGGTTTATGACGAAAAAGGCGCTGTTAGAGAATTCACGCCTTCTGATTCTTACTATGTTGACGAATGGGTTAATTGCTCTGGAAATTTAATACGGATAGAATCGAATGCGGGCAACGCATGGGACGCTTTCGTGCTGTTCGAGGTGGACCGATATGAAGCCTTGATAGAGAACAAGACCGTTTCCGTACCTTTGAACAAACCTGTGAATTTAACCGCAAACTGGTCTGCAACCACTGGAAATCATACCATTTCCGTGAAAGTTGTTCCTGTTGACCCTGACTTCGATGAAACGAACAATGGAAATGAGACAACATGGATAGATGTGCAACCATCACGTGACTTCAGAGTGGCAAATATCTCATTTACTCCACAAAAGCCTTTTGCAAGGGACAACGTTACTATTAATGCAACCATAGAAAATACTGAGGTTAGAGGCGGAGATGTCATCGTCTGTTTTTATCTGGATGACATAATAGAAATTGCGAACACCACTGTATTTGTCACTGCAAATGAAACAACTAATGGAACAAGTATCGCATCTGTGATTTGGGAAAATGCCGAACCCGGCGAGCATACAATAACTGCAATATTAGACCCGTTCAACTTTATAGGCGAATTAAATGAAACGAACAACAGAAATGAAACATCTATTTTCGTTGATGCTATGGATTTCGCTATTTCTACTCTTTTGCTCAACACCTCAACACCTGCTTTCGACGAAGATGTGCTTTTAAATGCCACTGTCAAGAACATTGGTAATAATAGTGGAGAAGTCACCGTCGGGTTTTATCTCGATAATGACACAACACCGTTTGATACAAGAAGTGTATATGTGAATGCGAGCGGAGAGAATAGCACAACCACGATTTGGCATGCTGACCTCGCTGGACACCATACCATAACAGCTAAGATTGACCCCTACAATGATATAACAGAACTCAACGAGTCAAATAATGCTAAGAGTGCAGATATATTTGTAAATGGGACAGAACTCGCCGTTCTATCCTTAAATATCACGCAAAATGAAGTGTATTACGACGAAGGACAGGTGAATGTGTCTTTAATGGCGAATATAACCAATTCCGGTGCCATACCAGCAAGCAATTTCTCCGTTTATTTCTTCAATGACAGCTCGCTTATTAAACGAATAGAGCACCTAGTACTTGATGCCGGTGAATCAATGCGAGTTAATGCAACCTGGAATGCCAGTTTCGGAAATCATTCGCTCGTCGTGAGGATTGATGCTGATGCTGCGAAAGAGAACGACATGACGAATAACGAGCTGAGTAAAACAGTGGAGATAATACCCGATGTTGATTTCACAGTCACTGATATAAAATTTGACCCGGAGAATCCAAAAGTAGGCGAAAATGTGACCATCAATGCATCCATCAAAAACCTTGATAACGGAAGTTGCCACGTTAAAGTCGGCTTTTACCTTGATTCTAATGCCACTGCATTCGCTACGAGAAGTGTATTTCTCAATGCGAACGGAACAAATTACACCACTGTTACCTGGAAAGCTGTGTCTGACATAAATCACATCAAACAGCATTACATAACTGTCAAAGTAGACCCGGATGAGAGAATAGTGGAACGCAATGAGGATAATAACACAAAAACGGAGAGGATAACTATGACATTACCCGATCTTACGATTGAAAATAATATAACCATTACGGAACATCCAGCTGTTGGCAGTCCCGTTAATGTTTCTGCCACCATCAAAAACAATGAAAATGAAACTGTGAACAGCACTCTATGGCTCTACGAGGAGAACAACAGCATTAACATCTCGGAGGCAATAAAGGATAGTGGAACCTGGGATTACACGATATCGCATCCCGGTGCTCGCATGATGAGAATCCATATCCACTCTATACGTATAAAAGGAGTCCCTGTGGAGATAACCGGGCATTGCTATGTTAACATATCCGTTGACGGTAAATTATTAAAATCATTTGGACCCGGAGAATATAAAGAGCAATGGACTGCATGGGGCGAGGGTAGCACCTTAACGATACATGTTGTCAAATACGGACCGTCCCCACTTCTATCTTTTAACTTTGATAAATACGATGCATTGCTCGGCTCTCAACCAGTAACACTGCCTGTGGGTGAAACTAATGTTACAATACCCTGGAATGCAACTACACAGGGAAATCATACGCTCTGGGTTCAGGTGAATGAAAACAAAAAAAGAAGGGATGTTTTTGTGAGCGGAACAGACCTCGCAGTGACAGGTTTATCGTTGAATGCAACTAAGGTGGGAGATAGATATGTAGTGAATATTGGAGATGTAGTGAATATAAATGCTGTTATAACGAACCTCGGTTTGATGAATGCAAGCAATTTCACTGTCCTGTTTAAAGATTATAATGTGAAAGAGCAGAAAGAGAAGATAATAGGGCGGTATAACTATTCCAATATTACATTAAGTGCCGGAGAGAATATCAGCATCAGCACGAACTGGACTGCCACCCCTCACGGTCTGCACGACATAATTGTTGAAATAGACAGTGGGGATAATCCTGAGAATAACCTGGAGAACAATATCAAGACCGAAAAAAATGTGCGTGTTGAATCTGCTTGGGACTTCGCAGTCACTAATATAAACTTCAGCACATCCTCTCCGAAGGAGGGAGAAGAAGTAGAGATCAATGTAACTATTGAGAATTTTGGTAAAAATGGCACAGTAAATATCAGTCTTTTTGTTGATGGTGAAATAAAAGAGAGAGCAGGTATGCCTTACGTGGATGGCGGCATTCTTATCTGTAATGCCACCAGAGTTGTGAACGAGAGCGAGAAGAAATATGTTACTGCGAACTGGACCGCAAAACCTTCTCTTGACCACCTGACGGCAAAGCATGAAATAATTGCTTGGGTTGACCCCGATAATGAATATGATGAAGTGACAAAGGAATGTAACAACATCCAGAATAAAACAATTCACATAAAAGAAAATATATCTATTTTAGACATAAAGTCAGAAAGAGTTATATGTGATAATATCTACAATTTGACTGCTGTCATTGAGAACAAAAGGAACGAAAGCGCTAATATCTCCGCATGGTTCTTTGACTTTGACGGTGAAGAATTCAAATTCATAGGTAACGACACGAGTGAGATACCCCCTCTTGAGCGAGAAAATTTCACTGTGCTCTGGGACACAACAGGAATTAGTGCCGGTAACCACACCATTCGTGTATGGACGGTCGGCGGTGAGAGGAACGAGACCGTATTCGTTCACGGAACCGACCTCGGAGTCACTAATATTTCCATAGATAATGCCACGTGGGATGGAAACTTCACGAGAATCTGGGATGGAAATCTCACAACTATAAATGTCACCATTCATAACTTCGGCTTGATGAATGCCACTAACTTCACGGTCATCGTTACTGACATCAGCGAAGAGGATAAAAAAGAGAGCGAACTCTACAACAGAACCCTTGATATAATTCTTGGACATAATGAATCAACGACTATTTCTGTGCCCTGGATTGCGAACATAACAAAGAATGTTGGCGGTAAATATGAGTATTCGTATCACCACACCATAAAAGTTGAAGTCATACCTGAAAACCGGGATTGGGAGACTGGCTTATCTAATAATACACAGGAATTACATGCACTTGTGATAGACCCATCTCGTGATTTTGACTTCTCCATCACCAACATATCTTTCACCGTGAATAACGAGACTCGCAGCCCTTTTGAACTTGCAGCTGGAGAAAATGTGACTTTGAATGCCACCCTGAGCATAACCAATCGTGCAAATCGTGGAGGTGTGGTTGAAGTTGGATTTTATTTAGATAAATTTGACGGGGAGCACCTGATAAACAAAAATTATATCCGGGTTGAGTTTGATGCCAGAGAGTATCAGGAAAGAACGGCGACACTCCACTGGCATATTGACGTGGCAGGGAATCACACCTTATTTGCGGTGGCAGACCCTGAGAACTTAACTATCGAGATGAATGAAACGAACAACGCAACTTATCCGGAGCAGATTTATGTGCGTGCGCCAGACCTCACCACTAAAGATGTAACTTTTAATCCCGATACCGTAAAAGAAGGAGATGCCGTGAATATTACCGTAACCGTGGTTAATAAAGGAGATAAAAATGCAAGTAATGTCAGTGTGAGCTTATGCACACCAGTCGAGGTAAGGTATGGTAAAACTGTGGATCCAAATCATCCTGAAGAAGTAATAACACAGCCCGATGCTACTAAGATGAGAATCCATTGGCATGGTTTTGTTGGTAGCTTTGCTATTTTCGATGAAGAGAACAAACTGATTGGATTTTATTACTCAAAGGATAGTTCAATTGCTCGTGTAACACCATGGATATCTGGAAATAAGATTAGGATAGAGCATCGCAGTAAATATAATGGAGAATTTTTTACTATAGACACTTATGAATATCAAAAGATAATCAAAACTGAAACAATTCAATCACTCGCGATTAATGAAACAGCAAACATCTCAGTGAGCTGGAATGCATCCCAGGCGGGTTTACGAGACATATTTGCAATAATAGACCCGAAAGACAATATTATAGAACAGAGTGAATCGAACAACGAGTTAAAGGCATCCATACGGGTGCAGGGTGCGGACCTCACTGTCTCGAATATACGATTAGAGAGGCTTGATGGCACCGAGATTGGCGAGAACGAAACGATAAAGTACGGAGAATGGGTGAAAATATTCAGTGAAATCAGTAATATTGGTGTGCTGCCAGCTAATAACTTCAGCATATCCTTTGGAGAAAATAATAAGCGTGAAAAAATTATCAAACCCTCAGTCAGCCTCGCTCCCGGCGAATCAAGAAACATATTTATTACACTCTGGCGTCCAGCGATTGGAAATCACAGGATAGAGGTGGAAGTGGACCCTGAAGAATGCATATTTGAGACAAACGAAACGAACAACATAAAGTTGCGGAACGTAATTGTAGAGGGTGCTGACTTATTGGTCAAAGACATCACTTTCACGGTCATACCTCCGGATAACGCAACCGCTAACACTAACGCCACCAATGCGATTTACGATACCGATGTGGTAATGATAAACGCCACGATTGCGAATGAAGGTGTGTTGCCCGCTGAGAAGTTTACCGTAGAAATGTTTTGCAGTGAGCGAAGACTGGAAGATTTTAAACCTTCTTATGATTTTAAAGGCACAGTTGAGAACGTGACAAGGAAATGGGAAGATGCAGACTGCATTTATGTTCACTTTGTGGCACGTTGCCCTAAAGGGGGAGAAATCAAGATTTATGACAGAAATAATACGCTATTGCATGATCTAAAAGTAGAAGATAGAGGCTGGTATCTGGTGAAGGGAGATAAGGTAAGGATATACGGTGCTTTTGGGAAAGGCGATGAGATACATTTCTATGCAGGTAAATTGGAAAGAAAAACAGAAAGTCTTGAAGAAGGCAAATCCACGAATGTTTCTGTAACATTATGCGCCAGGACAGGTGAGCAACCAGTAAGGATAGTCATTGACCCTGAGAACAAAGTGCCTGAGAATAATGAAACGAACAACATTGCAGAAAAGACAATGTTTGTGTTTCCATCACGCGATTTCATCGCAGGCTTGCGGCTCTTCCGCAATGGAACAGAACTCAGTGCAAATGACACGATATGGGATGATGACCCTGTGGAGATAAATGCGAGCATAAAAATGGGGATAAACGAAAGTGACATCTATAACAAATACAGGAAAGGAACCGCTGATGTTAAAATCACCGATGAGCACGAATGGGTTCACGTCTCTCCTCGCTACGAGCTTACTCAGCATGGATATGCACAGGTGATAACACATCCGGGTGCGGATGCGATGAGACTTCACTTTAGCAATTTGAGTATTCCTGTCGAAGGGGGAATTTGGGTTAAAAATGAAAGTGGAAGTACATGCTGGACAAATTCATGGGCTTCTGTCTCTACTACTTCACCATGGTTAAACGGGGACACATTTTACGTTTATAAATCTGGAAGTTCATGGAGACGTGTTACTTTTGTGGTTGATAAATACCAGTATAAAAAAGTTTGTAACGGGGCAGTGTCATTGAATGCGAGTGAGACCAAAAACGTTACTGCTAAAAGGAATATGAGTGCAGGGAATCATACTATAAGGGTGATTGCCGACCCGAAGGACAAAATTGTTGAAATCAATGAATCGAATAACGAAGTAAATAAAACACTTCTTGTAGATGCGTGTAAAGACCCTGCTGTTGTGAATATAACATTTGACCCACCGGTACCTGTAAAAGGAGAAGATGTGACGGTAAAAGCGCTCGTTGCGAACAAAGGTAATAGAACCGCCACTTTCTCGGTTGACCTCTGGGCTGTTAAGACCGAATATCACCCTTATGAGTCACCTCATGATGCTGATTTCCCATGTTGGCGTTGTGATGAAGGAGGCTGTGGGTGGAAAGGTAAAGGTGAGCCTGAATGGGAGATACCGTCCACATATCCAGGGGCAGATTGGTTCGGCGTTCTTTTCACGAGAATATCAACATTTGGTGTCACAAACGCAGGAGAAATCTGGCGGACTTTATATGTGGATGATGGAAAAGGCAATAGAATAGACCATTTCGTCGGTTATGATACCACGCTTAAAGGAGAGGACATCTGGGTATGGGCAAAAGGAGAAAAAATCAAGTTGTACACCACACCGGAATCATTTACGGGGAGTGATTGTGCATTTCCAGTATGGGGCTTCAGCATTGATAAGCATGCTTACAAAATAATACTTAATCAAACTACGCTGACCCTTGGTCCAAATGAGAGTGCAAATGTTAGCGGTGTCCTGCGAAATGTGCGTATTGGTAATGGTTCGCTTTCGTATATGATTTATGCGGCAGTTGATATGGACAATGTGGTGTATGAGTCCAATGAGAGTAACAATGAGCTGAGCAAAGAATTAAAGATTGGCTGTCCTGACCTTAGTGTATCGGAAATCAAATGCGAAGGTGACGAAGTTTCTGCGATAATAGAGAACATAGGATATGCAAAGGCTGAGGATATCAAACTGCGGTTCATTCGTGATGTGAAGTTGGAACCAGAAATGAATATAAGGAATTACGAGTCAATCTGGGAGAAGGGTGCGGATGTGATAAGGCTGCATGTAAAATCTTTATACGTGAACGAGAACAAAAATGGTTCGTTTGTTATATACAGCGGTGACTTTAGGGAGGAATATAGGAGGAGTGACCCAGATGGTTTCTGGAGTCCGTGGATAAAAGGGGATTCTATTGCACTGTGGCAGAATCATGCGAACTTTACAATAGATAAGTATGAGTATGGAGTGGATGAGCAAATTGGGGATTTAGGTGTGAATATGGAAAAAGAGGAATATTTGCCAGACGTGGAATGTCCTCATAAGTTCAAGGAGGTGGTGAATGAGGTGTATAATTTGACGGTGTTTGTGGACCCTGATGATGAGATAGAGGAAGGCGATGAAGGGAATAATAAGAAGGAGATGGAGATGGGACCGGATATAGAAGTTGAGAGTATAGATGTTTGGCCGACGTATCCACTTGTGGGTCGCCCCTGTCGCATTAATGTTACCCTTAGAAACAACGGCTGTTTGCCTGCTGAGGGTTTTGATGTCAACTGTTCTCTGAATATCACATATTTAAATGCCTCGGGTGGTATTAAAACTGACAACATAAGTTTACCTTCAAAAACTTTTAACGGGACAGTAAATGGTAAAGGTAAAAGAATCTTAACTTTCGAATGGGTCCCGCCAAGAGACTACGCAAAATATCTACCCTACTACGATGTCTCCAAAATCAAAATCGTCGCTGACAGGAGCGATAAGGTGAAAGAATTGGAAGAGACAAACAATGAAAGAGAGAAAGAAGACTCGTGGAGAATTTATAATGAGACCGGATACGATGCTAACCATCCATTAGAAATGTATAAACATAACACGGAACCGATAAATTGTGCTGTGGATTATACAATTGGAGATAGCAAATATCTGGGAGGTGGCAACCCAGATTCGTTTATTCCGGATTATGGCCCCGTTCATTTCAACAATGTCTTTCCGGAAGGTGCAACGCCAATACTCGCAAGATTGTATGTATACTGGACAGGAGGTCATGAAGATATTGCAGACCCCTTACGACCCGGTGGAACAATGGAAAGCCCAGCACCGTTAGAAGTGAACATGACATTCAATGGTATACCTTTAGGCGAACCAGATAGGGTTTATCAAGACCGTATATTTGCTACTGATTATGATTTTGGATATGGAGTTCATGCATATGATGTGACTAATGTGGTTTTGAGGGATAACACAGTGAATGCAACCAGAAGAGCGTCAGCAAATGTTACTCGGGTGTCAGCAATAGCAGGCATGGGTCTTTTAGTGATATACGAAAGGGATGATTTACCGCTGACAACTTACTGGATAAATGAGGGCGCTGATGTCCTTTGGTCCTCTGACACGAGCGGGCTGACGTTCGATAGCTGCACCACTCATGCCCTTTTCAGTGGAACGGCGGATTTGGACCGTGTGAATGCAACTTTATGGACAATTGTTCCGTTTGCTAATACAGCCAATAATAGGCTATTTTTCAATAGTGGACAGTGGGATGGTATTTGGCAGCATGGAACCATTACATGGCCGCCTGGAATTGACAAACGATATGTAACAGATTACTTAAGATCTCAGGATAATGAAGCAAGATTGCAGGACAGAGGCGACCTCATAATGCCATCAAATGCATTTTTAATATTGAGGTACCCACCGGACCTCGTTCCATCGCTGGAAAAAGCACCTTCAAAGATGGTGATAGGGAATTCGTATGATATACCGGTGGTCATAAACAACGTAGGAAAGAGCAAGGCGAAGGCGTTCAATGTGAGTTTCTATGTTGATGACAAACTGATAGAAAAGAAGCCTGTTGATTTTGTAGAGGGCGAAGGCAGCAAAATCGTATATTTCACATGGACTGCTCCGTCTACACCCGGAATAGTCGAGTTCAAGGTTGTGGTTGACCCGGATAATGATGTAGAGGAGTTGATAAACAGTGGTTGGAATGGCGAGACGAACAACAACGATACAAAGATCGTTTCGGTTGACATAGGTAGCTTGGAACTGCCACACCCGGGTGGGGGAGGCGCACCAGGTAAAATAAATGTCTCTGGTGATGGAACAGCAGCTAAAGCAAGTACAACAGCAGCCGGTAGTGGCGAAGCTACGATAGGTGCAACTGGAGGAGAGACGATTACCGGGCGGCTGATGAAAGGTATCGTAGTAGGGGGAGGAGCAGCGGAAGGAGGAGGTGGCGGTGAAAGAGGTGAGTTCTCATGGCTTGGGTTGTTGATTCGCATAGCGATGCTTGCAGTGACTATTGTTCTCGTCTGTACTGGCTATTTAATGGAACGGAGGAGGCAGAACAATAAAAATGAGACAAAATAAGCTTCCGCCTGGCTGGGATGAAAAGCGAGTGCAACGCGTTTTAGCGCGTTACAGAGCTGTTGCAAGCGGCAAAAAGCAATCAAGGTTACTTATTTCCTAACTTCCCATTTGGGCATAAGGTTAGAGAAGGTAGAGTGCATAGTTATTTTCGACGAGGTGACCAAAATGCCCAACGAAAGGGAAAATTACGAAGGCATAGTG
>Ga0190337_1000041_pt1 | contig 22421 bp, 15 predicted proteins | sample 4872041011_MG_FD_161677 | JGI IMG/M metagenome (GOLD analysis project Ga0190337, IMG submission 161677) | Hydrothermal vent sediment bacterial communities from Southern Trench, Guaymas Basin, Mexico - 4872-04-10-11_MG | ecosystem: Environmental > Aquatic > Marine > Hydrothermal vents > Sediment ...
ATTTTGAAATTTGGATTTTTTAGACCATATTTAAACGTTTGTTCTTTTTGTTAAATTACTTATGGCCTGACTTTGACGTGGCCCTGGGATACTCAAAATCCGCTATCGATTTTTGGATAAAATTCCGACCTGCCCGACGGCAGGCGGGCCTGCCCATTTTTTATTCTATTTTAATTGAGGTTAACTTCACTATTTTACTCCATTTGTGGGTTTTATTTTAAAGTTACTCCTGTTTTTGGAAATATGGGGCAGGATAGATAGGACAAAATACTTGCCCATGAGGAGAAATTTACGTATAATGGCCATTAAATTTTTAAAAGGAGAGGAAAATGGCCAAGACTTACCAGATAGCGGTCATACCTGGCGATGGCACTGGTCCTGAGGTAATTCGTGAAGGAGTGAAGGTATTGGAGGCAGTTTCAGTCAAACACGGTTTTAAGTTAGAGTTAGAAGAGTTTGATTTTGGGGGTGAACGTTATAAAAGAACTGGAGAAACCTTACCAGATTCTGCCTTGAATGAGTTATCTAAAAAAGATGCTATTTATTTAGGGGCGATTGGCCACCCTGATGTAAAACCTGGAATATTAGAAAAGTGTATTTTGTTAAAGCTTCGTTTTGCTTTAGACCAATATATTAATCTTAGACCTGTTAAACTTTATGAGGGAGTTTATACCCCTTTAAAGGATAAAGGGCCTGCTGATATAGACTTTGTAGTGATTCGAGAAAACACTGAGGGTCTTTATACTGGAGCTGGCGGATTTCTTAAGAAGGGGACACCTGATGAAATAGCCATTCAAGAATCCATTAACACCCGAAAAGGGGTAGAACGGTGTTTGCGATACGCCTTTGAATATTGCCGCAAACGGAATAAAAAGAAGGAATTATTACTTTGTGGAAAGACCAATGTGTTAACTTATGCCTTTGACCTATGGGAACGTGTCTTCCATGAATTGGCTCAGGAATATAGAGACATTAAAATTCAATATGCCCACGTAGATGCCACCTGTATGTGGATGGTAAAGAATCCAGAATGGTTTGATGTAATTGTTACTGATAATATGTTTGGTGACATTATTACTGATTTGGGGGCGATAATCCAAGGAGGTATGGGGATAGCGGCTGGAGCAAATATTAACCCTGAGGGAGTATCTATGTTTGAACCAATAGGGGGTTCAGCACCCAAGTATGCAGGAAAAAACATGATCAATCCCTTGGCCGCTATCTGTGCAGGACAGATGATGTTAGAAACCTTAGGGGAAGAAAGGGCGGCGGCTGATGTGGAACAGGCAGTAATGAAAGCCCTTAAAAAAGATATAAAAAGCCTTTCGGCTGGGAAAATGGGTATGTCTACTTCTGAAGTGGGTGATTTGATTGCAAAATATGTTAGTGAAATTTAATTATTTTTTATGTAAAAGATAGGCCTCAATAAAATTATCTATTTTTCCATTTAAAACTTCCTCTATCTGGGGAACTTCCAATTGAGTCCGATGGTCTTTAACTAATTTATAAGGATGTAAAGTGTATGTTCTAATTTGATTTCCCCAAGCAATTTCTTTTTGGTTAGCATATATTTCCTTCTTTTCTTGCTCTCTTTTCTCTAGTTCTAAATTATACAGGCGAGATTTTAAAATCATTAAAGCTGCTTCCTTGTTGCGAAATTGTGATCGTTGGTCTTGACATTGAACCACAATTCCTGTGGGAATATGGGTAATCCTCACTCCTGTTTCCACTTTATTTACATGTTGACCACCTGCCCCACTGGAGCGAAAGGTCTCAATTTTTAAATCTTTTTCTTTTATTTTAATCTGGATACTTTCATTTATCTGAGGATAAACCGAGACCGCAGCAAAGGAAGTATGTCTCCTTCCACTGGCATCAAAGGGAGAAATCCGGATTAACCGATGGACTCCCGTTTCACCTTTTAAAAAACCATAGGCATAATGACCCTCTACTAAAAAGACTACACTTTTTATGCCTGCTTCATCCCCCCTAGTGGTATCTAAAAATTTTACCTTAAATCCCATGTTTTCTGCCCAGCGGAGATACATACGTAAAAGGATTTCTGCCCAATCTTGAGCATCTGTTCCTCCAGCTCCAGCATGGATTTCCACTATGGCATTAAGTTTATCCGTAGGTTGATTCAAAAGCCATTGCAATTTTATTTTTTTTATCTTTGTTTCTAATTGAGAAATCTCATCACTTATTTCCTTTAAAATTTGAGTGTCTTTTTCCTCTTTAGCCAATTCATAAAGCACATTTAAATCCTCTAAGGCTTTTTTATCCTCTTCCCAAAGCTGGATTGTTTCCTCAATACTGCTTTTTTCTTGTAATAAAGGCCTTATTTCTTCTATCTGTTGCCAATCTTTATGGTTAACAATAATTTTGTTTATTTCTTCTAAACGAGATAACTTGGAAGGGAGGTCAAAGATACTCCTCAAGTTTAAGAAACTGGGCATTAAGATCTTTCAGAATTTCACTAATTTCCTCCATTTACTCCCCCTTTTTACAGTTTTTATAGCTAAAATAAATATAACACAGAAACAGAAAAAAACCAATATATCCCCATGGTTGGTATAAAATGTTTTATTCTCTATTAAAGGTAAGTTGGCTATAATATAAGATTGCTCAAACAATTTAGTTTGTTTAATTATTTTACCTGTAGGTTCAATAAAGGCGCTAAATCCGGTATTAGCTGCCCTGGCAATGGCCCGTCTATTTTCCACTGCTCGCAATACCAACATAGCTAGGTGCTGATAAGGAGCACTAGTGCGACCAAACCAGGCATCGTTGGTGATATTTACCAAAAAATGAGCCTGTTTTTGAACTAACTCCCTACTTAATTCTGGAAAAATACTCTCAAAACAAATGAGCACACCGAAGGAATAATGGCCAGTGAGGGAAAGCGGCATTATCTCCTTTCCTGAAGAGAAATCACCCACCGTGACTGCAATAGCTGAAAGAAAAGGTAACCATTTCCGTAATGGGATATATTCTCCAAAGGGCACAAGGTGCACTTTGTCATAATAGCCTGTGATTTTTCCCTGTTCATTGATGAGATAAGCCCGATTGAAGTATTTAATTCCCTCAGCTCTTGTTTCATAAGCAGGACTACCTGCCAAAATAGGGGTTTTTAAATCTCTGGCCAAGGTCAATACCTGTTCTTGCCACGGAGATTTTTCTTGGAAATAAAAAGGCAAGGCGGTTTCTGGCCAGATAAGCAATTCAGGATGGTTTTTGATGGCTTGTCTGCTGAGGTGTTCATAAATTTTTACCGTAGTTGCCTGAAATGCTGGCTCCCATTTCTGATTTTGGTCTATATTGCCCTGGATGACGCCAATGTTAATTTTTTTAGGCGAAATAAGGCATTGTTTTTCCCAGAAAGAGAGGCGATTTTGGCCATAAAAAAGGATTGTTCCTAAACAAATTCCCAAGATAAAAAGGCCAAAATAAGATTGTTTATTTCTTTCTTTTAAACATTGAAAAAAACTAGCATTACCCCACATTACCAAGAAAGAAAGTAAATACACCCCACCAATATCTGCCACTTGAATGAAGGATAACCAGTTGTATTGAGAATCCCCTAAAAGTTCCCAAGGGAAACCAGTAAGAAAGTGGGCCCTAATGTATTCTAAACTTACCCACAAACTGGCTATAAGTATGGGAGAAAACTCTATAGAAAATATCTTAATAAAATAGGAAAAAATGCCAAAATAAAGGGCAAGATAAAATACTAGTAAAAAAAGGGCCAGCAAACTCAAGGGCGAAGAAACACCACCATAACAAACCATGGCATGAACAGTCCAGTATAAGATGCCTAAAAAAAACACACATCCACTAAAAAGCCCCATTCTAAAAGCATAACTAGGAGATATCTCTCTTATGGCTTCAAAAAGTGGCAAAAAAGCTATCCAAGCTAAAGGATAGAAGGCAAAGGGAGGAAAACTGAAAATTAGCAAAAACCCAGTGCAAAAGGAAAGGAAATATTTTTTCAACACAACTTACCATTATAATGGATTTTAGCTTTTTAAAGAAGTGCCTTTATGAGACAAAATCCGCGTTAAAAATACCTTCCTGCCTGTTCCCTGCCCGACGGCAGGCGGGGGCAGACAGGTATCCAAAAATCAATCGCGGATTTTGGGTTTTTCAAAATCAGGATAGGATCAAAGTTCATGAAGCAATTCCACCGCATATTTATAGGCTCTATCTTTGTTAAATAAAAAGAAAAAATATAAAGTGTTTTTGTAAAGAAGCAGCCAATGTAGTTGAGAGTACGAATTTACTCTGCCTAGTCTTTATTTTTAGAAGAAAAGTGTTACCATTTTCAAGACCATTTTTACAGATTTGTGGTATCAAAAATAGAAATGACTATCAATTACTCTAATACTGATAAAACTTTTGTTCAGCAAAAATTCAGTAGTATTACCCGGTTTTATGATTTTTTAAACTCTTTGTTAAGTTTGGGTATAGACCATTACTGGCGGTGGCAGACTGTAAAATATCTAAATGATGTTAACGGTCTTGTCTTGGATTTATGTGCTGGCACTTTACCCTTGAGCAAAGCGTTGGTGAGGTATACCAAATTTAAAGGAAAAATTGTGGCCCTAGACTTCTGTCAGCCCATGCTTCTTTATGGGAAAAAGCGGTGGCAAGATAACGCACTTTTTTTTGTGTGTGGAGATGCCCTTTCCCTTCCCTTGAAAGATAAAAAGATTGATGCCATCATGGTTGCCTTTGGGGTGAGGAATTTTTCTGACCGCCTTGCTGGTTTAAAAGAAATGTTCAGGGCATTAAAGACAGGAGGAAAGGTGATAATTTTGGAATTTTCCCATCCATATTTATCATTTTTTAAGAAGCTGTATTTCGCTTACTTAAAATATTTATTGCCCAGAATCGGCAGTGTTATCAGTAGAGATAAACAAGCCTATAAATATCTAGCACATAGTATTCAAGTATTTTATCAACCACAAGAGTGGATGAATTTGATGCAAAAAGCAGGTTTTAAACACATTAAACATAAATATTTGACAGGAGGAATAGTCAGTATTTATGAGGGATTTAAAGATTAATTCCTTTCGAGGTTATCACGTGTTGTTTCAACTACCAGAGGTATATCAGCTGTGGTTTTTGGAAATTCGTGGATTATTGTGTCCTGCATCAGAACACATTTCTAAAGAGGGATAACAAATACTTCTTTGGCTTCCTCAGGCATTAAAAAAATAACGGACTCATTAATCTTTATCTTTATTCCCTCAGGAATTTTTTCTTCAATAGCAACTATAACCCCAGGCACAATTCCCTTTTTCAACAACTCTTGTTTTAATTCTACCTGACCACCTAACTTTTGGACTTTACCTTTAGCTTGAGTATCAAGTTGTTCTAAAGAAATTAAGGATTTGGTCTTCTCAAGACATATTTTGGGAAATTGGTCATATTGAAGAAAATAATAAAAATTGGTCAGCCAGTTAGGTGCGCCTTCGGGACATTTTTCCATAAACTCAATAAATTTTAAAATTCGTTCCAATCCTTCGGGTGACAAGTAATGTTCTATCCTACAGGCGTCTCTGTCTGCTATTTTCGCAGGTAAACCCAAGGCCTCACGGAAGAATTTAAAAAGCAATTGGTGACGATATAAGGTCTTCTTAGCAATTTCTTCACCTGGGGGTGTCAATTCAACATAACCGTAATGTTCATGCTCCACCAATCCTTTTTCAGCCAGAGATTTTAAACCTACCACTACTGAGGCCATTTTAACATCCAGGTGTTGAGCAATATCTTTTACCCTGACTACCTTTTTAGTCTTTCCTATAAGATAAATGGCTTCTAAAAAATCTTCAGCACTTTCTGTTAGTTTAGCTTTTTTAGACATATTTTAAACTTAGTTAATTTTTTTAAAAAAGTCAAGTGTATCCTTAACCCAGCAGCTATGAAAAATCAAAACCAAAAAAATAAGATAAAAATAGCTAGGGAAAAAGATAGGTCAACATGGGTGTGATTTGGGAAAAACTTACCCTTTTGCGTAAATGAAAGAAATAATACAATCAAAATGGGACTAGTTCTTATGTGAAAGATCCGTTTAAGGATGTAAAGGCTGGAGTTGTTCTTGGAGGAGAAAATAGAAAATAAGGAAAAAGTCAAGAAAATACGCAAAGGAATAGATGAGATTAAGTGTGAATTGTAGATTTGAACTTTCCATTTATGTTTCAGTTTCCTCAATTTAGGACAATTTCAGGCAAAAACCGACAAAGTTGGGTTAGACATTTTTTCTCCACCGTGGATGCTTAATACCTAGTTTTTTGATTTTGTAATTCAATACCCTTCTGGATATACCCAATCTCTTAGCAGCGAGCTTTTGAATCCACATGGATTTATCTAGTGCATCTATTATTGTTTTTCTCTCTATATCCAATAAAGATTGAGACGAAGATATACTTTTAGGAAGCTCAGTATAGTTATCCTTCCCCAATTTTATACTGTCTTTTTGAATTATTTTGTCTTCAGTAAGTAAGACAGCCCTCTCTATAACATTGGAAAGCTCGCGAAGGTTACCTGGCCAATGATAATGCTTAAACATCTCCAATACCTCTGGGTGAAATCCTTCAACATGTTTTTTTATATTTCGGGAGTGTTTTTTTAAAAAATACAGGGCCAAACCTTCTATGTCTTCTATTCGTTCCTTCAAAGGAGGTAAATGGAGATTTATTACATTAATCCGGTAATAAAGGTCTTCTCTAAACCTTCCTTTTTGAATTTCTTCTTCCAGGCTCTTATTTGTAGTGGCTATAACCCGAACATCAGAATAAATAGTTTTATTCCCTCCTAGTCTTTCAAAAACCCTTTCTTCTAAAAAGCGGAGTAGCTTTGCTTGTAAGGCAAAAGGTAGGTCTCCTATTTCATCTAAAAGGACAGTTCCTTTATTTGCTTGCTCAAACCTGCCTATCCTAGTTTTTGTAGCCCCTGTAAATGTCCCTTTTTCATGTCCAAACAATTCACTCTCTAATAAGGTTTCAGGAATATTAGCACAATTGATTTCCACAAATGGACCTTTTTTGCGATGGCTATTAAAATGAATTGCTCCGGCCAGAAAACTCTTTCCTGTCCCAGTTTCTCCGGTCATCAAAATAGTAGAATTTGTTTTACATACCTTTCTTATAATACTAATTATCCTCTTCATAGAAGGACTTTTGGCAATGATTCTATTAAGGTCATAGATAACATCTTGTTGCCGCCTTAAATAATCAATTTCATATTTAAGACTTTGGTTTTCTAAGGCTTTCTCAATGGTATTTTTTATCTTTTCACCAGAGGCAGGTTTTGCTATAAAATCATAAGCACCCTTTTTAATTGTCTCTACTACCCGTTCCGTGCGATTGTGACCAATGACAATTATAGGAGTAGTTGGTGCCATAGATTTTGTAGATTCTAATAACTTCATCCCATCCCCATTTTTCAATTCCATATCTATAACAATCAAGTCATAATTTATACTTTTTAGTCTTTCCAGTATGCTAGGTTCGTCAGGACAAAATTCAAGAATATTTCCTCTTCCTAAGGTATTGTTTAATAAATTTTTTAAAGCCAACTCCTCCGCAGCAATTAAAAATCTAGCCATATTACAATTTTAAAACTCCAATTACATTTTTGTCAATTATATCATAAATTTTTCCTTTTTTCAATTAAATTTTCATTAATTCCTTGAAAAAATGGTGAGAATCTATTTTAGCCTCTAATGGCACGAAATTTGCTAGATTTAAAGTGGAAGCGTCCGAAAAAGGCAAACTGCCCGAAAGGGCAGGACGCAAAGGCACCGGCCTAAATCCTACTTTGTAGGACATGGTAGCGGGTCTGCCGGACGAAGTGGCCTGGCACTTCTAGCGACACAGGTGCACTTCGGTCCGGGTGCAAACTGTGCGTAAGGAGGTGCCAGATGGTGGCCAAAAACAGGCTTGTTCTCTCATGCCTAGCCATTTCTCTATTTGTTTTGCTAAGCTTAACTAATGTTTCTCTTCCAGCTTATGCAACCACTTATTATGTAGATGCTACCAATGGGAATAATTTTAACGATGGGCTTTCTCCTGAAACTGCCTGGAAGACCATAAGCAAGGTTAACAGTATGGATTTTAAACCAGGAGATACTATCCTATTTAAGAGGGGAGAGATCTGGCGTGAGCAACTCATTGTTCCTTCTTCTGGCGAAGAGGGAAATCCCATCACTTTTGGGGCTTATGGAGAGGGGGAAAAGCCTATTATCCATGGTGGAATTATTATCCCTAATGATGATTGGAATGGACCTGATGCCAATGGTGTATATACATATACATATACAGGGACAATAATATTTATTGCTGAAGATGGTGAACCACTTAAAAAGGCTTCAGATACTACCTGTGCAGATGGTAATTGGTATTGGGATAACCCAAATGATACTCTTTATTACAAACCAACTTCTGGAATTCCATCAGACCATGTAGTAGAAAGAATCTCAGATGCCAGATGTATAAATGTAGATGATAAACAGTATATTGTTTGTGAAAATTTGCATCTTAATTTATGTTATGCTGGTATATCTGGTAGTGCTTATAACCGAAGTATAATTGACATTGTTGTTTCTAATTGTGAAATATCCAAGTGTAGAATGGGTATTCTTTTTTTTGCAAGGAATGGCCATGATAATTCAAATATTATACTTTCAAATAATGTTCTTACTAACAATGGAGAGAGTATTTATTTTTCATCACTAGGTGCACTTGGTGGAACAGAGAAAAATATAGGTCATATTATTGAAAATAATGTAATTCAAGATACTGGATATGCTACAAGCTCTTTATTTTGGAATGACATTATTGATGGCGACGTAGAAGCAATGGGATTTCAAAATCTTAATAATAGTGAAGTTATTGGTAACCAAATCATAGGTGGTGCTCCCGGTGGGGGAATTGTGGTGTGGACTAATCCTTCTTCAACTTCAGATAGTAATTCTTTCTTGAGAAATTATATCAAGGATGTTCTTGGTGCTGGGCTTATTTTGGGTAGTTATGCTACAAATAATACAATAGCCTATAATATCATTGTTGATTGTGGTTTAGGTGGTCCTCATCCTCGTGGTGGGATAAGGTTAGGTATTTGTTCTACTACAGGAAACAAAATTTATAATAATACCCTTGTTGGTAATGATTGGAGCATTTATATATTCCCAGATGGAGATTATTATTCCATTAAAAATAATATTTCTTTTAATCCTTCTATAGGCCATATTGTGAAAGACGGAGAATTCGCAAACAATATATTTGATTATAATGACTATTATCCTGATACAGGAAATAAATTTTGTCTAAATGGCATAAGGTATAATTTTGAAGGTTGGAAAGACACGTCGTTTCAGGATGCTTTTTCCATAGTGGAAAATCCTATGTTTGTTGATGTAGTCAATAACAACTTCCATCTCCAATTTAACTCACTTTGCATTAACAAAGGAACAGATGTTGGCCTGACTGAAGACATGGAGGGAAATCCTGTGGACTACGCTCCTGATATCGGAGCTTATGAATATTCAGAATTAAATTATACCGAGATTCATGTATATTCGCAACCCTCTTCCAACCCTACCCCTGAAATATTAGCGAATGGTTCAGATAGCCCAATTACGTTGAGGCAATTAGACACATTAACTCTTACTATATCCCTAAAGAATAATGGGGTAATAGACAATGCCGACTGGTGGTTGGCAAAAGATACTCCATCTGGCCTTTACTTTTTTACATTTGAAGGCTGGACAACTGATTGGGTTCCAGGATATCAAGGTCCTTTATTTAATTTAGATTCATTTGAAGTGTTAAACGTACCTGCTTCCGAATTTCCAGTAGGAACATACACATTTTACTTTTGTATTGATACTAACATGGATAACAATATTACTTGGGATAGCCTATATTGTGATAGTATAGTAGTCAATGTTACGGAGTAAATAGAACCTATTCAACTAATAAAACTGCCATAGACCTTCAGCTCAACTTCTTCCCTGGAATAAATTCATCTAGGATAGGGGCAATCCTCTCAGTAAAATCAACAAGCCGCTTTTGAGCCCCCTGGATGTCCTTATTTTTATATATAGGAGTTGAGAGCCTTACTAATGCACCATCAGTGCGATGCTTGGTTAGTGCATCCCAAAAGAGATAAAATTTCATCAAATATTCATTGACAATAATTCGCCCTCGTTGTTGGAACCAGTAAAAGACTAGTTGTTTTTCATTCCCTTTTTGCATTACCATTTGCACTACTGGAAATCCTCTACCAAAATGTTGAATAGGAATAACCAATATTCTTTTAAACCGGGTTTGCCAACCTGCTCCTGGCAAGCAACTTGCTGGTGAGTGGATTGCTTCTCCTTTTGTTTGTTTTTCATAATAAGCTACATATAAATTAACTATGTTACCATTAGTATCGTAATAATCAGCCAAAACATAATCAGACAGATCTAAGGCCTTAATGAATTCTCCCCCCATTGCTTGGGGAATTCCCTTCCATGAATCAATTTTCATAGGGAAGGTATTGAAAGGCTTTAAGGCTGGAACTTCACTCCGGTAAGAGATTCCATGACTAGCTAGAAAGGTAAATCCCAAGATAAAGACTGAAGCCAAATAATGAGGAGATATTTTTTTTATCTTATAGCCAGCAGTACCCCCCTTTTTTATATTTTTATTTTCTCTTTTCCATAATTGAAGCTTAACCCCCCCTAAGATCCACATTTCTATCACTAAGACTAAAAAGGCAGCCATAAAGAGTACCCAACCTGAAAATCCGTGAAAAAATCCCTCTGCTACTTTAATACTTATTTTGTCTGCCAAAATGCCTGTAATTCCAATCCGCAGCCCATTGAATAAAACAGCCATAGGGATAGTAGAACAAAATATTAAAACCCGCTTCCATAATTTCTCTTTGAAAAAATAAGCACAAATCAATCCTAAGGTCATTAATGGGAATAAATAACGCAATCCACTGCATGCCTCTACTACCTGGAGTTGGGTTACTCCTAGATCAATGATATTGCCTTCCCTAAAAGCAGGAATCCCAAATAACCTCATAAAAGACATTCCCAATTGAGAGGATAAAAGCTGAAGACTGAGAGAAAGCCGATTATGGAAAAAAGCAGGCAATGGAAACATTAAAGTCAAAAATACTAACGGAAAAAACACAGTTTTGAATACAGCCTTACCCATATTTAGTGAAATCAAAGCTACAATGACCCACCAGAAAGACATTTGTAAAGTGAGGTATTCAGCACCAAACTCACCTAGAAAATAAAGAAAAATGGCAAAGGCAAAGGGAATAAGCCCCCACCAGGAGGGTTGAACAGGGGTATTTTTTAACTCCTCTCGCCGTTCCCAAATCATATAAAGACTTACCAAGGGAATAAGAAAACAGTGTTGATAATCCTGGTTATGTATCCAAACATGAATCATATAAGATAGAGCATCATGATAGATAAGAAATATAAAAATACCTATCAATAAAACACTACTTATAACTTTCAAATTTATTTCCTTTAAATTTCTCTTCACTTTTATTTATTTGCCATTTTTATGAATAAGCTTTCATATTGATTTATTATACTATCCCAATTGTAATTTTCCTTTACCCTTTTTACTGCTTCTTGTCTATATTCCTTTACTATTTTGGGGTTATCAATTAAATATTGTAACTTATAAGCCAAATCACCTTCTTTTTTAGAAAAAGAAAACCCAGCCTTACCAATAACCTCCAAATTAAAGGGTACATCTAATACTATTACACAATTTCCCACTCCCATAGCTTCTAATAAAGCTGGATTGGTACCACCTACTTCATGAGCATGTATGTAACAATAGGCATTGCTTTGTAAAACCTTATAATCATATCCATAAATAGCACCTAAAAATTTAATTCTTGGGTCTTTGGTTTTTTTCAGTGACTTAACATATTCACCGCTATAGGGTGCATCCCCTACTATTGCTAGTTTCAAATTGGTTTTAACTCTTTCAAACTCCCTGATAACAATATGGGTATTATTTTCTGGCTCTAAACGACATACCTGTAGAATATAACCTTCCTTTTCTAGGCCGTATTTTGCTAACGTGTTAGTATCTTGATAATTTACAATTTCAGTCCCATAGGCGATAAAATTGGCATTTTTTTTATATGCTTTTTCATAATATTCCTTGATAGCCATAGAATCAACTACAACCTCATGGCAGAATATTCCTGCCAGTTTTTCAGAAAATTTCAAATAAAAAGATGCTACTCTCCCCCACTTTTTTCTCTTCCATTCTAGTCCATCAATGTTTACAGCCAGCCTTTTACCGAACAACCTTGGAAGAAAGCTGAATAGCACAGGCGAAACCCCCAGAAACAAACAAATATCTGTATCAGAGAAAGTAAGATGACAACAAGCAAACAATGAACTTAAAGGCTTGTCAATAGACTTTTTAGGAATAGTGGGAATAATAATCCGTTTAACCCCCTGAAAATACTTATTGTTGATTTTGCTATATGCTGAAGAACAATATACCGACACTTCATATCCCTTTTTTGCCAAAGCCACACTTAATTTTTCAGCAAAGGTTTCAAAACCTCCATAATTTCCAGGGATACCTCGTGAACCTACAATAGCAATCTTTAATTTTTTATTAAAAGCCATGTTCCTTTTTATTAATCTCGATTGCCTTTTGATATATATCCATCAGGAGCTCATAATTTTTATCTGCAATATATTTATCTTCAAACTCTACCCGGGCCCTTTTACCCATTTCAATCGCTTCAGCTTTATGATTTATCATCCACTTAATTTTTTCTACTAAATCATTTACATTACCAGGCTCAAAAAGGAGTCCTGTTACTTTATCCTTGATTACTTTGGATAAAATGCCCAGCCTTGAGGCAATAACAGGTTTTCCACAGGCAAATGCCTCATGGACAACCAATGAAAAAGTTTCATAACATTCAGCTGGTAACACTAAAAAATAAGCCTGTTTTAAAAGTTTTAATGTTTGTGTTTTAGGGAGATAACCCATAATTTCTACATTAGTAAGTCTCCATTTTTTCAGTTCTTCTTTCATAGGGCCTTCACCTATAATTTTAAGAGACAAATTTTTTATGGATCTCCAGGCATTAAGCAAAGTATATAGCCCCTTTTCTCTACTAAGACGTCCTATAAAAATAGCAAAATTGTTATGTGTAAAGCTAGGAATATAGTTATTTGGGATGAAATTAGGTTTTATGAAGATTCGGTCCTTTTTAAGGCCAGCTTTTATAAAAATTGATTTACAAAATTCATTAAGAGCTATATAGACTGTGATCATGTCCCATGTTTTAAGAAGCCTATGTATATAAATCATACTTGCGACAATAGATGTTTGAAGGCATGAATCATGGTAACATTTATGCTTTACTGCATTCCATAAAGAACCGGTAATGCAATCTTCACAAATCTTCCCATTTCTAAATAATAATGCGCCTGGACAAATCATCCTATAGTTATGTAATGTTTGAACAATAGGGATGTGATATTTATAACATACTCTGTATGCTGTTGGGGAAATAAGTGGAAAGGTATTGTGAAAGTGAACTAATGAAGGTTTATGTTTTTTTATTAAATTAGCAATTTTTTTATAAGAATCTCTAGCCCAAACTACTTTTAAGGGTAATGTAGATTTATTGATGAAGGAGTAAGATGTTATTTCTTTATTGTTTCTTTCATAGGTAATAATCTTGTGGCCCTTTTCTAACAAAAGTCGTTTTTCACTTTCATATACTACATTTTCTCCACTTGGAGGTCTAAGGTAATTATGTACAAGGAGAATTTTAAACATCCTTATATTTCATCAACTAAAAAATTTCTTGAACTTAAGATAGACTGAGTAAAAACTATAATTGCCATATAAAGTAAAAATTCATGAGAAAGGATTATTAACATGCTCGTGGTCATAGATCGGAAAGTTAATATAGTCATAAGCCCGATTAACTCAATGTTAAGAGACCTAACGGCAGGTTTCATTATTTTTCTATATCTAAAAAAGGCAAATACTAAGGTACTCCAAGTAACAATAAAAGCAGTTATCCATGGCAAAAAACCTATAAAGCCGGAGTTTACTAAACATTCAATAAAACTATTAAATATAGACATACCCACTGCATGCATGCTTATAATGGTAAAACCAGTGGCTGCAAAGCCATACCCTAGAAGTGGAGCCTGTGAGAATTTGGACCAGGCATATCGCCATGCCTCCGTCCTACCTGAAACTTTTAGAAACATCTCTAAATTTTGTCCACGTAGAAAATATTTAATCACATAGTTATGGAAACCAATTAAACTTAAAATTAGTAGAAATGTTATTACAATTAGCCAAGTAGTTCTGCCATTTAAAATAAGCACAATGGCCAAGGCTGTAAAAAAACCAAAAATGGATGTTCGAGCTTGAGAAAGGAACAGAGTTACTAATGAGAAAAAAGCAACATAAATGTAAAATTTTTTATCTTGCCAGTTTTTGGCTCCCATTATTCTGCAAATGCAACTTAAGCTAACGATAGCAGATAAAAACCCAATCCCATCTGGGTCCATAAGTGGGAAGGTTCCAACCAAAATATGACCAATTGAACTCTCAAAAGATTTAAATCCAACTTCGGGGTTAATAATTGCAGCAATACATTCAGTTAAAAGTAAAAAAGCAAAGAAGGATAATATCAAATCAATAGTCTTTTTAGATGTCTCGGAAGAAAACACAGCATAACCAGTTGTGGCGAACAGCACTGTTGTGACAATAAGAAGCTCAATAGCTTTATAAAGACTATAGTAGGTGTATGGAGATAAAAGTGTAGATAAAAGGCTTGAAACACTATAAATAAGAATGAAATCAGGTATAAGCCAAAAGGGTGATAACTTCCTTTCTCCTATAAGGCGAAAGGTAGAAGCTAAACCAAATAATCCCGCCATACTTATAAAAAAAATCTTCAATTTTGCGGGAGTATCAAGTGGATTTGTAACCATTGCATATTTTGTTCTCACTCGCCAGACAAGAATGCCCACTAACAAAAAAAACCAAGAAACATGAATAAAGTTTAATTTAGATAGAAGGTGAAAGATCCTTTGCAAGGCAAGAATTACAATCTCAAAGTTTCCCACAATTAAGATAAGCACTGTCAGAATAAGAAGAAATCTAAATGACTTAACTCCAGCTATCCAAAGTCCGGCTATGAGACCAATAGTTAAAATCAAGATAAAAATATCCTTCAGGATGCTAATTCCTTGTTTTTCCATTTAGCAATACTTTATGGTAAATATTTTTAATAATTTCAGCCTTTCTATCCCTAAAATCCATAGCCTTTTAGCCCTTTGACTTAATCTATCTTTCCCTCTTTTATTTCTTCATAAATTTTTTTTATAAATTCTCCCTTTAAATTCCAATCGAAGATTTTCTTTACGTGTTCCTTTGCCAACTTACCCATTTCGATTCTTAGATTTTCGTTTTGGGCTAATTTTAATAGAGCATGGGCTATATCTTTAACCATTTGCTCAGGGCTCCCCGCTTCAACCTTCATCCCACAGCCTTCTATAACAATATCTCTCTGTCCAGGTATATTTGCACATATTATCGGTTTTCCAAGACTCATGACTTCTAGAAAAGTTACTAATGGACCATCCCTAAGTGTAGGTAGTATGAAAACGTCACATTCTGCCATTTTCTTTAGGACATCTCCCCTGGTTGGAAGATGTCCTAAAAACTTGACCTTATCTTTCAATTCCATATTTTTTGTCAGTTTCTTTAATTTCTTTAATTCCGGTCCTTTTCCTCCTATATAAAAAACAGTATTGGGATATTTTTTTTGAAATTCATAGAAAGCTTTTAAAGAAAAAGTGTGTCCTTTCCAATGGACTAGCCTGCCTGTAGTGAATATAATAAATTTATCTTCTTTTTTCTTAAAATTCAAACTACTCAAATTCTGCACTTCTCCCTTGGTAATCCCAATTCTTGAAATAACACGAATTTTCCCTTGGTATTTTTGTGGGAAATTCTTTTTATCCCATACTGTACTAACTAATATTATTTTTGCCTTTTTTCTGGTGATTTTTAAGAGAGGATCTACTTTAAGACTGAATTGCATGAAAAGAAATCTTAATATTTCAAATAAACTGTTTTTCAGTCCAAATTCCCTAAAAAATTTGATAGGTAGAGTCTTTAAACTTCCTCCTACTGGTCCCCAAACAAAAGGAGCGGGGACAAAGGATATAAAAGCAGGTAGCCAATCAACCGGAAAAGTTAGATGATGAACTATATCAAAGTGGATTCTTTTGTGCAATTTTTTTCCTTTAAAATAGGCTAAAATTTGCCAAATAAAATAATATATTCGTATTCCTATTTCTCCTCTCTTCCAAAAGCGCATCCATTTAGGCAAATCTACATATGCAAAATGGAGATTTGGTTGTGGATTTTTAGCCAATTCTGCTTCTATAACATCTTTGTTATTAGCCCGTGTAATCACCCATACTTCATGAAATCTTCCAATTTGCTTGGCCCAATTCCAACCTACTCCAGGATCGGAACCTTTCCCTGGTTCACACCCATATGCAGAGACTAAAACTTTCATAAATATCTATTTCATCAATTTAGATAATATTAAATCTAACATTTCACCCCAAGTATTTACAGACTTCTTTTCTTCCTCACTCGATTGCCCTTGTTTGCTGATTTTATAAAGGTAAAAACAACTTATATCGCATAAATAGAATAAAAGCATTACTTCCATTTCATGATTGTTTATATTTACAAAGGACAGATATTGTTGCAAAAGATTATGATTTTTAACCTTCCTAACAATAGTTTCCGCTCTGTCTTTTTTAACTAGTATTCTAGGGTGGATTAAAAAGTGAAATATGTCCCAGAGAGGTATAGACTGCTTTGTAGCATATTCCCAATCAAATACAAATAATTTTCCACTATCGAGAAATGTATTCCATGGAGTAAAATCGCCGTGACAAAAACCAAGAGGGACTTCAGCCTCGCCTAACTCACTTCCAATGTATTTTATACCCCTAATCAGTCTCTGCTTCCATTTATTATCTAGGTGTTTGGATAACTCACCAATATTTTTCTCCAATTTTAAGAAACACTGACTTTTACGAAAAATCTCTCTTCGGGTTGTTTTGGTGAACAGTTCTCCTAAGAAATTCAGATGCAAATCGGTCAATCTATATATTCCGTGAGAGCCTAGCTTTTTTCTTGTTGATTGAATAAGTAATTTACTATTACTCATAGTTCCCCAAAAAAGAACTTTAGGAATAGCGGCTTTTGTAAGATGAAGTGATGCTAGATAGTTTAAAATATCTACTTCATTCTTTAATAATTTATAGGTTTGTTCATTTCCTGCTAACTTCCCATATGCTAATATATCTCCGTTTGGGCCCATGGCCTGAATGGTGACTTTCCGATGATACCCAGGAGTACCCGTAAAAAGAGCTAATTTTATATTTTTCTCCCCTAAAACTTCCTCAAATATGTTTTTCAGGTCATTTGAGACAGTTTGATGGTGCTTGGCGAATACAATACGGTTTGTTGTCAATGCTCTTACAAATCCCAAATAACTAAAAACCCGAAATAAGAATTTTTTAATCTTGGCTCCAAAAAGACTTGGTTGGTAAAGCTGGAGGGAAGCTGCGGCCTGTTTTTTGCTATCTAATGGTAAAATCCAGCGAGGGTCATGAATTCCAGGGATTATAGTGTATGTTTCAATATCAACAAAATTATATTTTCTTAATTTTCTCCTAATCTGCCTTTCTTTTTTCAACAAGCTTAATATTTTGGCTAACTTAACTTTTTTATGTTCTTTCTCCTCTAAGAAAACTGCTATCTTACTGCCAGGAATAAGGATTCTTTTTAATTCTATAAAGATATAATCTGCGATTTTTTGTTCTATTATAACTGCTGCATCTATAGACTGATTAGCGATCGGAAAAATGCTGTTTTGTTTCAATTTAATTCTTTTTATACCACTACCCTCAAAAGGTATATTTTTATCAGAAGCTAGAAAAACATTTTTAGTCATTTTAAAAAGCTTCTTGACAATAGGAGGAGAAGGGCTGCCAAAAATAAGGACTTTATTATCTCTGCCCGTAATCAGAAAATGTGTCCATTCTGCAAATCTTTCATCCATAATGCTTAATCAATATTTAATAATGATAATGTTTGTCCAGCTTTCTTTTTTAAAATAAGAGAAACTATTTCGCTTACAATTTCATCAATAGGCTTATTTGTATTTATCTGATGAGCATTTGGCAGTTTTGACAATATGCTTTGGTAAACACTAATTTGCCGTTTTAATTCGTGAAATGGGAGTTCCTTCTTTCTTCTGTAAAGCTCTTCAGGAGAAGCATGGAGATAGATAACAATATCTGGCTTTGGAATGATTGGTAATAAGAATCTCGGTAACCAGCTTGGGATATTAAAATTATAGCGAAACAGGTCTACTAAAAAATCATAATAATATCTATCAAAGACACATAGATGTTTTCTTACCTTTAATGGAAATACTTTTAAGTAATATCCAAGAATATAATCTACAATATAATACCAGAATCGCACTATTGACTTCAGAGGAGATTGTATTTTGTGGTCATGAGGTCTGGGATTTAAATTTTGCTTCCTTTTTTTAGACTTCCTTAATTCAACTAATTCACCCATTTGAGGAAAAAGTTCAGGCCGCCAATAGAAAATCCGTGTTCCATGAAAACTTCCACTTGCTAAATAAATAACTTTTTTGGCAATTGTGCTCTTTCCTGCACCATCTGGACCCAAGAAAGCAACTGTGAACCCCACCGGGTATCTAAGTCTTTTGATAGCTCTGAGTATTTCGGAGATCCAATACGATGGTAAAAACAAGAAGTTTCGTCGAAGTGTACGAATTAAGAGCTGTTTTTTATAAATTTTGTTTCGGGATTTGAATAAATCTACATCTTTGTTTATTATTATTTGTAAAATTTCATTAACTATCTTTTCAGGAAAATATTTTAAGAGTAAATTCCGGCATTGGGAAATATCCTCAAGATATAGTTCTTTCAGCTTTGATATCTGGGAGAGAGTTATTTCCTTCTTTAAAATTCTCCTTAAAATAGAAAATATAAACTCTACTTTAGGATCTGGAATAAAAAAATTTTTGTATTGTTTACGATGATTAATCATAAAATTATTCAAAACCAACTTAGGGTAGCCTCTAACGCTAAAGTCGGTAAAAAAATCAATCTGCAAACGGAAAGGTTCATGTATATAAGTTGGTGATAAAATATATGCATATTTTTGATAACCATGATGAATTTTTTGTATTATTTTTAATCCGTTTTTATCTGCTATAACCTTCAAAATTCTATCTATACTCTTTAGACCCGACTTTTCAATGGCTATATCAACGTCGGTTTTTACCTCATTAGGTAAGGTTTCATACGAATGAAGGATGCAGTAGCGGATACCTTCACTTTCTAGTTTTTTAAATAATTCACTAAGAACATGTTTTACTATATTTTTTTCTACCATATTCATTTAAGGATTAAATGATCCAATCTTATTGCCCATGTTAATATATAACTTATAACAATAAGATGTCATTAATAAAACTGTAAGGGCAGAGATAATTGTGCCTAAAACTGCCCCTATTATATTTAAGAATTTAACAAGGAAAATTCCAAAGGTTATGGTAACACAAGAAGAAGCTGCGTATGCATAAAAGATGCCTTTAGGTTTATTGATTGCCCTTAGGCCAATACTTGGGACCTTCATTAATGAGTTTAAAATATAAGTTATGCCGAGTAGCATCACAATCTTACCATAGCCTGAGTATTGCTTTTTATAAAGGATATTAAGTAAAAATTTCTGATAACCATGATTAATCTTTTGTATTATTTTTAATCCGTTTTCATCTGCTAGAGCCTATCTTATCTATAGTGTGGAACCCAGATTTTTCAACAGCTATAACCACGTCAGTCTTCACTATATCTGGCAGACTTTCGTATAAATTCATGACACTATATTTTACCCTTTGCTTTTGCAGGCTATCAAATAATCCAAGAAGTAATTTCCTTATTAAAGTTTCTTTTCTAGAAGTTGTCATCCTAGTATTGCCTCGGTCAAGTACCTTAAGACTAACTAGTTATAACCTAACTCACAACTTATAAATTTTGACTTGCTGTTTTTTCTATCAAAATAGATTTTATTATCTGAGCTATCATAGGAACTACAAGTTCAGGTTTGAATTTATTAATTATTCTTAAAGAGTTTTCTCCCATAACTTTCAGATCATACTTACCATCTGCAATATCTAACATAAGCCTTAAAAGCTCGTTTGTATCTTGTGGGTCAAAAGAAAAACCATTTTTGCCATCCTCCACTAGCTCTTGAGAACAGCCACATTTTTTTGATATCAGGATTGGTAGACCTGCAGCCATAGCTTCATTAACTACTAATCCCCACCCTTCAGAAACACTCGGCAAGACAAACACATCACTTACTGCTAAATACTTTGGTAATTCTTCTTTTTGCTTGAAACCTGGCATAAAAACATTTTTTATGGATTTTCTATTTATAAGTTTCTCAATATCTTTCTTTTGTGGTCCATCTCCAATTAATATTAGCCCCCAATGTTTTTTACTTTCTTTTTTGAATTTATAATATGTGTTTAGTAAGAAAACTAAATTCTTTTCATCAGAAAATCGTCCAATGTAGATAAAATTTTTTTCAGGGATTTTCCATTGATGGATTAATTTTGCACGCTCTATAGTCCATTTTTTAGTTTCCTTTAAAAAGAAATCATTGTCTACAAAATTAGGAATTCTGATAAATTTATCTTTATACTCATTATATTTCTCACTGAAATTAAGAAACGATTGCTGATCAGACGCTATTAGTATTTTATCTGCCATTTTCATCACTAGCTTGTAGCAAAAAACCTCATATATCTTTTCGGATAAAATATTCCTAAAAAATTTGATTCTGACATATGCTAACGGATTTTGAAGACCGTGAAAATGAGCAACGATTATGGGTTGTTTTTTAAAGAAGAAAAAGGGTATCACCAATGGATTTCCATGAAAATACAACACATCAAAATTACCAGTCAAAATTTTTTTTCTATTTCTCACTATCCCCCAGAGTACTTTTAACATTTTAGGTACAAAATCATTTCCTAATCTTACAATAGGAAGAAAATGAATGTTTTTACCTTTAATTTTTATTTTAGTCCAATTTCCTATCTTATTAGTTTTAATGCTTATGCCTATAGCACTTAAATCGAAAATATCAGATAAAATGGGTGTTATGTAATTAAGGAAAGATGTTATGCCTCCACCGGGGAAAGCTTTAAAATCCGATGAAGAAATAATCGCAACTCTAGGTTTTTTAATCAGATTTTTAGAATCAGATTGATTTTTCATTAGCATATTTTTGCATGCTTTTGGCTAAAAAGTAAAATGATGTACCTGCTAAGACAGCTTGAGTAAGAATCATTCCTACACATGCACCATAAAGACCCCAATATTTAACTAAAGGAATGCCCACCATGATGCTAGTAGCGGATGAAAAAAGGTTACTATATAAGATTCTTTCCATCTTCCTTAAAATTAGTAAACCAATATGTGAAGGGAAGTTGAGAAAGGCAAATATGGATTGTATAGCAAAAAGTATAACTACATAGCTATAACCTTTATATTGGCCTTTGTATAAGAAATCTAGTATGAATTGAGGGGCCCAAAGAATAGAAACACAGTAAATAATAACTCCTGCTGTTCCTACAATGCAAATTTTCTTAATCAGGCTGCATAAAAATACTAAGCCTGAATTTGTAAATTTTTTGGATGCATAGGGAAGGATGAAGCTCCTTATACCATTAGTTGCCATATTGAGGACACTAAAAATATTTCTTACAGCCCCAATTACACCCGCTGCTGCTAATGTTAAAAAACCAGCGGTCGCAAAGATAAAGATTTGACTCGAGATATACTGAGTGAAGGTTGATAATATTAAGTATTTTCCATAGTTCCAATTTTTTCCTACATATGTTTTGAAATCTGAAAGATCACTACTTATAACATCCCTACATTGGAAAAGCCCATAGGCTATTGCTATGATTGAAGCCAAAAAATATATCCAAAATATGTTTGATCCTGATAACACTCCCCACTTCAAAATTACGATAAAACCAGCTATTTGCAAACAACAACAGAAAAAATCATTTAAAAAGGCATCTTTTACTCTCTGTTGTGTAAAAAGGGCGCGTCTAAAAAACTCTTGCCCTTGTAAGGCAAAGGAGGCAAAAGCCATTGAGAAAAACACAGTTAGAAATAAAGGAGAATCTATGAAAAATAATGAAGAAATTTTGGCTGTTATTAGAATTATTAACATTACAGTTAGTCC
>Ga0190337_1000042_pt1 | contig 22365 bp, 37 predicted proteins | sample 4872041011_MG_FD_161677 | JGI IMG/M metagenome (GOLD analysis project Ga0190337, IMG submission 161677) | Hydrothermal vent sediment bacterial communities from Southern Trench, Guaymas Basin, Mexico - 4872-04-10-11_MG | ecosystem: Environmental > Aquatic > Marine > Hydrothermal vents > Sediment ...
TGAACGTTGACGGTCAACTCAACAGGAGTGAGATTTGAACTTTGATGGTTTGAAAGGTAAAAGAAGGTAGGGGGATGGGATGCACTATAAATATGCCCAGCTGTAGCAATCCAGGGGGAGGTGGCGAGAAAAAAGTAGTTATTGCTACATCTGGAATAAAGAAAAAAGAGATTAAGGAGATACGCCAGAGGAGATCCGAAACCATCGAAAATTTGAGATGTTTTGATTGATTTTTCTCCTGTAGAGTTGTACAGATTTCGGCGGGCCCATTCTCGCCTTAAGGAGAGATTTTGGTCAAAACCGTTTTTATCGTGTCTTGTTTCATAAAAACTATCTTGACTACCTTTCTCACCAGGTTTAAACCTGGATTTGAGGGTAGCCTTAATCCAGTCATAGGGCGCAAGCCTGTAGAACTGCTGTGCATATCTTATGTAGCTTTCTGTCGTTGTGATCTTTTCATGTCCAAGCCAGTTCTTTACCGTGTAAACTTCAAAAGCTCCCGTCTCAAGCTTTGTTCGTATCAGCATTGCGATGGCGTTCCAATGTCTCGATGTGTATGGCTGATAATGTTGCCATACCTTCTTTCCATGTTCACTTAGCTTGTGTCCGAGATGCCTGACCGTGAAAGGTTTTCCCGATGGCTGAAGATAGAGGGCGTCCCCTGAGTATTGGTTCTCAACTTTAGGTCTCCAGTGGTCAATCCAGTTCTTGAATGATTTTCTGGTCTTGCCATCCATTATGACTTTATCGGGGTAAATTTGTCTTATTGATTTGTGCTTCTTTGTCTCCGTTATGTAAATGCAGCCATTTTCGATGTCTACATCGCTGACTTTCATGTTCACTATTTCGGAGGGTACTCTCCAGCCGATCCAGAAACTGTGCGCAAAGAGATACTGGTAGAGGGCATTTTCGTAAGGATCTGCAGAGTATTTTGAGTTGATCAGTTTATATACGATCTGTGGTAGGGGGATGATTCTCTTTGTTGTTTTTGCCTTGGGTGGAAGTTTATAGAACCATAGCCTGTCGTCCATTCCATAGGCTTTCAAGAACATTTTTATGGTCTTTACTTCGTGTTTCAGGGCGTCATGGTTTGCCTTTTCTACTTCTTCTCTAAAGCGCATGTGTGCCAGGAACTGGTCATAGTTCAGATTCCTGAAGTTGATAGGAAATACCGGATGGTTGGCCATAAATCGGGCGTATCTCATTCTATGCTCGATCGTTGATTCGGATAATCTCAGCCATCTCTTTGCGAATTCCTTTACTGCTTCAAAGAGTTCTTCCAGATCGTTGAAATTCTTTGGATCCACGAAAATCGATGCATATTCCTTAACTCCCCTGGCGTATGCAGTCCGTAAACTCTCTACACGGCTCATCACTCCCCCTGGAACTTTCTCCTCTCCCAACTCGCCAGGAGAGGGCATTTCCACATTGGGGGAGTGATTTAAATCCATTTTCTACCCCTACCCTACTCTTTTCATGTAGAGTTTAACAAATTGGGCTTCCTCCTGTCTCTTAGAGTATGATTTGCCTCTCAACTCTGGCATCTCTTCCTGGATCTTCTGTCTCGTTCTCCTTATGCTCTCGAATTTGATGAGCTTCTTCTCGGTGACGTATCTTTTTGGTATGAAGTAGCCTACACCATATTGTGAATGCCTAGTTTTGATTACACGTCCAAAGAATGTGTTTACCTCAAGTATCAGGAGCTCGTCATTATCCCTGAGCTCGGGATGATTTACCAGGAGGAGTTTTGTTATGTCCTTAACTTTTGCGAGATCTCTCAACATGTTTCTCCTCACCACCTCCAAATAGGATTTTAATCAACCAGGGCATCATGCCGTAGCTACAGGGCGTATTACATCCCCTCCGGCCAGCCTTTCAAGGAAATCTAAAACCTTATTCTTTGTTCCCATGAGAGTTAATCTTGTAATTTTATTCTCCTCTTCGATGGAGAGTATTCTAATTACTTCTCTCATCTTTACCACCCACAACAGCCTTAAATTTCTCAGAAACAGCTTCCTCGACGATTGAGCCCAAGCTTCTCTTTTTGCCTTCTACATAAAGATAGTAGCCTTGGATTTTTCTGAGCATCTCTACAACAGGGGGGCGGACGCCGATGAATTTTAAGCCGTTTTCACCCATATTATCATCCACTTTACTGTAATTCGTAATATTGTAATATTTACAACATTTAAAAAGTTTTCCGTATTTACGAATTTACGGATAAAAGTAACGTGAATAATATATTACTATTTGCTATAACATTGTACGAATGGAAATACTCTGCAAAGATCTTGTGAGATCTATTCTCAGGATTTTGTTGAAAGAAGGAAAGTTGTATAGAGGACAGTTAAGTGAAATGGTAAACAAAAAGGGTAGCACTTTTCAAAGCACGTTAGCGAAACTGGAAGAGATGGGTATTATTGCATCGGAGGTCGAAGATAAGTTCGGCGGGAAAAAATGGTATTGGTTAACTGAGAAGGGTAGGAAAGTGGCTCAAAAGCTGAAGGAAATTGAGGAAATATTGGAAGGGGGGTAGGATTTTGGAGAGGTGGATAAAAAATATTCTGCCTCTGGTATTGGTGTTGATGGTTGTTCCGATGTTTACCGGGTGTACAGATATCAATCCTTTTAGCAGTGATGAAGATAAATTAGTTGGTACATGGAAGGCAGAAGGAAAAGTAGTTGAGTCGGGTTGGTTAAAGGATTATGAAGTGATGGGTCTACCAGAAACTCTCGTTTTCTTCTCTGATGGAACTGTTTCTTTTGATTATGCTGAAGGGACATACGAGATAAAAGATGGAAAATTGGTTCTAGAATTTGTTGGTGAGGAAGGTACTGTAAATTTGGTCTTTGATTACTATTTCTCGGATAATGATACAAAGTTGCATCTTGTAAGTTTGAGTGGAGAACATTCATGTACGTATATAAAGCAAAGTTAATGAGAAAGAATAAGGGGGTTTGGGTGTGCGGAAAAGAAGGGTGCGGTTAGTAGTAGGTATAGTGGCAGTAGTATTTCTAGTTATCTCTTTGTTGTACTGGTACTACGAATATGGGTATCTAGGCTTTATTTTCGGGATCACGGCCTACATCATAGTTTTCAGTATTGCAGCTGGATGGTATCTACAGAAAAAATATCCTAGAGTAAGAAGGATAGAACCACAGAGGAAAGGATCAACAACCATCATCATACATAATGCTCCAGTATACGAAAAGGAAAGGGCTGATATGGTGGATGCAATAAATTTTTACTCCGATGCTGTGAGAGAGACTTCAAAATATGGGCGAAGGGTCGAGAAGGCTGTGGGTAGTCTTGATATCTGGGATAACTGGGGATATTTATCCAAAAGGAAGAAGAGGAAACGATGAATGTCACTATTTAAGGAGTCTCCGCTTCTTTATCAAATCTTTAAAAACTTTTTCAAGAAATTCATCTCGTTTCTTCTTTGATTTTTCATCAACGTAGAATAACTCCAAAGGCAAGAGTTTTAAATCTTTAAAGTCTATCGTCTTAATCTTTCTTGGTTTGATGAAGATATCTGTCTTTTTTATCCACTCTATATTGCTCTGAGAGTTTAGGAAAGTGGGTTTTTTAAGTTCAATCTTCATGCTTATCACCCAGTGTTTTTGATATTTCAACTATATCTTCCTCATATAGTCTTAACAATTCATTATTCTTTTTGAGAATTAATATCTCTATCGGTCCACCTACATTTGGATCGATACTTTCTGCATATTCTATAGTCTGATATACCTTTAAAGCTACCTCTTCAATGGATTGATCTTCTGAGTACCCTGTTAATCCCATCAAAAGTTCAGCATATGCTGAACCGCTACCTGCTGTAAAGAAAGTTCCTGATATTTCCGATCTTCCATTTGGTAAAATGCGTAACAGAAGAGGATCTTCATTTATAAATGTACCCAGTATGAATATAGGATTAAAGAATCCTGCAGCGTCTGGATCAGAGATATTGATATCCATCTCCCGATAGCGGTCAACATTGTAATGTTTATGCAAAACAAATATAGCATTCTCTACGATCCCTCTTACGAAATCATGCGATAGTTCTTTAGGGTCTATATCTTCACAATTTATAGTTAACATTTGGTAAAGAGAGGATAAGCCCCATTGTATGTCCGATATACTCCCTGCACCACCTATCAAAAACTTAATTCTAGTTTTCTTAACAGGGATTTCAAAACTGAAGAGTTTTCTCTCTCCTAATCTCTTGACATACACACCGCTCCAGAATTGTATCTGTGAATCTGCACCGAATACGATGCCATCTTTAGCTATTGCACCTATTATAAGAGTCATGATATAGGGAGGGGAGACGAACTACTTAAACGTTATGGATCCACACCAAACTCTCTCTGTAGCTTTTCGAATTTCTCTTCCTTGAAGTATCTGATCATCTTTCTCATGTCCTTCTTTAGCTTCTCTATTGCTTCGTCTACAGTCTTCGATTCCTTGTACTTGTCTACGATCTCGTAGACAAACTCAAGTGAATCCTCAGGCCTGATGTATATTCTCCTCTCTTCCATGAAATCACCCATTTTGAAGAATTGAAAGTGAACTTAAAAGTGGAGGGAGAGGGGGTTCTCAACTTTTCTTAAGATTTACGTTTGAAATCAAAAATAAGTAATTCATATCACACCTTCTGCCTCTTTTACTAGGATATATGCACGGATTAGAGATTCTATTACCTGCTGTTTCTTTAGTCCCTGTCTTTTACAGATTAGGTCAAACTTACGTCCGGTTTCAAGATCCAATCTGCAACCTCTAACGAGGGGTTTAGACCTCATGATTTTTGCCCCTCCACTTTGGTTTAACCAGTTACATATTAAATTTTGCAGACTGGTCAATATTTTTACTCGAGCAAACTCTTGTACTCATCTGGAAACCCCATTTCCTCTATGACCTCTTCTTTCTTCTTACCAATAGCTAGAGCAATTTCTATTATTCTTTTGAATTTATCCTTGTTTTTCTTTAGAGCTTTTGCTTTCATTCTCGTATATTCCTCATAGACCCATTTGTCTACATAACAACTATAACGTGTCCTCCAGGCTATTCTTTTTCTGTATCTGCCGAGAGGATCCTGGAACCATTCTCTTACTTCTGCTATTCTGTCGTATTTCGTGCTCCCCTCCGCCGAGTACTTTATCGTGATGTGGTATTGATCCTTGTATTGATGGAAGAAACTGAGTAAATTCTTTGCTTCCGGAGTCGTTGCAAGTAGTGCAGTCATAATGAACCTTATAGTGTCCATTTCTCCCTGTAGTGCCTCAACCAGAGGTCTATCAGTAAAGAACTTGTATTTGCTTGCATGCATGCCCGCATCATCCCACCCTATGTAGGGTATTGTGTTTTCTTTCTGCCATTCCAGTATATTTTCGAAATCCATCCTATCAAGAATATCAAGTATCTTTACCATTTCTTCAAGATCAAAGATGACTCTAGGTCCGTCTTTTCTGTAGTTTCCTATGCCAAGTAGCCTCTCCCATGCCTCATCCCTACTGAGTCCTTCAAGATACTGATAAACCTCTCTACCGGTGTGCAGCAGGAAGGCGGATTTTCCTCTACCTCGAGCTCCTTCAACAATTGCCCCAACAAAACCCCACGGGTGAGATTTTACGATCTTCCTTGAAAGTCTCGAAAGTTCATCCAGGCTTGTGATGTACTTTTTTGCCATATATACCCCCTTAATTTAATATATTTGTTTTATTCCGATGTCTTGATAAATTTCAAGATTGAAAAAAATTTGAATCATTCCATCTCATCCTCGACAACTGAGGATTTGTAGAAGATGAAGCCGTGATCCTCGAGAGTCTGTAGTATGAATCTGTAAAGTTTTACTGCCTTTTCCATCTCTAACTCTTTGATCTTTGCTCTCCTCTCAGCATCATTCATAGCTAGATGTGGGTTGTTTAGTTCCCATAAATGAAAAAGTTCTCTTTCCTCTTCCTCAAGTTGCTTTTCCTTCTCTTCTATTATATCCGCAAGCGGAGGACCATCTTTGATGTTTGGAATGTTGTTTTTGAATCTCTCGACAGCCTTTGGAAAATACTCTGTGCCGTAGGCTCTACTACAGACTTCTATATCTCTCGCCCATTGTCTATTAAGTCCTATCCTGTCTGTCCAGGCTATTTTATGTTTCTCCATATTTCCTTCTTATGTATTCAACTATATACGTCTTGATTGTATCATAATATTCGCTCTCAAGTTTCAGAATGGCATCAGAAAGCGATGTTTGTATCTCGCCAAGCGTGTTCCACAGCTCGGGGCTTTTCTGTGATTCTACAGCAATTCTTGCACGCTCATCAGCATCTCTGAAAAGCTCTTTCAGTTTTTTCTCTCTTTCATTTTCATATTCCTTGAGGTCATTATGGAATTTTTCATCATTAATCACATCTTTAAGTACACTTACAATCCTCTCAAAGAGTTGTATATCTCCCTCAATATACGCCGCAAGCAGCGCATCCCTATACGTTTCTATCTGCTCATTCATACTTCCACCTCACAATCCAAATCCAATCTTTGGACCCAGGAACATTATAACAATGAATGCAACAGCAACACCAAAGATAAGTATCAACAGCCATGCATAATCAAACTCTATCGGATTCTTTTTCTTCAGGTATTTCTTCTTCTGTTCAAGATCTGCTTTTAGGAACAGTTTACACAGTTTGTCTACGGTGAAGATGCTACGGTTCCAGATGTTGTCTTTGAGGATTGCGTTTATATCCCAGGTTTCTACACCAAAGACTTTCTTTTGTGCGGTGCCTGGCGGAAGAGGATTATTCTTTGCTTTTTCCAGGAAGTTGATGTTATCTATAACTTTCTGAAGCTCTGGCGGTGTTTTATCGAATGCTCCAGACTTGTTCATGCTATCTATGAAGTTGTGCACCTTCTTCAGCGGATCCTCAAATTCCTTATTTTTCTCCTTTTCTCGCATACTTCTCATAAATCTCCTTTATGTCTTTTTCTTCAAATCCTTCCAGATACTTGCATTTGAAGGGATCTATTGATTGGTCATAGCTTTCATGAGCTCTGAAGAAGACGTTACCATTTGGTAGTCTTCCCATGCCTTTTCCGGTATTGATCACCGATGCATCCTGATCATGAATTCTGAATTTTCTCTGACCGTAAGGTCCTTTGACTGTATTGATAAACCTGACTGTGCCGTCGAGTAGTTGCAGCTCCATTAATTCCTTTCCAGCAGGGGTGGGCTCTATGATTGGTCTTGCATCGCTTATGACTATTCTGTATCCAATCAGCACATCTGAGAATATTATCAGAAAGATTGCTGCTATGAGGAGCCAGGCGAAAACGCTTAGTAAAGGTAGCTGTGAAAGGACTATCGAAATAAAGATTATTGCAACCACGGTGAGTAGGGATTTGATTTCAAGATACATTTTCTTCTGTCCTCCTTCTGAACCATCCTCTCTTCCTTTCTACGGGATGCTCTATTATGTGTTGCTTGTGCTCATATTCGAGTTTTGATTTTCCAAGGAAGTCCATAAATCTACCCTCTATACTCATAGTGAGTTTGAGTTCTGCTTGAAAGAGGACCATCAGAAATCTTGCCAATCCTATCTGCCCAGCTTCAAGGAATTCGAGTATTGCCTCCTCGACAAATAGATACGCAGGCAGATCTCTGCGATCTATGTTTGCAACGGAAAGTTCCTTGCCTATCAGCGGTTTTCTCGGGTTATAGTAATCTAACTGTCCTGGAGGTATCGTTGGTTCTAGGAATCTGCTAAACTGATCTATTCTTTCGCTTATGGATGGAATGAGATGCTTATCTATATCACTAACCATATCACCACCACAAGTAATGAGATTATTGATATCAGCAACAGGAAGATGATGGTATCGTAGAGCTTTCTCCTATGCTGTTTTTCTTTCCAGTAGGAATAAAGGTAATCTATGAATTTGCTGACACTCAAATTCATGGACTGTGCATCTTTCTCTAAATCATCCCATGTATGTTCTGTCAAGTAAATCGTCCTCGAGTTTCCCACACAATTGTCTCCCTGAAAAGGTATATATATAGATTATGCGGGAAAAATAGGAAAGAAAGAGGGGGTTATCTTTTCTTTCTGCGCAGTTCTCTGAGAGTTAATGCGAGAACCGCACGCTTTTTGAGTTTGTTTGTAACAGTTATCCTTCTCTTTCCAGTCTTTGTTGGATTTCTTATGACGTCTCCGATTTCTGCATTTTTAATTTTTCTGAGGAGTGTTATGGGTATGTCTTCCTCGACAGGTATGCCAAGTTGTCTGCTCAAGGCGCCTGGATGGCGTATTGCATCTTGGATCCAATATCTCCTTTTCCTGCTCATGGTCAAAAAGATGGTGAGGAGAGGTGGTGGGATTTAATCCCACCCACTGTTTACTTTCTTCCCCTGAGCAGCAGCAATGCCGATATCGCAAGAGCCAGGATGAATACTGTTATTGCTATCATTATCAGAGATACTGCATTGTTGAAGTTGCCGGTAATGTTAGCTATCACTGACTGCGCTTCGGTATCGTTTGTTGCTGAAAGCAGCTGGGATTTCAGTGTAAAGATAATGTAAGCAATGATCATCAGCGCTGCAAACGCAATACCGATCATTAGAACAACGCCGAGATCAACTACTGCATGTACATCTCTTCTGAAATCTCTCTTGAGCTTCTTGAAGTTGGCTGCAGCTATCATAGCAAAGAGGAAGGCAGCAATTTTTTCTCTCAACTTCATGGGTTGCCCGGCCTCCTTCTTTCTTTTTTATGTCCCCGTAGGGACCGTTCGACATGTCTCTATAAGGGTACACTAGCCTCAATGCTTCCTCCGAGAAAAGCCATATTTATAGATTATCCTCAAAGAGAATCTAATCCAAGATAGATTAGATTCTGTTATAGCAGTCTGAAAAACCTGAATATCGGGAATTTCTCTCCCCTGCTGTCGGGTATACCAATTGGGGCAAGACCGACGTCAGGAGGAGTTATGATCCAGGTTTTCTTTGATTTTTCAGATCTTGCTATCTCGATCAATCCTAAATCTATTATGTGTTTGTACTTTCTTCCGAATATTCTCGCAAATTCTGTATCTGTTGTGTAAGCTCTACCATATCTTGATATCTGTCTTAGCACTCTCTCTGCCTCTTTATTCCAGGGACGGATAACATATTTCATACTACCGTCCTCTTGCAGATCTCATAACGAGGTTATATCCTGCTCTAAAAAGTAGTATTGCGAATATGAACACTATCAGCACGAATATGTAGGGATAGACTTTTGCATACTGTGTTGTTGAAAAGATTGCAGGGATATACTCTGTTGAGTTGTTGGTTACATTCTCGTAATGAATGTAGAAGAACTCAACGTTTGCAAAGCCGTATGCACACAGGATGGAGAATATCATGCCAACCATTATGAAAGGTACCGACATCTCTGGTTTATCGCTCTCGACAGTGTATATGCTCAAGATGAGCATCAGCACGGTTATTATTATGAACAGTATCAGGACCTCTATCAGCATCTTATCCCCTCACCTTTGATATGAATAATAATACCAGTGCTGTTAGAGCCAGAGAAGTGAATATGAGCATGATGCTGTTGAATGCACTCATACCCATCAGCAAGCTTGATCCAAATGCTGCGAATATCAGCAGTGTGGCAACGGCTGCTGCAACAATGCTCTGTTGTTTCATGTACACATATCCTATTATTGCGGTGAATACAATCGGCCAAAACAATATGCTGAATATGTGTGTATAGCCCTGCGTACTGAAATCTATGAAATTGTTCATTATCTCTGTGAAGTTTAGATCTATCATGGCGCCCTCCCCTGACCGGTAAGTGTCTCAATTATAGTGATCACCAACACTATTCCAGTTATGATCGTTATGAGTGTGAAGAATTCCCTCACATATGGATAATTTGTGATGGAGAACAGGAATGATGACGTTAGTCTCCAGAGACCTGTGAGTAGGCTTACTAGACCTCCTATACCGAGGAATAACGGTAGATTACGTGTGAATATTCCTATAACAAGTGATGCTCCAAAGATTGCGCCTGCTGTACCAAATGCCTGTCCTCCTTCTTTTTGAAACATTCTTTCTAAGAAACTTGAGCTGGATATATTGCCGTACTCTTTTAGTTCGGAAGTGATGTTTGTTGTTTGGCTTTCATAAGTTGTTGACGGAAAGAAGGGAGAGACTATAATGATCATTGCCTGGAAGATGATTAGACCCAACAGTAGTGTGTATATGAATCTCATAGCTTTTCTTCACCTCTCCCTTTCGTCATTCCATATAGTATTCCTATCGCAATGATGAATGGACCCAATGCTACGAGAAGTGGATTAAATGAATTGATGAACCATCTTGCATAGATTGCTTGAATGAACAGCAGAGATAAGCCTGAGCCAACGATTCCAATAGTTGTGTTGTATGGTCCAAATGATGCGAGTATGATGAGGGGGAGGATAATAGCTAGTATTGGTGCCCAGCTACCGCCCGGCGCAGGACCTATGACGGGTTCTATGAGATTGTTGATATCGTACTTGTTTGGAGCTTCAGGTATACCCGTTAGTGGGAAGACTGTAAGAGTAACAGGAGGAGATATATCAAAGTTGGCGGTATTGTTGAAGTAGAGCTTTACAAGATATGTTCTGCTTGTGTTTATCCATTCGACATAATGCGTAAAGATGTTATCTGTTGTTGTGAATGAGTCTATAAGTGTGTATTGTGAATTGTAAAGTTCGTAGGTGTAGAGATCGACATCTATTGTGCTTTGATTTGAGTCGACATAGACTATTCTTATCGTGTTGTTTGAAAGCATTGTTGCATTGAATGTGATAACGTTCCAGAACTGAACATATTCAGTAAGTTCCTCAGCTTCTGGAAGAATCCTGAAGGTTTTTGTGTAGATTTCGCTGCTTGGTATGAAATCTACAATTTCTGTTCGGTATCCTTGCTTTGAGATGATTACTTTGTAGAGTGTATTTGGAATGAGATAAACATCCGCTTGACCGTTCGCATCTGTGTAAACTGATGTTACGGTTTCATAGGATTCTGTTGTATCGATGTATTTCTTTATAACTATATTCGCATTGTCAATATTGGGTGAAGAAAATTCACTTTGAGGTCCAACGATATGTATGAGATAAAGTTGGCTTTCATTTGATTGTGGGAGGTAAGCGTTTATAGTTGTGATTGTGGATGAATTTACAGAAATATAGTAGACTCTCTCGGAGTAGTTTGGTGCAGAAAATAAGAACGATATTTTTTCTCCAGTTGGACACTGAGAAACGTTAATAATGTGGGAATTTGTGAGGTTTTCTGCGGAATACACTTGTGTTCCGAGGTAATCTGATATGAATATTGACCAGTTTCCTATCGCTTGTCCCGTTTTTTCGTCATAACAATTGAGCCAAATCGCTGACCACTTTGCTTTTATTCCTGAAGAAAATAAACCATTTGCATATGAGAAGAGCGTATAGTAGTAGGTTTGTGATATTGTTTCACTATATGATGTTCCGGTTCCGTTGTAAACTATTATTCCATCATCTTTGTTTATAGGAAAGTGATCTTGATTCTTTACTATTACAGTTTTTTGCGCTCCCACTCCTTTTGACCAGCTAATAGTCAGTGTTGCAGTCGTTCCAGATGGTGATAATGACACCGACACATCTGATGGTGGCTGCGGATAAGTGGATGTGTAATCCTGAGCATAATCTGAGGAAAGGTACGAAAGAGATGCGGACCACGACCATGCTCTATAGTAATAAATTGTTCCCGGGGTCAATCCTACGTCATTATATATTGTTCCGGTTCCATTGTATATTACTATACCATCATCAATGCTCGATGGAAAATCTCCGCTCTTCCTTACAACTATTGTTTTGTCAGCACCCTCACCTTTAGTCCATATCAATCTTATAACCGTTTCATTTACAGGAGAGACCCCAAAATTCTTCGGTTTTTCGGGTCTTGTGTATTGATATATTTGTACAGAAGTCAGGGATCTATATCCACTTTCACTGTCATATGCATAGAGTTCATAACTATATTCTGTTACAGGATCCAATCCATCATCTGTATAAGTTGTATCTGTTGTATTTGCAATAAGTTGTGCATTTCTATAGATTAGTGTCCTATCAGCACCATCTCCTTTATTCCAAGAGAGGGTAATCGATGCATCTGTAAAGTCTATAACTTGCAAATTTGAAGGACATGCTGGATAGGTATAATTCACTGTAGAAGTATATGATTGTGAAAATGCATTCGTTGCCCACGACCATGCCCTGTAGTAGTATGCTGTCCCAGGTGAGAGGTCGGAGTCAACATATGATTCTGCCGTGCCGTTGTAGATTACTGTGCCATCGCTTGGTGAAGTTGGGTAGCTTCCTGCTTTCCTCACAATAACGGTTGTATCCGTATCAGGGCTTTTTGTCCAGGAAAGTGAGATGGTTGTGGTGTTGATGGAGGTTGCTTTGAGGTTTGAAGGTGGGTCTGGAGTTTCGGTTGTGAAGGTGTAGGTTTTGTTTGTCCAAGCTTGTCCGTCGGTAACATTGACAAACCACGTGTACGTAGTGCCGTAGGTGAGGTTTGAGACAGGGCAGGTGATTGTGCCATCAGGTGTGTTTGTACCACTCGCTGAGCCGATGTCTGGTGAAGTTTCAATTGTCCAGTTCATAAGGTCGCCATCAGGGTCGCTGATTTCGACGCTGAGCTGAGAGAGGGTTACTGGAACGTTTGCTGAGTTGTTGGCTGGCTGTGGGTTGGAGATGGTGGGTGGTTGGTTGTATGTTACTTCACCAATGATGGCTGTGCCGTAGTAAGAATTTCCACCATCCCTGTATGCAACCACGAATTTTGAGGAGGTAAGATTGCTACAAGATATCCAGTATGTTGAAGCAGGGTTGAATGTATATGTAGAGCCGAAGGAGATAGAAATGCCTGATACAGTACCGATGACAGCTTTTCCTTTAGAGCCATCGCTACTGTCTAGAAAAGCAATCACAACCTGTGAACTATCCAGAGTGTCGATGTCAAATTGGGTTGGATATGATGGCATAGTTCCGCTGTGGAAAGTGACTTCAGAGCCGAAGGAGATGGTGTTGCCAGATACTTCGCCAACGACTGCGACTCCATGTCCAGAGGTGTCTTTTCTTGCCACGACGATGTGAGTTGAATCGAGGGCTGTCACTTTTATCACATTATTGTTTGCATTGAAAGTGTATTCAGGTCCCCATGTGATTGTAGTGTCTGATACCTCACCGATTCGAACTGCTTGGAAACTACTATTACCGTAGGCAACCACGAATTTGTTAGGTGTAAGGGTGTCAACTGAAGTGGAGGTGATTGTAGCGGAGTGGAAAACATACTCAGAGCCGAAGGAGATGGAGGTACCCGATACAGTGCCGATGATGGCTGTGCCGTAGTTGCTGTTGGAGGTGTCCATATAGGTGATTACAAACTTGTCAGAGGTAAGGGCTGAGGTTGATATGTGGTATATGTTACCAGAATTAAACACATATTCAGACCCGAAGGTGATTGTAGTACCTGACACGGTGCCAATGATAGCTGTACCATAGTCGGAATTTCCTCCATCCCTGTAGGCAATTATAATCTTATCAGAGGTAAGTGCTGAGACTGATGTGTATAGTGTGACGGCTGGGTTAAAAACGTATTCATTGCCAAAGGTAATGGTACTGCCACTTACTTCGCCAACAATAGCTGTGCCGTAGTTGGAATTATCATAATCTTTGTACGCAACCACGAATTTGTCGGAGGTTAGCTTGGTGGTGGAAATATATTCTATTGTCCCATCATTAAAAACATACTCATTGCCGAAGATGATTTCAGGGTCGATGATGAGTGGGAAGATTGCTTTAGTGATGTTTAAGGGTGGGATGAGAATGAGGGTTGAGTCGGTGAGTTTGTAGGTGAAGTTGAATTGATTGCCTTTTGAGTCGTAGGCTATGATTCTGCCGAAGGTGATGTTGTCCGCTGGGAGGTGGAGGAGGGAGTTGTTGGCAAGGAGAAGAGGCTTGGTTTTTGTTATCAAAGAAAGAGAGAAGGAGAGCTTGGAGAGGTCTGAGGGTTTTTGGAGAGTGATGTTCCACTTGATGACTCTTTTGTGAGGTTTGAAGATGGGGTAGCCGTATTCGATGGGCTTGAAGGTGTGGATTATGTTGCCGTACTTGATGATGATTGTGTTGTTGTGGATTTCAATTGAGGCTTGTTCTGGGAAGAGGATTTCGTAGTAGTTGTTTGGAGTTACGATTGCGAAGTTGTGGTTTGTTATTTGCATGTAGGAAGAGCGGTTGGAGAGTTGTATGATGTAGTTGTTTGGGAGAACCTCTTTGATTGTGAAGTGGCGGGATTCATAGATGGTTTTGGATGAAGGATTGTTTTGACTGGATATCGCTACTAAGGGCTGGGAAAAGAGCAGAAGAGAAAGTAATACTAACCATATCCTACGCATGTTGTTTTGCCCCTTTAAATTTTATTCATGTGAGCCTAACTTCTCCAGTAAAGTTCAGGTTCATCTGAGAGTGAGTCAGCAATGAATGTGAGAACTATCCCAACAACAAAGAATATGATTCCAAATATCATGAATACATTCTGTAGGGATGAAAGGATTGCATCATTAAACCCACATATTGTTTCAAGTGCATTACGAACTTCAAATAGAAGTCTTGATAGAATTGCATACATTACAAAGAAAATGAATGAGATCGCCACAAAGACTATCGAAGCTATTGACCATCTCATCCTGCCGTTACCCTCCTTTTCAGACCAGAGATAAGTAAAGCAATCACGCCAACAATTAGCACAATTCCTGGAATTGCACGAAACATCAGCAGTATGATTGTTTTGTACTGTCCATCTGGTATGTAACTTGAAAATGTGTCAAATCCTACGGTAATGAATAGTAACGAGTACAATGCACCTGCGGTGATGATTGTAAGTATGAATAACATTAGAGGAATGACCGATCCATACTCATTTCTGATGATATCTATCATAACAATCCCCAATTATCAAATGGATCAAACTCAGATGTTGATTTTTTCTTCCCTTTGGAAGATTTTTTCTTCCTAGTTGCAACAGGATATGCTACACCATCACGGATGACGTATCTCTTTTTTGGTCTACGAGTTTTTGATGACGGCGGAGTGGTACCAAATAAATCGTATTCCTTGGGAAGAGTTATTGGTTGCATATTGCTCAAGACTTTATCTATAGCTTTTCCAGCGGAAGTGAGTTTGTCAAGTATGCTCTTCCTGGGATGCTTCTTATAGTATTCCTTGAGCAGCTGTTCCGTGGATTTCCATTTTGGTTCATTCGTTACATCTTTACCGTTCCTGATGACTCTTATGACCCTGCCGGTTTCATCTCTCTCGAAGTGTGTATGGTCCCTTTTTATGAACAGATCCAGTAATCCCATCCATTTACCTCCCAAACAACAAATCCTCAATTTTCATGACCTTCCACTTTCTGTATCTATAACCTTTCTCAAGCAATTTTGATACATCAAAACCTATGAATCTAACATCAAACTCTGGTATCTCTGGTAAGATGGTACTTTCTTTGAAATCTGGCACTATACGTTTATGTTTTCCACTCGGCCTGAAAGATTCCTGGATAAGATCATATGCTGGTAGATCCACTACATTGCTGATATTCTCTGTTGATTGTGTAGTGTAGGTATCTACGCCAGAGAAGTTTGTAACATCAAAAATGTTCTTTTCTCCAGTATCAACAATATTAATATTATGAGTGGATTGATAAGACATTTCTTTGCTCACAAATGATTCTAGCGAGATAGGAGATGTTACCCTCCTAGACCCTGTTATCACATCTGGCATGTTTATTTGTCTGTTTTTCATCTTAACAATCTCAATTCCTGCAACGGCAAATGGTACAGAGATAGGAATACGGGATACGAATGATGGTGTGGCGCTTGTAACGTTCAATAGCCCTTTATAAACTCTCTGTACAAACTTTTGATAATCTACTGCCTGTTTCTGTCCACCTAAATCAAGTGGTTTCATCCCTTCTCCGCCCTCAGCAGCCACTCCCCTTATCTTGAATTTGCCGATCCCCTCGCCAGTTGCTGTCGTATCGATTATTACGCCATATTCGTGTATGTAATCGGCAAATTTACCTTCTGGAGTGAATGACAATCCTCTTGTAGCATGCCTTGTGATGAAATCTTCTCTCTTTCCTATGCTTTCAGCAGATGAAAGAAATCTCCGTTTCCCGATTCTTGTGTATCCTGCTCCCTTTTGTAGTGTAAATGAATCACTTAATGACTCTCTGATAAACACGTCTGACTCTCTTAAACCGAATTTCCCGTATTGGATTCTTCCTGTCCATTCCGCAAATTTTCCCTTTCCTGGTATCTTTGTGATTTCTGTTATTTGCCATCCTTTCTTCGTAAGATTTACTTTTATCAGATTTGCTTCCTCTCCCCTGAATGCTCCTATCAGTTCCTCTGTTGATATTTTTCTCCATCTCATTCTTCTGCCAAAACCCTTTGCACCATAGACATCTACCTTACCTTTCACCGATGTTATGTGTATACCTTCGTTATCCACAACTGCTGCGAAATCTGCTTCAGTAACTGTAGATGTTCCCAGGGACCTCCGTCCAACAGAGAAGTGTTTTCCTTTTACGACTACACCTTTCTCTGCTGGTTCAATAGATTCTATGATAGTAATGCTTGATGATGGATGTCTTGATGTCCATGCTCTCCTACCAAGCTCATATCCTCTCTCAAATGATCCTGATTTTGCACCTATTCCAAAACCTAAGAAGGTCACTCCATATTGTAATGATTTCTTCAATGCTGTATCGTAGTTTCCTTTAAACAGATCACGTGAAACGTCAACACCTGAATATGCAACCACTCCATAACCCACGCCTTTCATCACGTTTCCAGTAATTGATGCTGCTTTTGGGGCGACGGCGGATAAGGTTCCCATTGCTCCACTTGTTGCTGCACCGCCGAGGACAGATGTACCAAAAACTCCGATAGGAGACGACAAAACCATGGTTGTTTTTTCGGACAAAGAACCCGTTTTGAACTTATACCTATACTCGGCTAAGGTCCTTAACTCCTTTTCATAAGATTTGCGGGCCTCTTTTGGATTGAATAGAAGTAAAAACGGTCTCTTGATCCTCTCAGCAAGAACATCAAAGGATAAGAAAGGTGCAGAGACATTTCTCATTCCGCTCGATAGGAGAGATTTAACATTACCTTTTGCAGCAGATGCATCGATGCTTCTGTATGCATTTGCCATCCGAGAAATTCTTTCATCTGTTCTGTTTCTCTTCTCTGCAACCCATCCCTTATCTGTCCTTTTTATATCGTATCCTGCTCTTCTCAGACTTCTTATCTCTTTAAGTTTTCTGTCCAGATTCGCTTTCGCTTTTGTAAGAGTTAGTACAGAGCGTAAATCTTTTTCTTTTGCTGATTTGACTATCGCCTTGTCTATCTTTGCTTTCTGTAATGAGATTTCACCCTCGGGACTTTTCTTTAACACTCTACTGAGAACCTCTCTTGCGAGGGGAGAATCGGATGAGACAGCAACTTTTGCTATCTTTTCAGCTGTATCAGGCTTTTTAGATGAATGCTTGTTGTTTGCAGGTCTTGATCTTTTATACCTTTCACCAAAATGTGATCTGTACTGTCTTTCCATTTTCTTTGCAAGCTGTGGATTCTTTTGTCTGGTCGATTCAATAACCATCCGTGCCTCTTTCTTCTCTATTTCCCTTGCGATATCTTCTCTTCCCTGTTCTCTCGCTTTCTTCGCTAAACGTTGCATCACTGTGTGTGTAAGAAAATCCATCAGCCTCTCCTCAAATCCGCAATATATACACTATGCTGTTCATCATTTATTAAATTTACTCACTTTTGAGTAATAACGCAACAATGAGTAATATATAGCTAAGCATCAGATAGAAGAGCGGATTTGAAAAGGTTTCAACCATTGATATGTCTAGGTTGTTGATGATGCAATATATGTATAAAGTTACACCTGTCGAAAGAAAGGTGAATGATAGAAATGAAAGGAAAAGGTAGTCGGGTATCGAGATGAGTTTTTGGTACTTGTCCCTCAACTTTCTTTCGATTCTATCTTGTAACATCCATATCTTATCTACACTTCTTTTCCCTCTCACGTTTGCGTCTCTCCCATTCCTCTCTCATGACCTGTAATGGGGTTTTGTTGTAGAGCAAACCTTCTGCTATTGCCTTGATGGCACCGGGCTTCATTTGGTTGATCTTTTCGATTTTTCTCTGGTATCTTTCCGCTTTCCTTTTCTCGTATTCAATCCTTGCTTCCAGGATTTCTTCTCTCTTCTTTTCTATCCATTCACTCAGACGGTTCAGTAATCCCATCTATCTCCCTCCTTTGGTGTAAAAAATCATGTGATTTTTTACTACAGGAGAGGCTACCATATGGCATCACCTTGATTTTGAGGGGGAGGATTTTTTACCCTCTTTCTCCCTCTGCCAGCGCAGGTAGTAGCCCGATTTTCTTCTCTTCTTCTTGTCCTTTGATCCTGGAGGTCTACCCAATCTCTTTCCCTCTTTCTTGGCACGTTTAAGACCAGCTCTAACACGTTCTCTGATCAGTTCTCTTTCGAATTCTGCAATTGCTCCAAAGATGTGAAAGATGAGTTTCCCTGAAGGTGAGGTTGTATCTATGTTTTGAGTGTAGCAGATAAAGTTGATACCGAGTTTTTCCCATTCTTCGATTATCTGTATGAGATGTTGTAGTGATCTGCCTAACCTATCTAGTTTCCAGACCAAAACTGCATCGAACTTTTTCTGTCGAGCGTCTCTCATGAGTTCATTTAGTGCTGGTCTTGATTCCTTTGCACCTGATACCTTGTCTACATAGACATGATATACCTCGAAACCTCGTTTCTTAGCATAATCTGTTAATTCAAGGATCTGATTCTCTGGATTCTGCTCTTCTTTGCTTACTCTGGCGTAGATTGCTACTTTCATTCTATATCACACTCCAAGCATATTCCCTGAAAATCTTGTCTGCCTCCCTCTTTTTTCCTTCTCTCAATAAACGAAAATACTTATCGTACTTGTCATCTGGCAGAACATAGCACATCATCAGACCGTAGAATTCTCCTTTTTTAACAGCTTCATCCCATTCACTTTCTCTAATTATTCCTCCGCAGATTGGCATTCCCCTCCCTCCACCACGTCTGGGAACCATTTTTTGATTTTCCCCTCTATTTGCTCGACAATGTCCAAAGCGAACCAGAAATCATATTTTGCATGGCTGACATCTTCTTTCTCCGCTTGCTTTATGCTTTCATTAAGTGATTCTTTTATCTTCTCAATCTCCTCCAGCAATCCCTGAACTGCTGATTTGACCCGCTGTTTGATTTCTCTTAACATAAGAAGCTTACCAAAGTTCACAGCATCAACAAAATATAAGCTAATTTCTTCATAAAGCGCTCTTTTCAACAGTTCTCTATCTTTCCCTCTTGCCTTAAGAAGCGAGTCGAGACAAAAAGAAAGTTCTGATACAATTCTTGGCATATCGATCTCTTCTGCATTCCACCACCTTTGCCAGAACGCTTCACAACCACAGTCTATTTCTTTTTCCATCTCTCTTAGGAGTAAAGGATGTGGTTTCACCTCTCCACCTCCTATTTTTGTTTCTGCTCATAATACCCTCCTCTAAACTTGAGCATCTCAAGGAATCTGTTGAGTTTCTCCATCTTCCTCCTTCTTCTCTGCTCTGCCCTTGAGATCGATCTCTCTCTTGATTTCTGTGCATGTTCGTACTTCTCTAAAGCCTCCTTATAGCTTATTTTGCGGGCTATAGTATCATTCCTCCCTGTATGGATAGATTCTTGTTAGTACATAGTAGCTACAAACAATGAAAGCCACACTCATTGGTATACCGAGGATTGGGAAACCAAAATGAAGCTTTATATCTTTTAGAAAGATGAGTTTGTAAGAATCGAGCGCAAGAGCAATGAAAGCTATCTGCATTAAAAGCCCATATAAAAATCTGTTAAGCATATATCCAAATCTCATTCTCCATCCTCCCCATAACATATTCTAAAAACCACTCCTCCGCACTTGATGCATCTTCTTATGAGGAGCGTATCCACTTGCTCGAATTTCTGTGAGATGGCTCCGCACTTAGCACAGATCAAGATATGCTTAGATGTCATTTACACCAGCCCCCACTTCAGTTTCAAGAATATCGTACAGTTTCTTTTGCCCTTCAAATTTCTTTTTTAGTCTCTCAATCTTATCCAGATATCTCTTAGCAAGAATCAATGAAGTTTCAAAGGTTGATTTATTAATTTGATTTCTATATCGTTTCCATCTTGCATCAAAATCCCATGCCCCACTATCAACAGAATAGACAGCTCTCCAAACTGCCAAATCTTTTAGAACAGAGATTTTTGTACCGAAACAGTGTAGTTTAATTGAACTCCTTAACTCATTACGGACTGTAAGAATGATTTTTCTGATTTGATGAATTGCATGCCTTCTGCATAGACTCCCAATTGCAACGTAATCAAAGCCATTTTCGATTAGGCCATGTTCTCTAAAGATATCAATACAAAAGAGATAATCATCAATCTCCCAACCCTGTATCACTGGAACAGGTTTTGCTGAAATATCAAAATCTTCAATTAAATCAAGTAATTTGATGTGATGATTTACGGTCCGTAAGATTTGATCCTTTGCAGTTACATCATATTTCTTAAGAATCTGGGGTTCACATGGATAATCTCTTAGAGCAAAATACGCTGCATTACTCTTCTTTACAAAATAGAGATATTCATCGTCAGATCTGTTATAACCGTTATAGAGAAATGACGATGGAAAACCACCGCTATCCACAAACAAGGTTTTACTGCAGGTCGGGGGATTGTTACATTTGGTCATAAAATTAACAAGTACATAGGGGTAGTTCAAAGCTTCAACCACTCTTTTTTGTGTCCCTGAAGCTACGGACATAAAGAAAATCACTCCAACACCCTCCCTTTTCCATTTTCAATTTTTTCTTCATGCCTTTCCACAAACATAACGGCTCCATACCAGGATCTCGAGTCTATTGAGAAATCCATGAATTCGACTCTGTAGATTCTACGCTTTATATCTCTTGCAAAAGTTGGCTCCTCTTTGTTCAATTCATCCTTGAAATTTTTGAGGATCATACGACATCCCTCCTCTCATCTGGTCTGTCATAACCTAACAGCTCCTCTGCGTTACCGATGCTTATCTTCGCATTCGCTATGATCCTCTGTAAAGCATCAATGATTTCTGTTTGATGTATTGCAAACTCGACCATGTTTTTTAGTGCAGCTTCCAGCATAAGGATACGTTTTTCCTGGTCATCTGCACGTCTTGCGAGCTGTGCCGTTATTTCTGGTAATGACATCAACGTTACGGCAGTCTGTGTATCATCTGTTTCAAGTTCTCCCCCGTCGCTTACATCTATCCACACTTTCTCTGTTCTGATGCCTGCCTTTACTGCTGCCTCTGCAACATGTTTTGGTATTGGTATTGCAAAATGCGGTTCCTGGTATTCCTCTATTAGACCCAACTGGTAGCCAAAGTTTTTCTGCAAAAAGTTTGCTACTTTGATTGCTTGTTGTTCTTTCAGTTTTACTGCCTGCTCCAGTTCTTCTTTACTTTCACATATGTACTCTGGAAGCCATATTACGATGCTACTGCTGTTTTTGCCCTTTATCTCTCGAATGCGGATATTTCTGTCCCATTTGCCACCATTTTCAAGGCTTATGGTCATTTCAGAATATTGGACGCCGGACGCCTGCCACTGGCGCTGCCATGGTGGTTGTTTGGATGGTGGTTTTTGAACTTTGAACCGATAGCCGATTCTGTGGTATCTGACTTGGGGGGATGCTTGAACAATCAACCATCCCTGATGGTCTGTGTTTTCACCATATTTCTTGAGTTGGTTTTCAGCTTTGAGATAGTTGATCCCCCTTGTGTAAAGAATTGGATTTTTTGAACCAGGAACTCTCCTTACAATGTTTTCCTCTTCAAGCTTTTTAACATGATAGTGAATCAAGGATTTAGGTTTCTTAAGAATTTGAGCTATTCTTTCCTTAGCATACCCCTCGACCAGGTATTTGTATATCTTCAGTCTGAGGGGTAGCTCTGCTATTATATCACCCCGCAAAGTTCAAATTTTGGTTCAAAAGTTTGAACTTTGATGGTCGATTTTGAACTTTGACGGTCAACTCAACAGGAGTGAGATTTGAACTTTGATGGTTTGAAAGGTAAAAGAAGGTAGGGGGATGGGATGCACTATAAATATGCCCAGCTGTAGCAATCCAGGGGGAGGTGGCGAGA
>Ga0190337_1000043_pt1 | contig 22295 bp, 29 predicted proteins | sample 4872041011_MG_FD_161677 | JGI IMG/M metagenome (GOLD analysis project Ga0190337, IMG submission 161677) | Hydrothermal vent sediment bacterial communities from Southern Trench, Guaymas Basin, Mexico - 4872-04-10-11_MG | ecosystem: Environmental > Aquatic > Marine > Hydrothermal vents > Sediment ...
AGTGGAAGTTTACACCACATAGTAGTGAAATATGGTTTCAAGATATGAGGTGATGGAATATCTTAGGCTTAAACCAAACAGAACAGATAGTTTTCAAAATATTGTTAGATTTTTCAAAAGAAACGGTAATTGCAATGGAATCGGCTTTGTTGTTAGAGAGTTACATAGAATGGGTTATTTACAGAAACTTATAAAATATAGAAAAATTTCTACAAATCCCAATATAGATGATCAGATATTTTTTAAAGAAAAAACAAATGAAGCAAAAATATATCCTGTTTGGCTTAGGCTTACTGATAGAGCAATGAAGTTACTTGAGATTCATGGTGTTAAATCATTTTACGATCTACCAAGAGCGAGGTTTATAGAGGAAAATATGAAAAGAAGGAGGAACAAAAGGCTTAGAAGGGGGTTTGTTAGGATACAAAATGTTTGATAAAAAATCAATAATAGTTAAAAGAATACTAAATGAGATTTCTAAAAATGGTGAAATGAGTGCATATAAACTAAGAAAAACACTTGGTTACGATGAGTCATTAATAAAATATCATTTAGATAAACTTGTTGATCTTGGTGTGCTTGTAAAATCTGGTAGTAAATACAACTTCATAAAAAATATAATAAATGTAAATGGTACTCTTATAGTAAACTCTACAGGAAAGGTTTATGTTTTGTGGTGTCCATATATTGATGAGTGTGGCTGTAAAGTCAAGTCAATAGATGAGTGTAGACTGATAAACGAATTACCAGAAAGTATGAAAAAAGACCTGAAAAAATTTTAGTAAAAAATTTTTCGGTTTAATTTAAATACTAATGTTGCCCTTTATCTAATTAGGAGGTGAAATAAAGATGGCAAAAACTAATAACTTCCGACTGGCACCCGTGTCAATCGAGGAATTCCTTAGAATAAAACAGAACCCGAACCTGAGAATTACAAGTACACCTTTCGGTACTCCGCCTGGTGAAGACAAGATCGTTGCATCGACTGCAGTATATTGGAAGGGTAAGAGTATTAAGGAATTGCCAGATGCCGTTAAGAAAGGTCTAGAGAAAGCCATTAAAATTTCAAAGGGATGTGCAGGTGTTAAAGGAGTTAGAGTATACAAGGGAGTACAGATGCCAGCGAAGGCGGTGTGCCAGATCGAGAAAGCTGGTGAGAAATAATCAGTTAGTGGTATACTCTACCCCACACTTTTTTATTTTTTATATTTGTGGGGTTATCAAACTATGGAATTACCAGAATACTTGCCATTAGGTGTACGCAAGGGTCTTGAAAAGGCTATCAAGATTTCTAAAGGTTGTTCTTCTGTAAAAGGTGTTGTTGTTTTTAGAGGATTAGAAATACCTAAAAAAGATCTTTGTGAGATATATGTTCATTATCAATTAGAGAAAGGAATTCCGTTGGAAAAGATAGATTTCGAAGAAATAAAAAGAAGGTTGGAATAAAATATTAAATATGAAAGCAAAAGAAAAAGAAACTGAGGTCGTCTTTGCAGGTGCAGACTGTAGTTTGAAGGAAGGTAAATGTAATCTATGGTGGATATCAACTATAAAAGGTGTACCAGTTGAATGTGTTACTGAGGTAAAAATAGAAGATCTTCCGCCTGAAATTAGAATATTTGGTGCTTCAGATGTTGCAGAGCTTGAGCTTCATTTAACAGAAATGTTTAGTAAATCAACCTTAAAAATAAAAGGATGTGCTTGTCCAGCTGAATAAAAATGCAAAACAAGATAGACATATCGGTAATGTCATTGAAACTTAATGATAAAACTATATTCAAAGCTATTTTTGATGTTCCAGTAAAGGAAACCATATTCATACCGTTCAAGAAAACAGAAAAGCTTTCAGATATAAACAGAATAATAGAGTCTGCTGAAAAGATGGGCTGGGGATGTGTAATGGATTTGGAAACAGAGTTTATAGTTTGCAGACCATTGGTAACTGAGAAAGAGGTTGTAGTATGATAGCAACTGAAAAACAAGTTAAAATAGAGGAGAAGTTACCGTATATGAAATTCAGTGAGCTTATAAGGTTAGGTATGGAAAAGAAAGCTGGAATTCTTTCTATAGATTTCAAAAGGAATATAGCAGATTTCATAAAGGGATGTAGAGAGGATAAGGGAATACCAATGTTTAGAACAAGGTTTGCAGGTCAACCAATAGTAACTCCAGAAGGTGAAAGGGCTGTGCTTGGTGTTTGTTGGGGTGGAGAGGATAAAATGCCATCATTTTGGTTTAAAAATGTTCCAAAGGAGGATATAGAGCTTATAGATAGATATACTGGTGACTGGAGGCATTTATGGTTAAAGTATGGTGAAAAGGAAAAACTAAAGGAACTTGAAAAATTACCTATTGTTTTATAAATATTAAATAAATAAAATAAAATATGCAAATAAAAATAAAGCACTGTGATGAAAAGGGTCATTGTAGATATAATAAACTTTTTGTGAAGATAAGCTCTCAAAACAACCCTGTTGGTGGTAAGATTAATTTATGGGATAGTGGATCTATAAAAGTTACTCAGGCATTTTCTCATAGCGACATACCTTTGGAAATAATAAATGTAAACGATCCAAAAAATTTCGATTTGATTGATAAATATGGCATTAAGGTAGTACCTACAATGGTTACATTGGATGGTAGAAAAATAGAGGGTCCAGATAATATAATCTCTGAGTTTAAACCTGTGCTTAAGGCTCCCTGGAGAATAGAGGAGGTAGAGTAGTAGATGGTAGATATAAAGGATTTTTTTGAACAACCACCACAACCAACTGGTAGAACTGTAATCTGGTACTATACATATGATTTTGTAACAAAAGAGAGTGTTGCATATACTACATCAAAATCTGCTGAAGATCTTGCTTTAAAATGGGCAAAAGATAGAAACAGAGAAATATGGGTTGTTATGATTGAACATACTCCAAGCTATATAAGAGGTGTAAAAATAATGTCAGTTTATCCTAATGGAAATAGGTTTTCAACATATGAAGTTATTTTTGAAAAACAACTGCGTTAACCGTTTATAAGTTCCCAAAGCATTAGCGTTTGTACTGGGTCTGGATCAAGCAAACTTTTTTTATCAGCTATTTCCGCAACCAGCTTAAGTTTTCTTGATTTTATTACCCTAATATCTTTAAATGGATGGTTTTTCAGCTCATCAATAACCTCTTTGTAAACCTCTATCTTATCTGGCACAACGGGTGCCATTCCCTTCATTTCTGGGTCGTATTCCCAGTATTTTAGGTTATCTTCAACAACCTTTGTACCTCTTATAGTGTAATACACCTTTATTTTGTATCCCCTTTTCATTATTTCCTTCAAAGCAACAAGCCAGCCAAACTCCTTTGGAATTTCCCTTTTTCTTGCAAAGATTATCCTCTTATTTCCTACTATCTTTTCCTTTATTTCGTACATATTTTATATGTGTTTCAATGGTTTAAAAAGCTTATCGTTCAGCAAATGAAAAGTAGCGTTCAGCTGGTGAAAAGAAAATAATTTCTTTTCATTTACTGAATGCATTAATTGTTTTAATTGCCTCCTTTCTATATTTAGAAATTACCAAGTTTCCTTTTTCATCTCTAACAGGATGAAACTCTACCATATTACCACTAATCTTTTTAACTTCCAGTAGTTTTAGCGTAACAAAATCTGAAAGGATTTGGTATGCCCTTTGTTGTGATAGGTTTAAAAATTTTCTTAGTTCGCTTGGATATACGAAATCACATTTCTCAACATTAAATTTATATTCCAAAAAAAGTAGTGTTCTGCAAAATGTTGTGTACCTTAGTCTTCTCTTTATACATTCTTCTATATTCGGTTTTATATCATCAAGCGTGAATTCAGACATACCTAAACACCTTAACATTACCAAATATACACATTTCTATTTTACCTTCTGCACACAGAACATCAAGCCACTTTAGTGCTGTTGGATATGATATGTTCAGCTCTTTAGATATATCCCTTGCAGTCATATACTTTCCCCTGTTTTTTATCAGTAGCTCCATTATATCACTTTTATATTTCTTTTGATTCATTTATATTATTTTTAATAGGTTATTTAAATAGTTTATTCAAGTCTTGTTGTTGTTGTTGTTATTGTTCAAGAGATAGTGAGTATTATTATCTCTGGTACTTCTGTAAAAGGAAAATAATAATTTTATCAGTAAAGGTAATAAATTTATAGACAAAAGTTATACACTAACTACACAAACTACACTTATAGTCACTATAGGAAAACTAACTACACTTGATATAGTTTAACAAGAAATGTATTTAATGTATAATAGTTATGGAAATAATATTCAAAGCTAGATATGGAATATTAATATGTTATATTTCAATATATTGATATGTTAAAATTATTATATTTATATGTAGTTTATGTAGTTAAAATTTTATGTTTTGGGTGGAATTTTTTGATAAAAATACTTTTTCTCCCCCCACAGCGGTGGTAATACTATACACTATCTCTTGAACAATAATAGCAACAACAACAATAACAACAACAATAACAACAACAAGAGCTTAATAATAATAATTTTAATAATCTTAATAGCATTCTTAATAATAATAACAATAAATCACTCCTTCTTCTTATCTCCCATCTCCTGCAATATCCAGAACAAATTAAACAGGTCTTCTGCTAGTTTAGTAAGCTCTATTGCTTCCTGGTCGTTTCCCATATACTTCTCCTTTATAGCAACCTCCATTACCTGCATCACAGCACCAACAAAGTGCTTATTTGGACACCATAGATCCCATTTCGTGTTTCTCGCAAGCCTCTTTAGTAGCTTTGCCCTTATTTTCCTTACCTCGTTATACAGCTCGAAATATTTTTTCCTCTCCTCCTTTGGCATTATCATTAATGAATGGCATAGGTGCTTCTCTATGCAGTAAACATCCGCAACTGCCCAGAAAAGATCAACCTGCTTAGCCAAATCAGCTTTGTCTATCTTTCCGTTAGCAAGGCTCTCCTCTTGCGATTTCTTCTTCATCCTCGCACCCCCTTAGCTTATTCAATATATTCTTAATCCTATTTTCCTCTATAGAATCCTCATTAAACAATTTCTTCAGTAGCCTGTCTACTACCCCCATATTATTCTATTTCAAGCTCTACTCTTTTAAGTGCTTCTTTTAATGCCTTTATTTTTTCTGCTGTAAGGTCTGAACCACCAGTAACAAGTCTCCATTTCTTTGGTTCTACTCTTTCTATCTCTATTGGCGTGTCTCTAGACAATGGTATCAATGTACCTTCATGTTCTATTTTTGGCTCACACACTAGTATTCCTGGTTTATCTGGTACTGGCTTACATCCGAGTGCTATTTTGTTTGGGTCTATTTTCATATCTTTTGGCAATGTCATATTATCACCTCCATTAAGTATCCTGTTAGATATGAATAAAATCCTATTGTTCCAGGAGTGTAATTTATATATCTATCACCAAATATGCCCGATGGACATCTTATAGCCCTTTTAGATCCGTACAAAATCTCAACTCTTGTTATTCTTTTATCGTCTGTGTCTTTATTCAGTATCAATATCTGTTTTTCTGGTTTAAACATATTTCTTATATTATGTAATGTTGTAGGTAAAACTACACTTGTTACATGCGGACATCCCTTCCTTTGTATAGCTAATACATTCATCTTATCTTCCTACTGAATGATATGCTTCCAAATAATGTGTACGATGTTATACTTGCTGAGCATGGATGCACTTTTCTTATTACTATCGGCATAGAATCTTTTATTTCATCTATAATTGTTTCATCAAAAAGTTCCCTACCTATTTCAGTATCACCGTTCATATATATTATTTCCATTGGTCTTTTAGTGCAATTTTTTGATGCTACATCACTCCAAGTAATCAAAGCCCAAGTTCCTTTCGGTGCCTTCCTTTCTTTTATTTTTTTAAATAGCTTCATACTAACTCGATAACCTCCTCTGATTTCTTTTTTATTTCAAACTCAACACCTATCCTATCGCTAAATTCATTAGCTATAATTTTCTTTTCATCTATCTCTTTGTTTGTTACAGTATTGTACATTACATTATATATGTTGAGCAAGAAATTATAATATTGTTTAAGGAAAAGAGGTAATTTTGTTGCCCTTATTTCGCTTCCTTTTATGTCGTCCCAGCTGTCCTTTATTAGCCTTCTCTGTAATTTTATACCGTTCCTTATCCTGTTTATTATTTTTTCGTCATCTCCATAATTTTTCTCGCAGAAACTCAATATCTCTCTCATTAATGATTCTGTTAAGCTATCTACCTCAACCAAAAATTTTATTGTGGGCATAATATTTTTGCTAGAAACTGATTCTATTATTTTTAACAAGTCGTGTATCCTTTTACACATATCGCATATGTTTTTTGCTTCTTCTGATGATAGTTTGTTTTTTATTATCATCCAATCTCTAGGATCCTTTAGCATTACTTTTCTTTACCCTCCTTTTCTTTTGTAACAACCTCGATTGGTTTTAGTCTTTCCAGATGCTCAAGTATAAATGTCAAATCGCTTAGAAGTTCCTCTCTTGCCTTTTCTTTATCTGGTATTCCCTCAAGCTGTATCCTTTCCTTTATCTTATTTATAGTTTTCCACAACGATTCAAACATTGATTCCATTGCGGCTTGTGTCATTCTAGCTTCTTGTTCTGATAATATTGTTGTTGATAGCCTAGATGATGCTGACTCTAACTTGTTTGCAAGAAGCTCTAATGCAGATACTGAACTTTCGTATGCCTTGCTCGATGCTTCTGATGCTATCTCGGCTTCTATCTTTTTTGCTAGTAGATTTTTAGCTCTTATTGATGCTTTTTTATATGCATTTAGTGCATCTATATATCTACTGTATAATAGCAGGAACGCCTTTCTCACATCATCGTCAGCATCTTTTAGTATATGTCTTAAATCTATGTCTATTATCTCAGCAAACTCCTTGTTTTTCTTCAACTTTTTATTAAGCTCATTGATTTCATCCTCACTTCCAATTAATCTTGGTGTTATAAACTCACCAGATTTAGTTAAAAATATAGGTACTTTACCAGATTTTGCATCAGCTATAAGTGTTCCCTCGTCGAACATATATGTAAAGTATCTAAAAGGTATTGGTTGTTTAGGTAAAATAACATATTCCTTAGATCCTGGGTTTGTAAGTATAAATCTAAAGCATAACCCAGCATTGGTGTTTTCTAATAATATTCCTGCCCACTGCTTCCAAAATTTTCCTTCAGAGTCTGCAAAATATTCGTTATTTGAAAGTGCAGACACAAGAGATAGCTTTGTTGAGAAAAACAATGGAAAACGGTTCATCAACCTGTGCTTTTCTATTACCTTTTCTTGTATAAATGCAAGCTGTTTTTCTCTTTCTATGTGTTCATCTCTTAATTTTTTATTTTCCTCTACAAGCTTGTTTATTGTTTCATATGCTTTGTCTAACTTGCCCTTAAGCTCATAAAATTTTTTTTGAAATGCTTCTGGTAAATACCTTTCTATTACTTCTGGAGATAAATCTAACTCATAAATAAGCTTATCTGGTTCATATCCAAGTATATTTATCAATCTTTTTAAAATTTTTTTCTTTATTTTCATATCACTCCTCTTCCTTTCTAAGGCTAGATACCTTTTCTATTGGTGACTCTGGACCATATGGCAAAAGACCTATATCTGGTGCCTGTTTTAATTTCTTCTTTCTGAAGAATGTTTTGTATAGTATGTATACCACTAGCAACAGTGCAAACCCACCACCTATGTACATAACAGGAACAGACATCAGACCTCCTTTTGCTTCAACCACATAAACAAGCCTGTTGTCTGCCCATATTTCGTATGATCCTTCTTCTGCTGGTGTGAACTCAACTACGCTACCGCTACCTTCAGAAATAACCAAGTTGCTGTACATTACCTCCCAATCCGCTTCCCTGCTCAGGTTAATGGTTGCGTTCTGACCAACAACGACTTCAGTTGGACCAGAAACTGTTATTTCTGGCAAAACATTTATTTTCTTTGTTATGTTTTGATACCCATCACCATAAGCGACAACAGTATGCTCACCTTCACCAAGCTTTATATTAACACTGGAGCTATCGTATACTTTATCATCTACTTTTATGCTTACACCAGATACTGGCTGACCTCCTGATACAGCCTGTATTAGTATGTATTCACTTGGTGTGGGTTTTGATGGAGATATTATTAGATCAAGCTTTTTAAGGCTAACATCGAAGCACTTTTTAACGGTTTCATAGCCACTTGCCTTTGCTTCTAGACAGTATTTCCTTCCGTAAACAACCCTGAACGGAATGGTGTATATGAACTTATCAACAACAGTATCACCCTCGTATGCTGTTACTGTTACTGTTGCTATATCAGGAGATTTTTGAACAGTTACTATCGATCCGTCTGTTGGGTTCTGCGGTATGTAGTTCAAAGTTATCACATTTGTCCCTTCTTCCACATGACCAACAGATATGTTTATAACATATGTTTTAAGCAAACCACCATACTGCATTATAGATAGCTCAATGGTTTGGCTTTCCGTTGAGTTTATATATCCTTTCCATATCCACTTGCTGTCCTCTTTTTTTACTTCAGTTCCTACTAGATTTGGGTTTGGTTGCATCATTACTGATCCACCAGATGGCAGGTTTTCAACCTTTATTTCGAACTGCTCTCCCTTGTCAACACTTGTTGGTGCTGTTACCTTTATTTCTCCAGTAGATGGTGGCGATGCTGAAGAAATAACCGATATCGAAAATGCTATAGATGCTGAAACCTGCTTTCCAGATTCTGTTAATCCAGAAACCGTTAGTATTGGTCTCCATTCTCCTAGCTCCAGACCTGTGGTGTCTATAGTAACAACAAAGCTTTTTTCTTCACCTGGACCTAAGGTCATTAATGTCCAGTCCTCTATTCTTATTGGTTTCCTTCCTTCTGGAGTAGTTAGTGTTCCTTCATAGCTTATAGTTTTCAAGGAAACGCTTTCTGATAGACCGTTCCTCAAAACGAATGTTTCCTTTGTTATTGTGTCCTTGAAGAACTTGTTTCCGTATTGGCTTGTGTAAAAGCTGAAGCTACCGCCTCCACTATTGCTACTCTGCTGTTGGCTTTCTTGCTCTTTACCAGTGGTTATTGTTGTCGATGGATCTGTTGTTTTTATTAAAAGCTTTGTTTCGTCTCCATACCTGTCAAGAACCTTCATATACAGGTCGCTGTACTCTATGTCGTCACCAACATCGAAAAATTTGGATTCTAACAATGTAACTCCTTTTGAGATTTCTATATAAACCGATCTGCTTACATTTTTTATGTATATCTCATATCCAGAAGGACTTATCTGTAGCCTATCACCAGCTTTGTACCAGTCAGATTTTTCGAACCTCCACTTTATTACGGTTACATTCACTGGTATTTCGAATCCACCAACATTTATAGATCCTGTATAACTTCCCTGACTTGCAGAAGATGGAACAACTATAACAGCATCAAAAGGTTTTGTTTCAAATCCATTAAGAGACATTTGTGTTGGGTCTTCAAAAAGCCAGTTGCTTATGTATCCAGAATCAGATATCTGTACAGATGTTGAGTTGCTACAGTTGTTAAGAACATCGAATGTTGCCTGTGCTGTGCTACCAGGGTATATTTCAACATTCCAATAGCTAGGAGATACCTGAATAGCAAGAACTGCTGGTAACAAGAGCAGTGTTGCCAGCACGAATGTGAGTTTTTTCATATTTTATATTTAGAAGGGGTATATAAATGTTTATAATTTTATATAATTTTTTATATCCCTGCACCTAGCAATCCAAGAATTGCAAGTATTATTATAGCTATTATTACTGGCTTTGTTATTTTAGGCACTAAATACAGCACGAGAAATATCGCAACTAGAGTAACAAATGGAGTTACTGGCACACCAGCTACCGATAGTATGCTACTTAGAAGCTCCTTTACTCCATCAACAACCTTGAAGAATATACCTGCCAAGAAATACACAAGATTTAAAATATCTGCTGACATAATTTATATATAAGCATGAATATTTAAATATGGATCGAATAAATCTCGTTAGTTTAGCCATCTTTTTATCGTTACTTCTAATACCTTTATCGTCAGCTACAACCTATACCGTCTGTTCCGCTGGTTGTGATTTCACTACACTGCAAGGCTGTTTGAATTCAATAAAAAACACAGCACATACATGCGAAGTGAACGAAAGCGGGTTTACAGAGACGCTTTCTGGAGGTTATTTTACATTCTCTATTACTACAGATCCGATTATAAGAATAAAAGGTAATAATGTGTATATTGATTTTAATAACACAATACTTTATAGCAATAGGGTGACTTCTATTGATTTGGCTTCGTCAAATAATACAATTTTATTGAACGGTGCCATTACATGTGATGTTTATGGAATTAAAGTATTATCTTCATATAATACAACGATAAGAAATTTTAACATCACAACAAACATTTTTGGAATATATGTAACATCATCATCAAATAACACATTTGATAACAATACAATAAACTCTAGTACATGCTTAAATTTGTATGGCAATAATTTGGTTATAAAAAACAATACATTGTATTCTGATGATATAGGTATTAAAGTTTATAATAGAAACATAACAATCATAGGAAATGAGATATTCGGAAATAAATTTGGTATAATCATTGAAGATACAGCAACTAATGTAACTATACAAAACAACACATTTGATTCTAACAACATATTAGAACATGTAATAAATATCTACTCCTCTGGAAATAATTTCAGTAATAACATAATCAGAAACTCGTTTTTCGACATAAAATCTGTTTCTGGAAATAGTTTTTACAATAACACAATATTTTCACCAAAAGTTTCCACATTCATAAAGCCATATATCGGTTTTACAAACATAAATTCTAGCGTTGTATGCATATATGATCCAAATGGGAACCCTGTTTATGATTTTTATTATAGTTCAAACTCTTATCCAAGTATTAATCTTTCAAAAAACGGAAATTGCATAGTCACATCAACAGACAAAAAAGGATTTTATACTATATTCATAAACATTACAGATTCAAATGGAAATGAAATCGTTGGGTATAAACTAAAATATAACATTTTTACAAATGACTACAAGAGCAGGAAAAACATAACATATTATTTATATGACGATGATCCGATACACGGACAGCCAGCAAATACACCTCATGATGATACAGGATCTATGTACATTTTCGACACAATAGAAACAGAATCTTTATATTGCGACAGATGGATACAGTATTCCATAGACGAAATAAATATAACATCTCCTATATTGATAGATAAGTTTTATGTTAATGTTTGGTATAAATCATCAACAAGTGGATATATAGGTTTTGAAAAGCATGCTACATATGGTACAAACCTTGACATAAATACAAGTGTACCTTCAGCTACATCATTTACATTGTTTAGCTATGTTTTTGAGAATGTTTCGTGGGCTATCGAAAATATTTATGATCTATATTGGATTACATTAAAATTGCATGATAGTGATGTATCTATTAGAAATGACGAATCACATAAGAGCAATGTAACAATAGAATATCTTGAATCGTTGCCAGTAGTTGAAAATATTACTGGTAATGTAAGTTTACTATCAAGCCTTTTAACATACGATAACTTTGATTCCTACATAGTTATAAACGGGACTGGATACGCTAACATTTCTCTTGAAATGCCAGTTAAAAACATTTCGTATTCTGTATACTTTGATGGCGAGAAGTGCAACAACTCATATTGCAACTACACCCAAGATGATAACAAGTTTAATATAACAATTTATGCTAGTGAAATAGCTGAGCAAAAAACACTGTTGTTCGGCTCTGTTAATGTGGTTTATTACAACCATACCATAACAATAGACGGAACACCAGATAAGCCAGTATTTAAGAATGATACTGGTGAAAAGTTCGACACGCTGTATGATTGCTTGGTTTCTATAAACAACACTGCTGGTAACTGGTGTACGATAGTGCTTGATGATTATAGCGAAACCTTACCAAGATCGCATTTCGTAATAAGTCCTCAAAATTTATCAGGAAACTATAGTTCAAATGGTATAATAAAAATAATAAAATCAAATGTTTCGATAGACTTCAATTGGTCAACATTTGATTATTACGACACTCCAGAAGATAAATCTGTTGTTTATGTTGATGGCAGGTTCGGAAATTCGAATGTAACGGTAGAAAACCTTAATGCCTCCGCATTTGATTATGCTATATTTAGCGGATATCGCTATGATTATCCGTTACCAGGAATACTGAAATTAAATGCACAGAATATAATAGGTAATGTAAGATTCACAAAAAGCGATCAGATAAATCTTGTGAATGTTACTGGAAGCATAACAAACCCTTACAGCAATGTCGGATCAACTGATGGATTAAGCATAGTAAATTCGACTGGAATCATATCGATTAACAACGCTAACATAACTAATTCTGAAATAACGAATTACAATGGAAATATTACAATAAACTATGGTAGCAATGTAACTATTAGAAACAGCAATATAACAACACTTAAACTGCCAGAAAACAGCAGTATATACGATACCTATGTTGTTGATCTTACCCCTGAAAATGGTCTTTACGCATACAACATAACCATAGAAAACAGCGGTTACTGCTTAAATACAAACAAGCAGAATATAACAATTTTATCGTCAACATTAAACTGTCCAAAAGGTGTTGTTGCAGGTAATGGATTATCTATATTAAGCTCAAGCATAAATGCTTCTGAAAACTACACTTGCTTAACAGTAGGCAGTAACAGCATTATATCTGGAAACACTTTCCATACATGCGGAAAGAAAATATACATCCAAGATGAAGACTACAGATCGTCATTTTCTCCGATATATTATAATGGTGTTTGCTACAACAATGTTTATTTCTTCGATTCATCTCTGTCATCAAGTATTTCTATTACATCGGATTGGACCAATGTGTCGTCAATAGTTGACGGAACAAGTAACTTTAGTTTATGGTTAGGAAACATAACTGGGTATTATTTCACTGTTTATGCAGAAGAACCTACTGCTTACGATTGTGCAACTGCGTTTGGTCTTTACGGTGGGACATGCGATTTTGTTCAGGAAAAATACTGGATAGCTAACGGTTACGGACAGAATTACACCCTGAACCAGAGTTCGCAGGTCTCTATTTGCTCTGGATATACCGATCCTCCATATCTAGCTTTCAGGAACGGTTCTTATTTCAATCAAACAGAGTTTCCAATAGAAGTTATTGGTGATAATAATTTGATTTACGGAAATGAATTCAAGACAGATGAACTGCTATACGCTATAGAGAACTTTGGTGATAACAACAGCTTTTGGCTAAACATATTCTACAACGGAACACTGCTAGATAACGGAACAAACACAAATCTATGTGTAAACGGACAAGGAAACTTTTATGAGGAAAGCCTAGATGTTCCAGAGGATGACTGCGGACCAGTTGAATTGAAAATAACAACATTCAGAACAGGGTCCTATACGACAATATTCTGGAAAGAACAAAGCTCACCAAAACAAGTTACATACGATGTTTTCGTTGATGGTGTTAAGATAGGAACGACAAACAACACACACATAGAGTGGGATACTAGAGATGTAAGCAGATTAGACCACACGATAAAAATAGTTCCTTTCATATACGGGTCTAGGGTTAACGGAACCAATGTCGAGGGAACTGTGTCATACTACGCTGGTCCTGGTGGTTATTCTCCACCTGGTTTACCGTATATGTCAAACAGGACATTTTTACCATATGGCATATTAAGCATAAAGTTCGAGCTTGTTCCAGCAGTACAACATTTGACTATATACCAAAACTCTACAAAGGTGTTTGAAGGTGTTATAAGAAATGGTGATACAATATACCTTAAGCCTGGAAAATATATGCTAAAATTCGAGGCTGAAGGATTTTCAACCCACTATGAGGAAATAGACCTTGTTAGACCAATAGTCAAGAGGGTTGTTCTAGAACCTAGAATGCTACAGCTACCAACGATACTTTTAAATAACTGGGTTTGGATAATAATATTAGTATTAATATTGATAGCATTGGTGATTAGAAGATGAAACAATTGATTTCAGTAGATAAGGACGACTTCCTGCTTTTTTTAGGCATTATTGTTTTTATGGTTCTGGTGCTAAAGAATGGTATAAGCTGGGCAGTCGACTGCCTTTTAAATATTTTTGTTGCTATAACGCTTTTCAACTGGATAAGATCGAGGATAGAAAAGTGGAAAAAAGAGTAGCTAGAACTTTATTTTCAAAACATACTTCCTTTTTTCCTCTTTTATCCACATCTTAAGTGCTTCCTCAACAAACGAGCTTATATTGTTTAATATATCAGTTCCGTGCTTGTTTATTACAAGCGATACAAAATCCTTCCAAACATCATCAGAAATCCCTACTGGCTTGTGTATAGAATTTGTATCGTTTGTCAATATTATCCTGTTTCCATCAACATAAACTCTTATAGTGTCACCTTTGTTTAAACCGAGAGACATCAGCTCACTACCAAGATTGACTACATATACCCTTCCAAGCCTTATTATCTTTCTATTCCCAGCATCTTTCATGATATATAATGTTATATACTTAACTTTATAAATTGATACCATCAATTCTTAAATAGTCTAAAAAATAAAAGGAGGGAAAAATAAATGGGGGAAATTAAATTAACGCCTGGACTTCTAGTAGCGTTTGCTATAGTTGCACTAGCGGCGGCATATGTAGCAAATCCAGCAATCTTCGAGGAAATACTTGGTGGCGAGCAGGTGTCTCAGGGATACTACGCACCCCAGCTCGGTCAGGGTGTCGTAGTTAGCCAGGGAGAAGGTGCTGGAACAGCGGTGTCAGAAGTTCCATCATACCAGCTTTCAGAAGTTAATCTTTATGTCAAGGACAAGCTTAATCCTAAAGCAGGTGTTCCTAACCTGACTGTAGAGGCACTCGAAGCACCTACTCCGCCTTACACTATGGCTGATCTTTCAAGGATCGCATCAGATCCTAACAGAATGATAATCGACAGCAACACAACTGACAGCAACGGTCTTGCTTCGTTCACAGCTGGTAGCATCTTCGTTAACAAAGATTACATATACTCTATAAGAGGCGACAGCACCACATACGACAAGATTGTTGTACTCAAGATACCAGTTCCTTCAAAGGAGTTCAAGATCGAATCTTACACCTTCCCTGACCCGCAGTATGTCTACTATGTAGGTTCGTTCAGCGATCTCTACACCACATCCGAAGTCAACGCATCGACTGACAGCTGTCTGAACATTACTGGCAAGAGTGGTGTTCAGTTCTGCTCTTGGGACATCACAATCGCAGAGACAGAAGCTGGTAAGGCAATCCAGAACCCAGTGATAATCCTCAGGATACCTGAAGGAAGCAACCTTGATCCTTCAGCAATCAGGAGCATATATCTAGTGAGGAAGACTGGTACTGACTTCGGAATCTCACCTGCTAACCTTGCAGGATACATCGATGTTGCACCTATCGACCTCAGAGGTAGCCTCTATGACGAAGACTATGGAGTTGACTTCATGACTGCGGCTGACTCTGCAACCTACACGCTTAAGATTGAATACGATGCTGACCTGGTAAGCTCTGGAGACCAGCTACAAATAGTGCTTGACGATCTTGGTGACTACAGAGCAAAGGACATCGTTACGAGAGATACAAAAGCTTCAGCAGAATCCTTGACAGTCGAGTGGGGAAGCTAAGGTAGCAGTAATATGCCATAGCTTCACCTCTTTCCTTTTTTTATTTTTGTTTATAAACATGGCAGGGACAAACACCAGAAATATAGTATTTGGGGTTTTGATAGTTGTTATTTTATTTGGCATAACAGGCGTAAAAGCTGGTTCACTTATTAGTGCATCTAGGGTCGATTATATGACTTCTGATCCAAATTTGCTTTTAAGAGGTCCTGTATGGGTAATAGATTGGACTGCTGGTGGTGAAACCGATACCATATATGGACTAATACATGCTGAAGATATAAAAGATGAGTATGACAAAAAATTTGCTAAACATGATTTGGAAATAAGCTCAGATCCAATAACAAATTATGTAATATGGAGGTTGGACCCTATACCAGAAAGCACAAGAACACCTAAAATAAGAGGTTTTTCATATGAAATAAAATCATTTTCATTTGGATTGGGTGCTGATGATTATATAAAACAATGCCAATCTAACCCAAATTATATAGTACACACATCAAGATCTGATATGTTAGTTCAAAGTATTTTGTGTGTATTTTATGATGATAGATATGGAATTGGTACACCTGCTTATATAAGAACTCCACCAGAAACCTACTTCACAATAAATTTCAACATAAAGTCTGGAACAAATACAACAAAAGTAACAATAGATAGTGGTGGTGAAGATGTAAAACAGGGTAGTAACTGGAAAAGCGATGATGGTAGGATATATATAAGATGGATCGGTAATTTAATGTCATCTAGATTGTGGATAGATCCTCCAGATGATATTGCTGTTTATACAAAAGATGGTTGGGGAGTAAGACAAAAATCTGTATATGATGATTATAAAAAGCTATATGGACAAATGTATGATAAGGTTCTTGAATGGAGTTATGCGTATACATTAAATGAAGCAAATAATATATTTGATAGTTATATAAGACAACTAAATGATGATTATTACTTACTTATGAACGCTGTTCCTAGAGATGCATTTGTTGCTCAAGGTATAACATTTGTAGATAAATACAACAAATATACTGGAAGAATAAGAGCTGACTTGAAACACCAATTCATATATCCTGAATTTAGGTTGTATGTGGTTGCTGATTGGATAGGTGTTTATAAGCCAGTTGGAATACCTGAAATAGTTAATGCATACTGCCAGAATTTCAGGCAACCAAACGGTAAAATATGTGTTAGAGTACATAATAAAGAAACTAGGAATGCTGGTAGTTTTGAATTAAGAGCTGTATGCGATTCACCATTTAGATATGCGGATCAGACATACCGATTTCAATTGGGACCAAATGAATATAAAAATTTTGAGTTAAATATTGAAGGATATACTGATAAAACACAGGAACAAGGACATTGTAGAGTATATCTTAAAGAAACTACAAGTGGTGTTGAGGTGCATGAAGATGTATATTGTTATGTTTTAGGTAGGCAGATATGTATACCAAACACAAAATCTTGCTCACCTGACTACAAATCAGTTCAAATTTGTTCAGAGGATGGAATGTCTTTAAGTACATATAAAGTCTGTCCTGAAGGTACAAGGTGTGATATAAGAAATGGTGTAGTTGATTGTTATTCGGAAGTTGGTCCACCACCTACACCACCAACAGAAGAATGCATTTGGTGGAATCCGCTAACATGGGGAGTTTGCATATCACAGGCAGTATCAGGTGTAACATCTGCAATAGTTTCATTGTTAACTGGAATACTTATGGTAATAGTTATAATAATCGTGATTTACATAGTAATCAAAATAATAATGCACTTCGTTACCGTTCACGAAGTAAAATCTGCTGTTAAGGGTGCTGTTGAAAAGGTAAAAGGTGGGTAAACATGGATGCAGAAAGGTACATCACATATACACTGCTTGGAATAGTAATAATACTTCCAATTCTCATATACTCTGGAGTATTGCAAAACATTTTCTTTGCTTACTCATATGATTGGTGCATATGCCCAACACAGCCGACTGCCATAGGTCACTGCAACCAATACGGACCAATTATTTCGTGTCCTATAGTATGTGAGGCGGGAACATACACAGGAGATGCACCTGGTGGACACGCATATGCGTATTGTGGAGAACATAAAAACAGGGTTGAAAGGGCAATAAAAGGAGACGATTGTACTGGACCTAGTGAGTTTTGCAAGGACAACTATGTTATGAACTGCTACTGGGATTCTAATTATTGGGTTCAGAGATGGGTAGCAGAGGAAGTGGAATATTGCGAATACGGATGCGTGCAGGTTGACGAAAATACAGCCGAATGCAACCCACCTCCTATAGTATGCGGTAACGGTGCTTGTGAAGAAGGAGAGGATTACATGAACTGTCCGCAGGATTGTCCACCACCAACAATTCCTGTTTGCGGTAATGGTGTATGTGAAACTGGTGAGGATTATTATACCTGTCCTCAGGATTGTCCTACACAACCAGAACCACCTCAGCCAGTTTGCGGTAATGGAAGGTGCGAAATAGGTGAAGATTATGTAATTTGCCCAGAAGATTGTCCTATTGTACCTGAATGTACGCCTGGAGATAAGGAAACATATACTTGCCCAGATGGAACTGTTATAGTTATAAAAGAGTGTATTGATGGTAAGTGGGTTGAAACAGAAGAAACATGTCCACCATCTGGGTTACCAAGTGAGGTTTTTGTGTTGGTAGTGTTATCTTCTATACTATTGTTTACAATAATATTATATTTCGTATTGTTCAAAAAGATATTAGTGAGGAAAAAATGACAGAGAACAGGTATCAATGGATTGGAATAGCTATTGTTTTCATAGTGTTTTCTATTGCTGTTGCATATAGGCTTGGTTACATAAATATTTTTTATTCTGGTCTTCCAGAATCTATTGGTATTGCACAGTTCAGGCAAACATGCTACTACTCATCAACATGCTTCGCTAAAATTTTCGGTTATACAATAGATGTGAAAGTTAATGATTTGTATGTGAAGGATGGTACACCTTTGTGGGGGTGTTGGGAAAAGATAACTATGATATATCCAAATGGCACACCAGTTGTTAAGGATTTATCTGGTCTATATGTATACGAGTACACATCAAGTAGTATGGCAAGAACATTCGATGGGTTAGAAAATGGAAGCATAACTTGTAAAGATGGTTGTTTTGTTGTTAACTTTAATGGTAATAGAAAATACTCAAACTTCGACTGCCATTGGATAAAGAACTACTATTTCATTTACATACCAGATGACGCTATCAAGATAGATATAAATATGCCTAGCAAAGCTATAGTAAACGAAACAACCGTTGCTTACATAACATTCACTAACACATTCAACAAAACGATACATTTGGATGCAAACATAAGCCTGTGTGCTAAAACAATATTTGGAGAATACTGTGAAACCCAGTTAACTGAAAAAGGAATAAATTTATCCTATGGTGAGTCAAAAACAATAAACTATACCATACCAACATCAGAAATAGCAAAGTTGAAAGTTAAGGTCGATGCAATTCTATACGCATTCATGGACGAGTGGGGAATAACAATAACAAACTGGGAAACATACGATTTACCTCACAAAACATATGTTAGCGGTGTTAGTAAGTTTTACCTTAAACAAGTATCAAGTTCAAAGGATATAGAAATAACATATAGAACCAAAAAGTGTATAGAAGGTGATGTAATAACAAAGGTGTGCAAAGATGGAACTGTAGTCCATCCTTACATATGCATAAATGGTACATGGGTGCCAACTGGTGAGGAATGCCCAGAAGAAAAGGCTATTGGTAAAGAATATATAATATTAATTTTGGCTTTGGTTTCGCTGTCAGTAATCTGTGATATTGCATATCTACTCTATAAGAGAAAGATGAGAAAATGAATGAAAGAAACTTTATATTGGTTTTAGCTTTTTTAGTAATTTTTATTTTTCTGTACAGAGGTGGATACATAGGCAGTTTTTTTCAGGGGTATTCACCAATTAGGATAGCTTATCTTAATTGCAACGACAATTTGACTATATGCTATGGAACTGGTAATGTAAGGCTAAGTTTCGATGACCTTATTAGGAGTGGTTATACACTGGAAACATATGGCATTTATAGGTTGCCTATAATAAAGAAAATGTCTGATGATTATGCATTCAGCAACATATCCGACAGTATAGATTATGGTTCAGCAAACATAGAGCTTATAAATGTTAATTACTGCAAGCCAACAGAATTCTCATACACTAACTATTATGTTTGCTACAATGGTGAACCTGCTACTTTGGATGTTACTGAATATGAAAAATATAACGATACAAATGGCTGTCAGCATATAGTTTATAGGTACAAGTTAGCTTGCATATCAGAACCAGAATGGACATGCAAATATATATGGGGATGTGGATATTATTGTAGCTGTTGCTTGTATTATGAGGATGGAAATCCTGTTTACTGCAAATATTATGTGACAACACAAACATATCCAGTATTTAGGCGTATATATCACTCCTGCTCTTGCCAAGATAAAGAAACTGATATTGGCGGTCTTGTAGATGAAAATAAGCCAAAATTTACATATATTCTTAATAACACAGAAGCTTACAAAAAATATGGACTTAACTATAGTCTTAAGTGGGATGTTGACAACCTTGTTTATAGAATGAGAGTGTACTATGACAAAAACATTAATTATCTAAACGAGACATTTGTTAAAGACAGACATTGTTACTTCAATGCAAGTATAAATGGTGTCAATGTGACAGCCATTGGTAACATTAGGTTAGATATAACGCCTGTAAGAACCGTTAATGTTCAGTGCGTGTTAAATGAAAGCACTTTTGAGCCAGATATATCAATACTATCTAAAATATGGGATAGAAATAGCATACCAGTAGATAATTACTCAATTAAGTTCGATTTCAGACCAGACACGGATGGCGACGGAATAGTTGATGAGGAAGATGTCTGCCCTAATGAAAGCGGTATAGAGCTTCTAAAGGGTTGTCCACCAAACGATTTCGATCACGATGGTATGCCAGATGAATGGGAGATTGAAAATGGTCTAAACCCACTAGAAGATGACTCTATGAAAGATAAGGATGGAGATGGATTGCCTAACATAAATGAATATGAAATGAACACATCTGTTACAAATCCAGATACCGATGACGATGGTCTTGAGGATGGATATGAATACAAAATCGGAACTAATCCTAAAACAGCAGATACTGATGGTGATGGTATTTCTGATTCTATAGATAAATGTCCACTTGAGCCAGGAAAGCAAGAATATCAAGGTTGTGTACCCTGGTATGAAAAGTACTGGATATACATAGTTGGATTATTTATAATTTTAATATCAATAATAATATATGTTAAGTATATGAGAAAATGACAGCCAATAAAAACATAATGATGTTAATTTTATTTTTTATTTTAGTATTTATATTTTTTTATAATTGTGGGTATATACATTTATTTTTCCAGAGACCAGAAAACTCTATAAGCATAATAAATTTTGAATGTAACAATGATGTAACATTATGTGTTAGTAATGGTTATCAAAATATAAACTTTAATACACTTAAAAGTAGCAACTATACATTTTATCTAACAAATCCACCTATATCAAAATCTAAATTATGTGATATTATGATAGATGAATATAATCTATATGATGTTGGCGATAAAATAGAAAGAACAAATGTTGGTTTATATGTAAATAAAATAAACTACTGTAGATGCACAGAATTTAATTCTAAATGTATAGATATATTTCCTATATGTACTTTGAGTTTTAGTAAGCTAAAATATATACCAGCATATATAAAACCAAAGCTAAAAAATACATATAATGATTCTGATGGTTGTGAACATAAAGTTTATTCATATACAGATGCGTGTACAGGAGATATAAAATATGGTAATATGTATGGTTTTGGTTGGGTTTATTATTGCTCATGTGATGTTAGGATGTGGTGGGATAGTCCCTGGTATTGCTATAGTGATAAATGTAAAAGCGGTACTATTGATGTTGGTGGGAAAGTTTATCCAGAAAAACCATTATATATAGAAATACTAAACCAAAGTGAAGCATATAAAAAATATGGATTAAACTATTCGATTTCTTGGTGGTCTGATAGTTATAAAATGTATAGATTATACATAAGGACTGACGAAAATAAAGGGTATTTCAATGATAAATTTATAAAAAATAGAAAATGTATATTTGAAGCAAATGTAGGCAATATAACAATAAATGCTTATGGAAAAATAGTGCAACAAGGTTCTTGCCTTATGTGTGTGTTAAATGAAAGTACATTCAAACCAAGTATAGATATTGTATCTAATATACTATCTGAATATACATTAAAACCAGACGAATTCAAGATTTACTGGGATTTCAGACCAGACACGGATGGCGACGGAATAGTTGATGAGGAAGATGTCTGCCCTAATGAAAGCGGTATAGAGCTTCTAAAGGGTTGTCCACCAAACGATTTCGATCACGATGGTATGCCAGATG
>Ga0190337_1000044_pt1 | contig 21977 bp, 33 predicted proteins | sample 4872041011_MG_FD_161677 | JGI IMG/M metagenome (GOLD analysis project Ga0190337, IMG submission 161677) | Hydrothermal vent sediment bacterial communities from Southern Trench, Guaymas Basin, Mexico - 4872-04-10-11_MG | ecosystem: Environmental > Aquatic > Marine > Hydrothermal vents > Sediment ...
TTGAAAGGCTTTTGGATATTGCTAGACGTGTATTCGAAGGTAAGATAAGCGATGCAGAAGCCAAAGAGCTGCTAGAGTTCATAGAGATAGTAGCACAGGTAGCAATGTCGTTGGAGCTGCGAGCACTTCTCTCCAGGCCCTAGACACAGATCAAAGACTTGAGACCCGCATTAACGATAGCCTTTAACATACGCTGCTTGACATCCAGCGGCCCCTTCTGAAGGATTAGATGGATCAGTATCTTGAACAAGTTCAGGACCATCTCCCAGTACATCCTCAAACCGCTCTCAAGACCATTAGACTTGACAAAGCCCTTCGGCGGCTGCCACTCTACACGTACAACACCGTGCTTCTGGTAGATCTTTATCTGACCAAAGATCTCGACACCCCTAACCTTGTAAAGAATCTCAGCCCAGTTAATCTTCCTAAAGAACACGAGATCCCTCCAATCCCTGTCCACCCCATCACCCCTAACCCTACAGCCAAAATGAGTATAAGCATCAACATTATCGAGAAACGGACCATCAACCCCAACACGCACACCACCACCATCGGTATACCGAACACCACGACCACCATCAGTATACACTATACCATGACCATCACCATCGGTATACTGAACACCATGACCATCAGCAACACGACGGAACCTCGTTTCATGCGAGTCCTTGCGGTCCTCGGTCTCTTTTCTGGGCCTTCGCCTAGCCTTCTCGATAAGAAGCTGCACAATTGCGGACCTGCTGATGACCCTGTACAGGCCCCTCTTAACACGCTCAATCAGACCAATTTTGCAGAGCCTCTTCAGAGTATCGTTCAGCCTGCGCTTATCCCAAGGAAGCCCAAGGTCGGCAGGAGCGAAATACACGAATCCTCTGAGAACGATAGTTCTCAGAACTTCCTTCTCTCTGGGCCCAATCCTGATCCTAGAGATATCTATAGCAGCAGAGTCCTTGCCTGCGCTACGAAGGGTCTCAGCCTTATAAACCTCATTAGACAGAGTAGAGCACGACCTGCCCATAGCCCCCCAGCCCTCCACACCATTCTTCTAAAGAGCCCTAGATAAACAGCAGAGTTTAGCAACAGTATTCTATGTTAGAACGCAGCATCTGTAATCGAGACCTAACACTATGGTTAGACGTGTTAGGTTTCGAGAATACGGAGCAGCTTACTAACCTTGGCATGTTATACACGGTTTATGTATATCATCGTATGGAGACCCTATACTGGGGCTGCACCATAGCCATCCCAAGAAGCTTTTTACACAGCCCGTGTATAACATGAGAAGAGTATCGGATTGTCTATTCTTGTCGGGGGTCTGCGCCTGTGCAGAAAGCCAGAGCAAGAAAAATAAAAAATGGTTTTGATTGAGATCGGAGTCCTTGTCTGCTTAGATGTATGTTGCTTCTGCTACTCTAACACTCACGTAGCCTGTTGCACCAGCTGGTATGTCGGCTCTCACAGTTATTGTTACCTCAGCAATAACAGACTCTACAGATTCTGGTACCTCAGAACCGCTGGATTCGTATACTGGGTGCACCTCGATCTTGAGCAGGTAGGTGTCTGGCACTACCTGCTCAACTTCCTTGATCACAACAGCGTTGGTGTCAGTCATTGTCACAGATATAGTAGCATTCTCGATATCGGTCTTGACCTCTAGAACTAGTTTCAGAGACTTTGTAGTCTCTAGCTCTATCCTAGCGATGTCTAGTGCTCCACCAGAAGCGTTCTCAACATAGTAGTGAACCGTCTTGGTACCCTCAATTAATTGCCCATTAATCGCTTCAATGGTTAGGTTGTACTCTGGCACTACCCAGTTGAAGAGGCTAGCTACGTAGCTGTGTATCTCATCAATTACAGGAACGTTCATGTATTGCTGCACAAGGACCGCTACGCTGGTGAACAATACAGCAATTAGCAGCACGAGGCCTACCGTCTGCACTGCCCTATCCATAGTATCACCTTCAAGAAAGAATTAGTCGAAAGAAAATAAAAAAACGTTTTGATTGTCAATCTAAACCAGATCTTTAGAGAACTGCCGAGAGCACCTGCAGAAAGGCTACGAAGATCACTATCACGCTGGCCAGATCCCTCCAGACCCTGTTCCTCACAACATTGAACGGGTCTAGAGCTACGAACAGTATCAGCGGTGTGAACAGCATGCCGAAGTAGTTCACCTGCGTGAAGTCGAACTCTATCTGTGTTCTTGCACTTGGCAGTATAGCAACAGACAGCAGGGTACCATAGGCTGGCTGCCTGCTAAGCAGTGGTACAGCCGCTATCAGAGCAACGATACAGGCTATGATGACCTGGGCCGTTGGATCAGTCACGGCGAACCAGAACATCGCTAGTATGCTTCCCAATGTCCATAGTGCTAGCCTACCAACATTAGCACCAATGACGTATCCGACTGCAAAGAATGCTATAAATCCAATCATGATCCATGGTAACATTTCGACAGGTATATACACCGTCGTTGTCTGTGTTCTGAATACCAGTATAGCCTGTAGCCCTAGATAGGGTCCTGCAAGACCTATCAGCATCAATAGGGCTGCAGCACTAGCAACAACACCGATGTTGGCTTCCTTCTGCGTAAATGCTGCAGCCGCTGCGGCAGCAGATCCGATGGTGAACGCCACGTAGAACGCGTCCATAGTTTCCATACCGAGGCCGTATACCAGCCCAAGGAAGGTTGCTACCGCTGCTACAACAGCAGCAGCGATGGTTATACCAAGACCTCTCGCAGTAACGCGCTCGTACCTATAAGCCATGGTTTCACCACCTTCAAGAAAGAAAGTATGCAAATAAATAAAAAAGGTTTTAGTCTACACGTCTAAAGAATTGCTTTAGCGCTAGAACGGAGGCTTCTCCAGGGGCTTCTCAAGGACCCTAGCCGCTATACCAGAGAACCAGTTAGGTCCCCACTTCTTGATCCACTGAATCGCATCATCATACACTTCGCGCACGCAGTTCTCGAAGCTTCCGAAGAGCTCCCTGAACCTTTCGGGGTCGATCATCTGCATCGCTGTACAGATCCTGTAGGCATATGTCCTTGCGTAGTCTTCGTAGATTTGTCTCAGCATCTCGGACTCGGGCATCTAGATCCACCCCTTCGTTCTTTAACTATTTCAAGGAAAGTTAAAAACGTTTCTATTCTATCTCTAAAGAAATTCTTTAGAACATAGACTTAAAACAGCAGAAAACAGATTCTTTAGAGCGAAGGTGTTTGTATGTGCTATATAGAGATAACAGTGAGAACCAGCAACGGCAGAACCTTTAGAGCGATAATCGACGAAGACATCTGCAGAATTTTTGAAGAGGTCTACCCAGATGACCCTGCTGCTGCAGCTGCAGCGATTATCAGTGACCATGCTGCACAGCTGGAAAGGTTAGGAAGGTGGGTCAGAAAGATAATTCTTGAAACATTGGATAAAAAATAATTTTTTGTTGAGACTAGGTTTTCTGTGCTTGCTTAACCTGGGCCTGTACTTGCTGCGATGCATATATAGCTGACATCAGCACAGCGCTGTTCACAGCCGCTGCACCAACCAAGATCCTTCTGCTACCAAGACCGAGGCCAGCGATAGCAGCGCCAGCGTTCAGAGCAACAACCATAGCAGCCACAACGAGCAGCACAGCAACGTAGATCTCAGGAAACGCGGTTATCAAGTAGGGTGCTAGGATGTTTAGTACCACGGGTAGCTGCGCTATCGCTTCTGGCCTGAGCTCTATGAACGCGGTTCTAAGCTCTCTCAGGCTGAATATAGCTAGCAACACCATGCCGAACGATACGAACGTGTATATCGGACCAAGCTCCTTGGCTACGCTGAGAAGCGTCGTCATAAGGCCAGTAGCAACACCTATGGTCACCCACGCAACGCCGCCGACAATCAGCGACGCTAGACTGGCAGCCATAAGGCTGCTGACCTTCATCTTCTCAACAGCTCGCAGCAGGTAAGACGTTGTGACTGTATACAGAGCAACAGCTATGGGTGCATAGAACATGGACCCGATGTCGCCCAGCACCAGCACTAGGGGATTGACTACCAAGGCCATCATGTACCTGTACAGGCTATCAACAAGAGACTTGATATTGCTGGCAGCGACAAGAAACACGCCTATGCCGACCATCATGATCTTCGCGTACTCTGGCAGAGGTACGAGTGCTGGTATGGTCTTTCCTCTAGCATACCTGATGACGAACCCTATAAACCATAGTCCAGCTACTAGCGAAGCAGCGTAGAAAGCAGACATCGCAGCCGTATTTGCTTCCCCTGTCTGCATGTACACAGCCGAAGATATCATCATCTGCGTCACGGCTATGGACGGCACGATGACGGTTATGCCGAACAGCAGCATCTCTACTCCTAGCACCAGAAACGCTGCAATAGCTACCAAGGTCACAACAGACGGCAGGATCACCTTTCTGCACCTGAAAACATTATAACGAAGAAAGGATATATGTGTGGTGGTGTAGGCATTGCCATCCGTGTTTTACGAGCTGTTCGACATAACGGCAGCTGGGCTGATGCTGGCCCTGGGGCTCGTGCTGACCTTCATGAACATACCTTTTGGCAGAGGTATACTAACATTCGTTGCATTCTCGATGATCGGCACGCTCTCGGAAGGGCTGGTACAGGCAGCAACGGCGCTGGCACCACAGGCATTCATCTTCAAGGTAGGTGAGATGGAGATCCCGCTGTCCAGGCTAACGTACTTCTCGATCATCGGAGTAGGCTTCATAGCGACGATAATGAGGCACTACCGCGAAGGCGCGGCGAACATGCTGCAGGCCGCGGCGGGCTACCTGGCTGGCACGTTCATAGACTACGTAACGATATCGCAGTTCGTATCGACGATAGGGCTAGCATTCAGAAAGCTCTTCCTGTACGACTACCTAATCTATCTAGTATACACAGGCTCGCAGAACGTAGCAACAGCCATAGCCCAGACGATAGGGTCATCAATACTGTCGATAGCTGGATCGTTCGCGTTCCTGACACCAGAGCTGGGGTTCAGCCTAGCCATCGGAATCACGCTGGCTGTGATCAACTTCGTTACAGGTATAGCAGACACCATCCATGCATACATCTCCAGGCTCGTGACGGGCTTCATAACCCTGATATCTGGGGTTGGAGAAGGATCGCTGATAATAATCCTCACGATAGCCCTTACGCTGGCTATGAGCGGCATAGTCGTGAATGTCTATGGACTGGCCTACTCTACCATGATAGGGCTCTATGCTTGGCTGTTCACGCTGTTCGTAGTTATGTACATGCTCAGGCTTGTGCAGAACCTGCTGACGCTGGCCATAGGGGCCGTAGCTGGCCAAGGAGCTGGCTCGCTCATCGTCGGCAGAATCCTATCTGGGCTAAGAGCCGTCGGCGGCGCGCCGTACAGAGAAGCTAGGGCCGTTATCTTCGGGTCTATAGCAACCGTGGTTTCATACGTTATAGGCGGCACATCGTTCTACCCAATACTCGTAGCCGCAGCCGTCATAATGTGTCTAGCAAACACAGTATACGCTGCTAGGCTAGTCATAGGAGTACCAAAGAGGTTCCTAAGCAGATACATAGGAGCAGTATACACGCTGACAATGTACGCCGTAGCCGTCAAGCTGATAGCAGCGTGGGTAGGATCCATGCTGTCGGCATACATAGCCAACTTCGATCCGATAATAAGCTTCTTAGGACTGGAGAACGTGCCGATAATAGGTGACATAATCAAGTGGATAAAATCAGTAGCAGATGCATTGCTACAGGCAGCGGCAGATCCATAAAAAGATCATTTTTCTAGCTCCAAAGATCTATCTCCCTATCCCCAATCCTGACCTTTCTAACCCTAAGCTCATTTCCACAGTAAGGACATCTGCCAGCCCTCAGAACAGCCAAGAAATCATCGAACATGAAACGAGCAACGTCTAGTTTTGCAGCCTTAGCGACCTCCTCTGGTACATAAACAACCCTTCTGTATCGAACTGTCTTCATTCTCTTCCTTTTGCCCCTGTACTCACGAACATACTTGGTGTAGCTGAGAGAATACAGAACCCTGCCGCACCTAGAACACCTGACCACAATCATCTGCAGCACCAGAAATGCATTATGGTGTGGGCTGCACGACTATTTTCACAGGCGGTATGCTTGCATAGAGCATCAGAGATATTATAGCACCTATGAAGAGGAATATCATCGCAACCGTGAACTTGATGAAGATCCAGGCTACGTACCACTTGATGATCTTGGGCGCGGCCCTATCTATATACCTAGGAATATACTTCTCAAGCTTTTCGAAGATGTCTTCCTCGGGCATCCAGACCCCCTGTAGACTTGGTTAATCGGTCTAAAAAATCTTTTTAGAGTAACGCTACGTAGCAACAGACTGCAAACAACATTAGAAGTATGAAGCCCTCGAACCTCGTTACGCGCTTATACGAAGCTACGAAGACGACTGTAGCTGCTGTGAGAGCGGTCATAGCTACCGTGAGCATGGGGTTGGTATCAACAATACCCCTGCCAGCGATCAAACCAGCTGCTATAGCAGCAATAGGAACGTTCTCTACAAAATCGTGAGCAACAGCACCTAACAACTCGGCCTGTGACTCAGGCTCTCCCAATCCATAGACAACAGCGACTATGACATCTGGTATGCTTGTTAGAGTAGCACTAACGATACCACCAAGCTTTTCTCCAACATATGGTATCAGCTGCTCTACATATTGATAATACAAGAATCCTAGAATTGCTAGCACAACAATTCCTGCAGCCATGTTCATAAGGTCGTACTTCGTTACCCTACGTCTAAACATACCGTACTTGGCTATGCTGTAGCCAATGAGTATGAAGAGTATCGCTAGCAGCGTAGCACCGTCGTACATATTGATGTATCCATCGTAGTCAGCTGCTATGAAAGCAAGCGCTGCTATAGCAGCTAAGAACGTTAGATCCGTCAGCCTAAACTCTGTTGTACCATAGATAACTGCTACCAACCCTAAGCCAACAGCCAAATCGAAGACTGCTGAGAAAACAGAGTTGTAGATAGCAGCCGTGTAGTATCCGCTAACAGCCAACAGCGCCGTTGTGATGGTCTCAGGCAGCGTCGTTATCCATGGATAGACGGAGAACGTGAACCCTGGTGTACCTTCAACTTTTGTCCATTCGCTGACAAGATACATAGCAACGGCTAGCCCTACGAGCATAGCAACTGTGATCCAGAGCACCCCAGCTACCCGTACTCCGAATAGATTTCCAGAAGTATAGAAACCATACGCTTAATCTCGTCAGCCTTCTCGGGCACCAGATGGTATATCCAGCTGAGTGCCGCCAGCGCTATTCTAACACCGAACTCGGTCGAAAACCTGCACTCCTCGTCCTCTTCCTTGACGACCTTGATCTTCTTAAGAAAACGAGACTTGCATGGATTCTCCAGCAGCTCCTCCAGCCTATACCTAGTCCTCTTACTTACTAGGTATTCCAACAGGTCCCAGAAGCTGATGTCCAGAAGATCCTTCTCGAACAGAGACATAGTTACTCACCTAGCAGAGATGTCAGCACCATAGCTGCCGCAGACACGTTGTCTCGCAGCTCGTGCAGGAACGCTATTATAGATTCCTTCTCCAGGTACATTCCGCCGCGCGTTTTGGCTCTCGACAGCATCGCCGTGAGCCTGACTATGCCTATAGACCACCTGTTCGGCCCCATGATTCTCAGCAGCCTTATAGCGAAGCCTATGCTGCTCATAATAGCAAGCGTAACAGCGTTGAGGCAGCTATCGTCCAGCGGTGTGAACGGCAGAAGGTCCTTCCTCACCATGGTCAGCGACGGAAGGATCATATGCCTCGTGGTCTCAGGCATCTTGGCCGTAATACCGTGCAGAACCATGGCTCTGTGCAGGCCGAGGGCCATGTTCAGAACGTCCCTGAAGTGCCTGCCCCACGCCAGCAGATCTATCAGCGGCTCCTCAGCCTTCTCGACGCAGGCTACAGCACTATCAATGTTGGTGAGGGCCTCCCTAAACATCGACATCAGCTGCCTGGCTGGTCCAGCTATCTCAGATGTAAATTCAGTATCCACATCTACGTCACGCAACAGCACCACCTCTCCTAGCCCTTATCTTCGAAACGATCGATTTCAACTTCGAGAACAAGGCTTTAACAGCCTGCCCAAGCCTAGCACCCGCAGATGGTCTTTGCGATGGTGCCGCTGCCTGTGCCTGCGCTGCCTGCTGCCTGGTCATCTCAAGAATCGACATAGCGCCCTCCAGAGCAGCCAAAGCCTCAGGCCCTTTCGCTGCAACACCCAAAGTCTTCATCAACAGGCTGTTGTATGTCCTTATAATATCCTTACAACTCTCTACAGCTGCTGCCAAGGCAGCGACATTCTTGCTGATATCTTCCTTGAACCTGCCCACGGTCTCGCTGAACCTGTTCACGGCGTTCAGATACATGTGCCTGTAGAACACCTCCTTGTCCTCCACATTCAGCCTGTTAAGCAGCAGGCCAGCGGGAAGACCGTAGATGAAGACCATCCTACCTTTGTAGGGCTCCAGCGTGCCAGAAACGTTGTAGATCTCAATCTTTCGAAACGGTATGAGGCTCGGTATCTCGATTTTATTAAAAACGAAGTCCTCCAGCTCCGCAGCCTGTACCACAACCTCTTTCCCCAGCAAATCAATGCATTTCGATGGAGGTACACAGTGGACCACGATAGCCCTTATCTCGTCATGCGTCGGATACTTCCTTCTCTCGATTTCCTTGATAGTGATAGAAGACCCATCAAGATCAAAGAAATTCCAGTACCTCATCGCTTAAACACCCTCAGAACCTTCCTTATCCGAGGAACCTTCTTGATTAGATTAAGAACGAAGCTTAGGTCAAGCGCTGTATCTACGTCGAAAACAAAATCATCTTCGAACTCCAGCTTAACTACAGGCTCGCCTTTGAGCATCTCGACGAGATCGTAGTATTTCAACAACGTGTAGCGGTCCTTGATGTTCTTGTGGACCTTCTTACCGAGGCAGACCTTCAGACCCAAAGCTGCTGCAGCTCTATCCTCGGGCCTTGCAAAAACCTCTTCGGGACTCTTCAATCTAAACTTCGACATCCTTGCACCAAAGAAATTCTTTGTATCCAAACTTAAAGCATTTCTTTAGAGCTGATGTGAGTAGTTCGCTCCGAACTTTACTTTCGCTCTTCATCAACCCAGGTGCAAGTGGAAATAGTTCGTTGAAAGCAGAGCGGCAGAAACTGTTAGGTACAGCCAGCTGTGTATCGAGACCTAACCCAGGTTCTCTGAAAATCCACTGTTTGTAGAGGGTGTTAGAAACAGCGCTCTACTAGGCTGCTTACTAACCATAGTATGAACTACGGTACTGGGGTACCTAGCGGCCTCTGGATACCTGTGCTCTAGAATTATCGTATGAGGGGGCCCCCTACCCGCCCGCAGGCAGCCCGATTCTCAGACTGTATACCTAGACATACTGTATACCTACAGGCTGCACCGTTTAACGCAGGGTTTTACCCACGGTAAAACTTTTAATAAAACGGTTCTGAAATCATGTGTTTCACCAGCGGTTTTACTAGCAGTAAAACTAGTCGTTTAACTGGGGGCTGAAGCACATGGAGAAGCTTACATACGTAGCTGCAAAAGTGCCAGAGGACCTGCTAGAGGAATTCCTTGAGGTATGCACAGTTGTCTACGAAACGAAAACAGTTAGTGGCTGCATAAGAGAGATGATGAAGGAGTTCGTAAAAGCATACAGAAGACTAAAACCAACGAAAGAAGCTATGCAGAGAACGCTGCTAGAGATGCTGAAATCGAGGTACTAGCTCACGTTACCCATGACATTATCGACTGTATCGATAGAAACATCGACCTGAACACCTTTTTCATAGAGCAGCGTCCATATCTTGTCGAAAGCCTTCCTCTTCGGTAAAACTATAGCTAGCTGCCTCCCAACAGCCGAAACCTTCTTGACATCGCGGTACAGAACCTCACCGTTATACTTGATCTCTACCAAGACACTAGAACCCTTAGTGATCCCAAGCCTGTAAACAACATCGTTTGGAATAGTAATCGCAAATACAGTACCAGACTTAGTTATCTTACGCTTAAAGGTCTCCATCTCTGGCCCCAGGTGAATCTATCTAAAACACTCTTTATATATGCTAAGGGTTGATCGCAGCGAAACCTGGTTAGAAAGAGACGCGAAATCGAGGACTAACCGCGGCTGTCTGGGGTCCAGACCCTGTAGTTAGGACCTTTTAACAGGGTATGGACCCTGCAGAGCCGAGGTATGGTTAGGTATCGATAGAGGATGCAGCTTACTAACCACGGCGTGTACCAAGGTTAGAACGCTGAATGCGGAATCGAGACCTAACAAAAAAGATGGTTAAGAAGACTCGGGCTTGACCTGGCACCTGTCCCAGACTTTGAACCCCATTTTCTTGACGAACTCCAGCACCTTCTCGTACTGTGTACCATCTTCGTCAGACTCGATAACTATGCTGATTGTATGGGCGTGCCTGGAGCTCACGAGCGGTACAAACGTTAGCCCATCTGGTGTCAAGCACGCGAAGTACCTGTGCGGCGTGAATCGCCTGTACAGCTGCATCATTTCCTTGATACGCTGAATAGCCTCGTCCGCACTGGAAACCCTGGCCGTTATGATAGCCACGCCTTCTCCCCATGTCTATCGATAGAGAAAAGAGATTATATCGATTGACGGTTAGCCAAAACTATTGTGAGCACAGCGAAACTAACACGTGTTACTAACACTAGACCTCGACACATACTTCGCCGAGACAGCCTGTAGCAGCCTTCTTAACCTCCTTCTTCAGCTGCTTCATCTCCACGAAAGTGTTCTTCTTTCTCCTCCTAGAAGACCTTGATTTGGATCTGATAAGAGCGGTTAGACCAGCTGCTGCCTCCTCCTCGCTCTTCTTAGACCTGCGCCTCTTGGGCACCATAGGGATACCCAAGAACTTTGCTAACCGCATAATATGCGTTGGGCTGTTCTCCAGAATCTCGGCTTCATCACCGAACACTACGCTAGGCGTTGATTCTCCAACTCTGCGCTCAAGGATATGAACAGCGTTAGAGTAGTCAGCTCCGTAGAGGTAGCCTTCCTCATCAAAGGCTATGAAAACCCTGTCATAGGCAGCCTTAAGAAACTCTTTGAACAAAGCTGACTCCACCAATTCCTTGCATCTAGGGCAGTTCTTACCTAAGATGATTACCGCTCTATCGATAAAACTAAGACTAAGCTCGTTCTTGGGTTCTTTCTGGATCTTCAGCTTCCGCTCGTATTTGGGGGCCTCGGAGGACAGTATCTCCCTTATCGTGGTCATCCTATCAGCCCGAGCACGTACATCATGGTTATCCCAGCCGTGAATATCCCTGCAGCGTAGAACAGGAACCTTATCAGCTTAGCAAGAACAACTGCTAGGTAGCCAAGTACGAAGAATACCGCTGACAGTATAGCTCCGTTGATGATTGTTTGGGTAAGGTTCTCTCCCCTTACGGTCTCAGCAACGAACTCAGCGAACTTCTGACCTACGCTTATAGCTCCGTAGATAACCATCTTGGCTATGTCGATAGCCGTCTGGTGATTCACCTCGATCTTGTTAGGTATCGATACCTCGTTACCAGTACTAACATTTACCTCAGCAGAGCCTGTAGCCCTCTGCACAGCAACATCTAGCATGTTTGATCTCGCTACGTAGAACATACCGAGAACTGCAGCGATAGCCAAAACTATTGCTAGCAGAGCTTTACCTACCATCTGAATCACCGAGTAAAAAACTGTTTTAGAGCCTAAAATGGATTCACTTCTTTATCACAACAGTGCTGCTGCTCGCGTTTATAGGAACCTCCTTTACAGTTGTCGTTATCTTCGTGGCGGTGGTAGAAGATGCACTCTCCTCGGTCTCACCAAGAAGCTTCTTGAGCTCCTCCTCCGATAGAGATGGAAACAGCTCTTTGTAGGTCTTGATAACCAGCTGCTTGATGTAGAGCTCTATGAGCTCGTCAATGTGTCTGTACCTCTTCATATGCTCATTCAAAACGCTGAGCTGAGATGCAAGATTCTTCAGCTCGGATCTGAGCAACGATACCTCGTTCTGAAGCTCTTGAACCCTGGCCCAGTAGCTCATAGCAGCGAAGATGGACACCGCGTTCATGATGATCAGTACCAGCAGGAGTACGGCAGATGCAGAGATCCTGGGCCTCTCGGCGATTACGTACCTCTCGGTCGAATGTGGCTGAGGTGAGCTGGGTTCAGACATCGGATCACCGAGAACGAGTGCGTTGCAAAGTATAAAAAATTTCTTTAGATCAGAATATCATTAACTGGTCCTTTTTCCACAGAACGAAGTATGCCAGCGCTAGGAAGGCTATCACAGTCACTATCAGATACACAAATCCGTAGATCTCAGCAAAGATCAACGTGTTGTATACTGCATGCGCTGCTATAGACGCCAGCAGCCCATGACGGACGTAGGCTATGGATATTATCAGCCATACAATGGTTATGACAAGCAGCACCAGAGAACCGTATTCAGTATCGTATCTGGTAACTGCATGCATAGCGTAGCCAGTCACCATCATTAGAAGAGCAGCGCTGAACACATCAGTAACAGCGCTACCCATACGAAGGTAGAAGACCCTTGCCATAAGTTCCTCTGGCACTGCAACAACGAAGAGCATCAGCAAGAACTCTATTCCGATATCAAACCATTCTTGCAGCTGTGCCGTTATCGGCCCTACGAAGATGTTCTCCAGCAGGCTAGTTCTAGCAGCTGCAACAGATCCGAAGGACAGCACCAGCGATAGGTTAGCCACCACGAAAGCCACCAATCCGTAGAGTATCCCCCTAGCAAATGCAGCGCTGCTCCTAGGTTCTTGCTGCAGCAGAATGTATTTTGGTCTATCAAGGTTTAGCAATCCAACGAGTGCTGCAGCAGCCAGTATGAAGAATGTGTACAGCTCTTCACCGTACTCGGTTGCGAACAGCAGGTAGAACAGGAACAGCGACAGCGACAGCCAACCACCAACGATATATGGATTGGTGATCTCTACCCAGAACGCAGCCCTGCTAAGGCTGAGTATCAGCAGCAGAGCAGCGCCAGCGACACACGCAGCGACAGTCATGTAACCATAGAAATCGGTGGGTGGATAGTAGTTGAGCAGCGTAGCTATCACAACACCGTAGATAAACATATATCCAAATAATTTGAAGAGCTTCACCTGCACTTCGCCTCGTACAGTTTTTCAAGCAGCGTAGTATCGTAGCCTAGCCGTTTATAGTCCTCGATATTCCTGTACAGCACCTCGCAGAACAGCCTTCGATAGAGCGTCATCTTCCTAAGCCTGAACCTTTCACTCATAGCACCACCGAGAAGAAATAGAGAAAAAACAAGATTTATGTTCTACTACCTTCGCGACGCTAGGAGGTAGGCCAGAGCAACACCCATGACAAAGGCCAGGACACCAGACATAGCAACGTCCTCAGTCTCGTAGCCAACAGTCGTGGTTGTCACCACAGTCGTCGTCATCGTCTCTGTTTCGTATACAGGCAGAGCAACCGTAGTTGTGGTGGTCACAGTAACTGTCTCTATGCTTAGGTAGTACCTTTCAACATACTCGAAGTTCATAGAATATACGTAGTCTCTACCTTCGATAGTCATAACACCTATGGTTTCCTCAGGTGTTGATTCTATTGTTACGCTGCTATCCGCAACAAGATAGCCGTAACCACTAAAGGTGGTTACGTAGATACCCCTGGTGGTTTTGGAAACATCGCTTACTGATCTGCTGAATATTGTCTGCTCAAGGCTCACCTTGGCGAAACTGTTATTTACAGGATCGTAAGTGATCAGATACACCTCGTTACCGTTCCAAATCGCTGCATAGAACATGTTCGATGTGGTGTCGTAGAGGCTTCTGAGGTTCGCAGCGCTGGTCTTTCCAATGTCTATGCTGTAAACATCTACCAGGCTACCGTTGCTGCCGTCAGCGATGTGGAGGATACCAGATGTATCTATATAGGTAACATAGTCTGAGTTCTCGGCCCTCGACAGAGCAGCACTGCCTGTACCCAAAGAGATGCTGCCCACGATCGCTGGCGTGGTGTCAATGATGTAGATATAGTTGGCGTTGTCGTAGCTGTCGAGGACAAGTGCATAGATATAGCTACCGCTGATAGCTACTGCCAAAGGTGATACTGAGTAGCCTGAGCCGCCAACAGATGTTATCGTTACCGATCCTACTATCCTAGCTATGTTATCTATGACGTAGACAACAACGTCAGATCCGCTAGAACCTACAGCAGCTACATAACCGTTTCTATAGTCGAATGCTAGAAGAGCGTCGCAGCCTGTAACGCTGTACTTGTAGTCCAGCGAAAGATCGCTGTTCAGCACGTAGATTATGCAGCTGCCAGCGTTATCGGTAGCGCCAACAATAACCTTGGATTCGTCCTCCAGCACCGCAGCGCCAGAGATGGTGTAGCCTGTATCAACAACGAACCTGGCATCGAAGACCCACTCAGCAAATACAGCAGCTGCTAGACCTATAACAAGTAGTATAGCCAGGGATAGCAGAGGGCACCTCATTCGAAACCCCAAGAAATGAAAAGTGTAGAAAAACAAAAATCGTTTTCTGTAGACTACCTTCTCAGCAGGCAGCAGCATATAGCCAGAGCCAGAACAAACGCCACGACGCCGACTATCGCAAGATCGAACTCCGTGTACGGTCCTCGCACGGTCGTCGTCTCGTAGACGGTCGTCGATTCCGTTTCCGTGATGTACACAGGCTGCGTCTCTGCAACTGTCTTCGTTGTTGTGGTGGTTACAGTTTCTGTAACCGTGGCAGTCCTAACCTCAACAACATAATCGACTGGATCCATCAAGAACAGCACAGCTACAGATGGGTACGACCCACCGCATTCTGGACAGTAGGCAGATCCACCGAACAGCACAGAGTCTCCATAGACCACGGGGTCTCCATACGCGTAGACCCTGCCATAGCCAGCAACAACGTCGGTGATGCTATTATCGGTAAGGTTGATGTAGCCAACATGGACAACCGTGGTTGCATTACCGTCTATCTGACCATCTTCGTTATAAGCAAACCATATCAACCCATTGAGACACGCAACATCAGTAACATTATACCCAACGTCGTACATTGTACCGTTGAACAGTATCTTCGGTCCTACAGCAAACACGAAATAACCATCGCAAACGTCTACAGATGCACCATAACCAACAACTGTATCATATATAGTATAGGTATAGTTACCAGTACTCGGGTCCCAATAAGCAATTACAGGGTAGTACTTACCAGTATACACATCTCTCGTATATCCAACGATAGCTACATGAGTCCCATTCCAAGATATGTCCAATGGTACCATTCCACCATACTCGTATATGTATAGAACCTTCTCGTCAGCAAGATTCAAATTAAGATCAAATATTGACATGTAGGTATCGTACCTACCAGTAGTCTCATTGTATAGATAGCCAGCTACGTAGAACTGGTCACCGATCTTCTCTATCGACGTAGGTGTGTAGCCGACCTGCACCCTTCTGGACTCCTGCCAGTTGTTCACGTTGATCATAACGACGAGCCCGTTCCTTCCGATAGCGTAGAGGTAGCCGTTGTAGTACTGAGCGTCGTTCACCTGGTCGGCGTCAGCGAAGTGATACACGTAGCTAAGCCTAAAACCATCGAAGACAAAGATAGCGGCACCTTGACTATCGTAGCCGTAGGCATAGATCAAAGAGCCGTCGGTAGTAGCACCGAGGACAGTACCAACAGCATCGCTGTTAACGACATAGCCATACACAGCATGTATAGCAGCTGCTAGCAGCACTACAACAGCTAGTAAGGCAGCTAAGCACCTCATTTAGGCACCCAAGAAAAATATGTAAAAAACAGGTTTTGGTTTCATCTACCGCCTAGCGAGCACGAAGCCCATAGCCAGCGCCAGGAAGAACGCTGCCAGGCCAACGAGGAAGAGGTCCTCAGACGTGTACCCACCTTCTACAGGAAGAGTTGTCGTAATAGTCGTTGTCTCGCCCTCATAGATAACCACGGTCTGAGTAACTGTCTCAGTAACCGTATGAGTAACCGTCCCTGATGTAACGTATACGTACCTAGCAACAGCCGTCATGCCATCAATCGTATACAGGTACTCAGATCCGCATAGATGCACATAGGATCCGTACGGCAGAGCCTCGACAACTACCGTTGGGCTGCTAGTGAATGCATCTAGAACTCTGAAACCCACACCTCCAGCGGTCACTAGATAGACAGTATTGTTAAACGCACTAATGTCATAGATCGGAAATGCATCGCCGCTCGGGCTCAGAATAGATATGTCGTAGATCACGACACCGTTCGTCATGTCGTACCTCACGATCCTGAACTCGTCGTACGCAATAACATCGAAGGCTATGATCACAGTGTTGTCGCTCTCGTTGTAGTACCCAACTATACTATCAACGCTTTCGGCGTCAATAGCAATATCGAAGCTAGCTACGACAGTAGTCAGATTGGGATCGGCACCATCGAGAATGTATATCGTGTTGCTACCGTTCCAGTACACAAGATAGTTACTGTTCTCGATCCTAGCAATTCTAACAACATCAGACTCATTAATGATAGCAATCCTAGTTGGGGCAGCGCCGCTGATATCGAACACGTATATCCTCAGGTGAAGCTCAGCACCGTACTCATCCCATACCAGCACGTATACATAGCGATCAACGACAGCAATTGATAATGCATCTACGTTGTAATCAGGTCCACCAATAGACTGAATGGAAGTCGATGCTACGGTCCCGCTGGTCCTATTGATTACGAACAAGGTTACTTCCGTATAATACTCGTTCGCCAACGCTATGATATCGCCGTTCACATCAATAGCTGTAGCACCGCCGCCGCACCCTGCAGCGATGTCGTAGGATTCCAGCTCCGTGAAGTCGGATGACAGTACCTTTACGACTCCCGTTTCAAAGTCGGTAATATTGCAAGCAGGAACGACTATCAGCGAGCTAGCATCGTCGTCAGCAATGAGAGCAGATATCATATAATCGGGTATCCCTAGGTCCCAAGTCGCGTCCCTGCTCCATCCACTGAATGTCACTGTCTGTCCAGATACGCTAACTGTCGCTAGTACCAGCACCAAAGCTAGCAGTATCGGGATCACAGCCCTACGCACAGATACCCACCTTCAAGAAACACCTCCAAAAAATCGCAAAAATACGCCCGTGATTCGAGCCACGCATACCACGAACAGCAGCACAACGCATACCATTCTCATACTGCACCACCCAAGAAAAGAGTTTGGAAAAAACAAAAATGGGTTCTGATAAAGCTACTGAGCTACCTACACTCTCCTAGCAAGCAGATAGCCCACAGCCAGCGCTAGCATAAAGGATACCACACCCACCAAGAATAGGTCGGACCCTGTGTATGGGCCTGGCACCGTCGTGGTCTCAGTAACTGTCTCTGTCTCGGTCTCAGTCAGATACTGCACCTCAGTTACTGTCTGAGTTGTCGTTTCAGTTACTGTCTGAGTCATCGTTTCGGTCACAGTTGTTGTCTCAGTAATTGCTGCGGTCTCTAGATACCACCTGTAGATAATGTTATTATCGGGATCAACGCTGAACAGGTACTCAGAACCCAGGCTATGTCCAAAGGCGTTCGGCGGTATGTACTCCTTCTTAACTATGCCTGGATCGATAACTCTATAACCGTAGTTATCAGCCGTGACAACATAGACACCCTCAGTTGCTGGACCAACGTATGTTATAATCTTATCTACATCTAGAGTTACTATCCATTCTGTACCTGCACCGATGACATGCTTCACAAGGTATACACTAGTACCGTTATCAAACGCAATGTAAACCGCATTCTCGTTGGGGTCGTACCATCCTCTAGCAAGATACAGTTCGCTAAGACCAAGCTCTACAGTATCCACAGTAACGATGCCACCAGCTGCACCATCGATGATGTTGATGTACGATGTGCCGTTCCAAAGTATCAGATAGTCACTGTTCTCAACACCGCCGAGAACCGCAGTGCCAATATCAATTATTGTACCAAGCTCATAGCTGTTTATCATATCCCCAGTAGCGTTGTAGATGTTTAGGAAGTATGTAAATATGCTGTTGTCAAGCAGAACCTGATAGACATACCCACCAGCGATCACTATGAACATCGTCTGTACGTATCCTTCATCAGCTGGTGAAAATGTATAGTTGTTTATCACGCTGCAGTCGGTAGCATTGATGAAGAATATATCCTCAGCATCGCCATTCTTAGCAGTGAGAGCTATCAAGCCATCGCCGTAGGCATGCGCAGTTGGTTCACCATTAACTGCTAGGCTGCAGCTCTTTATCTCGGTCAGGTTAATGTCGTATATATGTATGTATGTAGTATTTGTACTGCTATCAAATGTTACCACGCTGATGATACCCTCGTCATACCTGTACGTGTATATCGGATAGGGTACAGCAACCTCTTTATCGTAGATCCACTCAGCCGCTACTGGATAAGCTAGGAAGATCCCAAGTATCGCTGCCACTACCAAAGATAGAATCAACAGCTTGGACTTCATGATGCACCCCCTTCGTGAAATAGAATACCATCAAGAGTAAAAAAGAACTATGGTTTTTAGAATCAGTCGCTGAACAAAAGCTGGTCCTCGATCTCGAAGATCAGGCACTTAAGGATCTTGTCGTGGTCACCTCGCTCGTATCCGTTTCCGCAGGCGTTGAACAGCTCGCACTCTTCGTAGCTGCTAGCAGCTATGCTAATCGGTATACCACCGTGAACGTACCTTACGCACAGCCTGTATATGGGGCATTTTCTGCAGTCGAACCTCATGTTATGCGCCCCACAGGCCCAGGAACATCTTGATAAAGTCGTCTATCGGGGTATCGATGCCTGCAAGAACAAGAACGTTGTGTACAACGGGAAGCCATCTCGCTATGGATACGGCTGTCAAGGTATACCAGCACTTGGGGGCCATCTCCAACAACCTTTCTTGCTCAAAACTCCTTTCATATGCAGCGTGTATAACCAGCCTGTACAAGCCGTAGGCCATGAGGGCCGCCAGCCCAAAGGTGAGGATATCCCTAGCAAACCACAGCAGCGGCCTGTCGAGAACAACGCTGACAAACGGATTGCCCTCCGCAGCCGCGCCCCCAAGAACAAAGCACAGAGTCATAGCGATATCCACAGCAGCACCAGCGAAGTACAGGACCAGCGAAACCACGAAGATCTTCCTAGCCTCGCAACAGGGCTCAAGCAGGTAGCCTAGATACATAGGTATCCCCGCAGAACATACCACAACCCTCTAAAAAGGTTTTAGACATATGGTTAGTAAGCAGCATCTGCTATCGAGACCTAACCATAGTACAGGCTACGTGTTGCAGGGTGTTAGTAATCGATTCACGAAGCTGCTTACTAACCTTGGTACAGGGTATATACCCTTATATAGGTCCTCAGGGTATATACGCTGGGGTCCTGCATGACCTGGCTCATCTTGAAGATAACCAGGCCGAATGGGTTGGCTGCTCTGAGAATGTTCGCAGTTCACACGGATACGATATATGTAAAGAACATCGCTCGTAGAGTGAACATATACGCTGTAAAGGTCGATGATCCCGACCATCTTCTGTCATACCTAAGCATATCGAGAGCCAAATACGAAGTGATAGCCAAGGCCGACAGCCTAGAGCTAGGCGATGGTTGGGAGAAAGTAGAGATAGTACCCAAGACGTTCTACAACGAGTTCGGCACCGATGTAACGATAAGGTTCATCAAGTACAAAGGAAAGGAATACCCAATAGGAAGAGTAAGGGTTGGACTGATACCAGCAGAAGAATACGAAAACGAGAATATCGATGAAGACCTCGATGAAGAGGAGTTCTAGATCAAGCGTGGGCCCGTTTCATCATCTCATATCATTTTCAGAGGTCGACTCCAGCATCATCTTTACGCGTCTAAGAACAGCTTCTTTGGTGATCCAATAAGGCCGCTGCTTCTTGGCCTGATACGTTATGTAGATATCACCGTTCTTTATCCTCATAACGCCGACACCCATCAACATCGCTTTCAGAGCAACATCATCTAGAGGAACATGCATTGGCAGAGCAAGATAGACGTAGTCAGATATCAATGTATACCTGTAGAGCTGGTACAGCGAGTACCTAGGCCTGGCCTTGACCTCAACAACAACAATCTCGTTGTTATCCAGATCAACAGCGAGGATATCGGGCCTCATACCAAAGTAGTAATGAAACCTGTAATCATCGACGAAAACAACGTAGCCCTTCCTACGAAAATAACGAGCAACAACAGGGTACAGGCTCTTTTCCTGCATGCACAGCCCTAAACCTCATCATCTTTCTCCTTTATAGCCAGAGCTATGAAGAACACCGCTGCCCCAATCAACAACAGGAAGGTTAGTGCGTACACCACATTGAAAATCCCTTTGATTATCGCTGCAGGACAAATCGGTATGTCAAGGCAGAAGACAGCTGCCAGAGCAAATACGAAGAATATGAGCAGCAGTATTCCAAAGGCTGCTGCTGCAAAAAAGAGGAAGGACACCGTCACCCACACCATTCAATTCCTTTATGATATTGAGCAGCACTACCTATATACTAGTATATAGGTGGTGCTTGCTTCTCGAAAAAGAGCTTCTCCCTAGGTCCATCAACCTCAGCTTCTACAATCTCGATCCACATATAGTAGGTTACAGGCACTAGCCAGGTTCTAAGAGTAGAACCCCTCTTCTCCTCAATGCTAAACTTCTCCAAATCCTCGGGCTTAGATCTACATGCATAGCTACGAGCCAGCTTGGCCAGATCCAAAGCTTTGTCAAAGCTGCTGCAGACAGCTATAGTAGTACAGCCCTCCAAATCACATTCATTCACAACATAGACCTTCTGGACTGTACCCACCATACCAACCCCAACACATAGAGCTTCCTTCTAGTTATTTCAACTGCTAGAGCTAACTTGAAGCTTCCTAACCCTTTCTAGAACCTAAAACACTTTAGAGCCAAGTCACACCAAACCCAGCTCATGCAGCTTCCTTCTGAACGTATCGTAAGCCATACACACATACTTACCCTCGCTAGTAGTCCTACAGATCTTACCTTCTGACACTAGCAGCCGCCATACCTTCTTGATCGGTAAACCAGTTGAAAGAAGCTGCTTGATATAGTCTACAGGAAACGGGTATTCTGGTCTTCCCAGCTTCTTACCCTGTGCTTTCGCTTTTCTGAGCCCCTCTCTGGTCCTACGAGAAATATCTACTCGGTAAAGTTCTGCAAACCATAGGAAGTCTGAGATTACTTTCAATCGTAACATGGGATCGTCTATGTAGTCCAAGAACTCTTGGGCTACGAATTTGTATCTAAAACCTTCCTCAGTCAATCGTTTAAGCTCTAGTAATCCTTCAATCATATTTCTAGCCAACCTAGACAAATCATAGAATAGTATCAGCTTGATACCCAAAGCCTTCGCGGTCTCTATCATTGCACGATAATTAGGTCTCTCTCTAGGTGGTACACTACCAGAAACGTCAATGTCCATATAGAAGCCTACGACTTCCACATTGTTCTTACTAGCCCATTCCTTGATAGCCAAGATCTGGTTTTCCACATCCTCATCTTCTCTAGATACCCTAACGTAAGCAAAAGCCTTTTCCATGCAGATCCCCAAGTAGGTATCGTAAAAACTCTGTGGTAAAGAGTTTTTCCAACAAACTTAGACCATCGCGACGGTGAAGAGCGTAAACGCCCGTTTTCACCATGTAAAAGGGATAGAATGATCTAGGGTAAGAACCCCAGAGGTACAGGTATTAGGGTCTATACCCCGAATCGCAGCTACGGTAAATACCCCAAACCAAGGTTAGTAACAGCAATGCAGTATCGAGACCTAACCGATCAGAAGCTGA
>Ga0190337_1000046_pt1 | contig 21852 bp, 25 predicted proteins | sample 4872041011_MG_FD_161677 | JGI IMG/M metagenome (GOLD analysis project Ga0190337, IMG submission 161677) | Hydrothermal vent sediment bacterial communities from Southern Trench, Guaymas Basin, Mexico - 4872-04-10-11_MG | ecosystem: Environmental > Aquatic > Marine > Hydrothermal vents > Sediment ...
TCAGAGCGGGATTAAGGTAGTAATGAATCGCTGCATCATGGCTGAACACGCGGTTTTATTAGGCAGTGAGGAAACGCCTTTTTGTCCTGTATCCTTTCCTAAAAAGGGAGTATAAATGTCTTCTATCGCCATTTTAGGGGCAGGAAGCTGGGGAACCGCCCTAGCCTTATTACTGGCAGAAAAAGGATTAAGGGTAAGACTTTGGGTTCATGGAAAGGAGACATGCCAATCTTTAATTGAACACAGAGAAAACATTTATTATCTGCCAGGGGCCAAGTTATCCCCTAATATTTTCCCTACCCAATCTTTTGCGCAGGCATTAGGAGGACAACAGGATATTGTGATGGTGGTGCCTTCTCATGTTTACAGAATGGTACTTAAACAGGCCCTACCTTATCTCCAATCTGATTGCCACATTATCTCGGCTACAAAAGGAATAGAGACTCAGACCTTATTGACTATGTCTGAAGTTACTAAACAGGTATTAAAGGGTTTTTCTTACACCTATACTGTGCTTTCAGGCCCAAGCTTTGCTAAAGAAGTAAGCCAGCATTTTCCTACCGCCGTCACAGTAGCTTCTTCCCAACAGGAAACCGCATTACATACCCAGAAATTGTTTTCCACCCCCTATTTTCGTGCTTATACCCATCATGATGTTTTGGGAGTGGAGCTAGGAGGGGCATTAAAAAATGTCATGGCTATTGCGGCTGGGATTTGCGATGGTTTAGGACTAGGACATAATGCCCGTGCTGCTTTGATTACTAGAGGTCTAGTAGAAATGACGCGCCTGGGGGTGAAGCTAGGGGCTGAATCAAAAACCTTTGCTGGACTTTCAGGACTAGGAGACCTGGTTTTGACTTGCACCAGTTGTTTAAGCCGAAATTACACAGTAGGTAAACGCTTAGGAAAGGGAGAGGGTATTAAAGAAATTCTCTCTTCCATGCGGATGGTAGCTGAGGGTATAAAGACTACGCATTCAACCTATTTTCTATCCCAAAGAGAAAAAATAGAAATGCCCATCACCTCTGAGGTTTATGCCATACTTTATCAAGGGAAATCCCCCTTAGAGGGCCTTAAAGATTTATTGAGTAGAACACTAAAAAGGGAATTTTGGTAATGAAATTTCCCAAATTTAGAAAATGATGCAAAAATTTATCCGTTTCTTAAAACAAAATACCACTAAAGAACAATATGAGGCCATTACTTATACCAAAGGGCCTTTACTAGTCACTGCTGGGGCAGGGAGTGGCAAAACACGAGTAATTACCTTTAAAATAGCTTATCTGATTAAAAAAGGCCTTTCTCCTGACCGCATTCTGGCGGTTACTTTTACTAACAAGGCGGCTAATGAAATGAAGGAGCGGGTTAAGGAATTAACAGGATTTACTCCACCCTGGATCCGGACTTTCCATAGTGCATGTGTAAGGATATTGCGTAAATATGGTCCTGTGATTGGCATTAAACCAGAATTTAAGATAGCTACCGAAACTGACCAAAAAAATATGATAAAGGAGGTAATGAAAGGCCAAAAAGAGAGGGAAAGAAAACGGATGTTGCTTTTAATCACTAATTTAAAGAATAACCATCCTGCCTATGTCTTAAGGCAAGACCACCGGTTTATTCAGCCTATTTGTAGAAAGCTGGCCCTGCAATTGAGGTTGAAGGCAAATGGGGCATATTACTATTATTTGGATTATGAAAAGATAAAGAAAAAATATGAGTATCTTGATTTTGATGATTTGCTTCTTAAATCTCTTGAGCTATTCCAATTTCAACCAGAGGTGAGAAAGAAAGTTCAAAACTATTTTGAGTATATCCTGGTGGATGAATATCAGGACACTAATAATGTTCAAGAACAAATTATTGGACACTTAATGCGAAAAGGGAATATTACGGTAGTGGGAGATGATTATCAAAGCATCTATGGTTTTAGGGGGGCAGTAATCCAAAATTTTTTAGACTTTAAGAAAAAATACCAAGCAAAAACGGTTGTTTTAGGATGTAATTTCAGGTCAGTAAAAACCATTGTGGAGGCCTCAAGTAAACTGATTAAAAACAATTTAGGCCAGGTGCATAAAGACCTATATGCCTACGATAAAACCGAAATCCCAGTTTGTATTAAGTCATTTGAGGACGAATACCAAGAAGCTCAATGTATTCCAGGCATAATTCGGGGATTAGCCGAACACAGAGGTTGTGATTATAAAGATATAGCAGTGCTATACCGAAGTGCGTATATCTCTTATATCTTGCAACATGAATTAATCAAACAAGGCATTCCAGTGATAGTCGTGGGAAATAATTTTTTCTTTAAGAAGAAGGAGATAAAGATTATTATTTTGTTTTTACGGATGGTGTTTCAAAACGATAAATTGGCCTTGATGCAATTTTTAGAAGAGAATTTCTTAAAAGGCTTTGGGAAAAAGGGGTTGGAAAGGCTCAAAAAATACGTTGAAACTTTAAGCACTGTTTCAGATATAGTGAAGGAGACAGAATGTGGAAAGGAGTTTACAAGACAACAAAAAATGACCCTTCGGGCCCTTAAAGAAGGAATAGAAACCGTTAAAAAATATAATAAAAGTGCTGATGCCATTCAGGCCTTTTTAGAAGCCTTCCCGAACGTATTCAGTCGTTATCTAATAGCTATTTCTGATGATAGAGAACAACTACAAGAGCGAAAAAGGAGTGTAAATGAATTTTTATCCTTTGCTAAGTCTCATCAAGACATAAATGGCTTATTGGAGGAAATTGCCCTTTTAACAGACAAAGTGGCCAACGTAAATGAGAAAGATGCCGTGCATCTGATGACTGTTCATCAAGCCAAAGGATTAGAATGGAAGGCAGTGATTGTGCTTGGGGCTGAAGAAGAAATCTTTCCTACCAGACATGCCTTAACTCCAGCAAAAATTGAAGAAGAAAGAAGGCTTTTTTATGTAGCCATCACCAGGGCTAAAAAATATCTATTAATCACCCATGCATTTTGGCGCAATAACTGGGACAATGCACTAAAAATCTCTCGATTTGTAAAAGAAATCCCTAGAGAATGCGTGATAGAGGATGGGCTATAGCCTCCTAAAAAATTACCATTAATAATTTTGCCCTTGCCAGGTTTTTTCCTTTTCAATAATATGAATGACTTGCCAATGTCTTTGTTTTAGACTCTGGGCAATAAAACGCCGATGACACCGCCACGGAAATCTTTCTGCACAGGTAATCACAGAAACTCTCTCCTGAGCTATCTTCTCCAATTTTTCTATCGCCTTCAAATAAGTTTCTGTCTTCATATAGGCTTCATAACCACCCTTTCTATATCCACCCAATTCCTTGCCCAAATAACAATATTTAATACCTTGCTGCGTGAGAATATCAAATAATTTTTCTCTTTTAAAATGGGGCAATCTACTGGTGGGAAATCTCCTTACATCTATAACACATTTTATTCCATAAATTTCCAATATTTCTAAAAATTCCTCTATAGAACGAACACTAGAACCAATAGTATAAATAACCATCTTGCCTTTTCCCTTTAACTATTGTAGAAGATTTAAGCATGGCTTATCAAGATTTGCAGTCATTTTTAAAAGATTTAGAAAAAGCTGATGAACTCTTGCGGATAAAAGAACCCATCAGCCCTTATCTTGAAATTACGGAATTCACAGATAGAATAAGCAAACAGCATGGGCCTGCCTTACTTTTTGAAAACGTAGTAGGCTATAAGACTCCTGTTTTGACCAATGCCTTTGGTTCTTTTAAGCGGATAACTATGGCTTTGGGTGTAAACTCTTTAGAAACATTGGGACAACAGATTTTGGATTTCTTACAAGTAGAGGCTCCAGATAGCCTGATAAAGAAATTAAGGCTTCTTCCTAAATTAAAGCGTCTAAGTAATATCTTCCCCAAATTGGTAAAAACCGCCCCTTGCCAGGAAGTGGTATTAAAAGATGAGGAAGTGGATTTAAACAAATTTCCTATTTTGCACTGTTGGCCTTTAGATGGAGGAAGATTTATCACTTTACCCCTAGTTATTACCAAACACCCTATTACCAAAGTGCGTAATGTAGGTATGTATCGGATGCAGGTCTATGATAAAAAGACTACCGGAATGCACTGGCATCCTCAAAAAGGAGGGGCTCAACACTATCGAGTGGCTGAGGAACTGGGACAGCGTTTAGAAGTAGCGGTAGCTATAGGACCTGAGCCGGCCATGACCTATGCAGCTACTGCACCTTTACCTGAAGATACAGACGAGGTGCTTTTAGCTGGATTTTTAAAAAATGAGCCAGTAGAAATGGTTAAGTGTCTGACTATTGATCAAGAAGTACCGGCAAATTCCCAAATTGTCCTTGAAGGTTATGTAGAGCCAGGTGAGAGGCGTAAAGAAGGTCCATTTGGTGACCATACGGGTTATTACTCCTTGCCTGATGATTATCCTGTATTTCACATTACCTGTATTACCCATAGAAAGGATTTTATCTATCCTGCTACTATTGTGGGCCGTCCACCACAGGAAGATTGTTATCTAGCTAAGGCTACGGAAAGGCTATTTTTGCCCTTGATAAAAAAGCAGTTACCTGAAATTGTGGATATAAACCTGCCTATAGAAGGTGTATTTCACAACTTAGCCTTTATCTCCATTGATAAACGCTACCCTGGGCATGCTAAAAAAGTCATGTATGCCATCTGGGGATTGGGGCAGATGGCTTTTACAAAAATTGTGGTTGTTTTTGACAAAGATGTTAATGTCCAAGATACCTCTGAAGTAATTTGGCGTTTGGGAAACAACATTGACCCTAAAAGAGACATAGTATTTGTAGAAGGTCCAGTGGATGTCCTCGACCATGCCTCGCCTTTACCTATGTTGGGTAGCAAGATGGGCATAGATGCCACCCGCAAGTGGCCAGAAGAGGGTTTTACTAGAGAATGGCCACCAGTAATAGAAATGACACCTGAAGTAAAGGAAAAAATAGATAAATTATGGGAAAAGCTTGGAATTAAGATTGGGGAATGAGCATTTATACAGTAGCTTTTACCATTAAAGGTTGCCTTTTTAATTTATAATCAACATCATTGAGTGGCAAATGGCCAGCCATTTGGGGATGATAAGAGTTTGGCCAAGTATTACATAGTTTATCAAGAGTTCTAGAAATCTTGACAGTAAAGCAGTTAGCGGGCTATTTCCAGATGCTTGTCTGCCGACAGGCGGATTTGGGGAAAACCTACATTCCCCAAAATTTAGAAGTCACCAATGTATTTAGACCGAAAAGTTCTCAGGAGAGAGGGAAAAATGAAAAAATTTGTTTATTAGCCTGGGTTGTTATCTTAATTTGGCATAGACCTAACCTAAATTAAAAGATGATACTAGGCATCAGTGTGTTTAAGTCTTTATGGCCTTTTGGTATAAAGAGAGCCATTTATATACCCAGATCAAGCTTATAAAAAATAAAAAGGGGATAGGAATTCCTATCCCCTTTTAAACCCTTATTAAGCTTATTACTACCTTTTAACCTTTCTCTTTGCAGATTCAAAAAGTAGTTTTTTTTGAGACACAGGGTGAGGGATAAGCCTTTTATAAATCGATTTTTGTTCTTTCTTCAATAACTCACGCGCCATATCAACACACCCTGCCTCAGCATAAGTAATTGCCATGAAAAGATTGTCTATTTTTTCCCTAAATTCTTTTAATTTGCCCATAATTGCTCCTCCTTTTAAGTAACTAATAATTCTCTTTTTTGAGTTTTTTTAGTCAGACGGGAAATGGCGTTATATAAATCTTTTAGCCAAAATGGTTTGCTAATAAACTCCGACGCTCCCTTTTTTAAAGCCTCCTTTGCTACTCCTGCTGTAGCAAAACCTGTAATAATGATTACTTCCGTATTTGGTTTCTTCTGTTTAATTATCTCCAAAATTTGCATACCATCTACCTTCCCTATTTTTAAATCTATTACTACGATGTCAAAACATCTTTCTTCAATCCGTTTTAACGCTTCAGAACCATCGACAAATGTTTCCACATTACATCCCATTTTTTCTAAGGCAGTCTTTAACCTTTTACATAAAATAGCTTCATCATCTATTACTAAGACACATGGCATGGTTTGTTTCAGCATGGACTTCCTCTCTACTTTTTCTTTTCTCTTACTACCATTACAGGACAAGGGGCATTCCCCAGTACTCTTTGTGTTACACTACCTAAAAGGATCTTACTGAGGGTATTGTGTCCATGACTTCCCATTACGATTAAATCGCAATTTTGTGCTTCAGCAGTTTTAACAATCTCTTCACAAGGTTTACCCTCTGTCAAGCGAATTACCGCTGATATTCCTTTTTGGGCAGCATATCTACAGGCCTCTTCTAAAAGCTTCTCTCCTTCTTCCCGAAAGGCTGATTTTAAATTACTTATTTTATAGACCTCTATTAAATCAGCCCTGTTAGGAAACACATGAAGGATAATAATAGATGCGCCGTTTCTTTTAGCAATTTCAACAGCTTCTTCTAACGCCACTTTGCTTGCTTCAGAGCCATCAATTGGAACCAGGATGGACGTATAACCCATTTTTACCTCCTATTTAAGTGTTGAGATGGTAACAGGGACAGCATATTTCTTGATCAATCGTTGTTTTGCAAAGTGAGCCTTAAACACAGCAACAAGAATAAACGACATAGCAACAAAACCACTTCCAAACAGGAAAATTCTGCTCAAGGTTTCACATAGGTGAACACTTTGGGGAGTGAGATTGATAATGTGGAGGCTATCCAAATATTCAGGAATAGCAAACGCACGTGAAACACAACAGAGGAGAATGAGAATAGCTGTAACTAAACGGATATAAAGTTCTTTTACCAAGCTTGTGCCAATTGCACCAAAGTAGATACCCACAAGTGAACCGGCATAAAGAAGCAACGTAAGACGCAAATCCACATATCCACCTAAGGCATAATTAAAGGCTCCCCATGCCCCCATAAACATAGCCAAAAAGAGTTCTGTTCCAGCTGCTACCACAGTAGGCACACCGAGGACATAAATCATAGCCGGTACACCGATAAAACCTCCTACACCGATAGTACCAGCCATATACCCGGTTGCTAGACCTGCAATAATAATTACCAAAAGAGAAACCTTGACCCCTGCTACTTTGAAGTGAATAAGAGGAGGAATCCGGAGTTTATTTGCTAATTCCAAAAGAAATTTGGATGGTCCTGTTGCTCCTCCACGCAGGGTCTTAAGAGCATCTTTAAGCATAGAACCACCAATTAAGCTAAGGGTAAGAACGAAGATCGCACTTACATAAAGGCTAGAGCCTGCTTTCCCCATTTTTTCAAAGAAATAACTATTTACCCAAACAGCAATCTTAATTCCTACAAGGGCAGTAATAAGCATAAAAATGGCTAACTTTTTATCCACATGTCCTAATTCACCGTGTTTCTTGGAACCCATCATGGCCTTACCAAATTTGTGGGTGATATTGGCCCCCACGGCCATCACCCCCGGAACACCTAGATTCATCATTCCTGGGGTCATGATAAATGCTCCCCCTGAGCCTATAAATCCGGAGAGAAGTCCTCCCATAAATCCCAAAAGGACAACCGCTGCCATCGTCCAAGGATGACTCTGAAAAATCTGGGAGACTACTTCCGTCTTATTTGCTAACTCAACAACAGTTGGTGCACTTAAGGCTGCCATGTTTTACCTCCTTCTTTTATTGTTTTAATGCTTTACCGATTTTTCTAATCCCAAGAGTTTAGGAATACCTTCGGTAAAGCTACCATAAGTATAAGCTACTATCGGTACTGTTAACATTAGTGCTAAAGCGTCTAAAACACCTCCCTTCATGTAAACAATTTTATTGAGCTTATCTAAAAGAGGAAAAAAACCAAAATATATACCTGCCGAGGCAGCTCCAAAAAGCAACATGCGGCTTAATATTTGGCCGGTAGAGCTTTTTTCTTTTATTAAAGAACGCGCAGGTAGCACTGGACAAGAAAGAGATATACTTAAGTCTTCCAGATGTTTAATTCCTTTTTCTGCCAGAGGTTCAAGAGCTAGTTTCCCCACTATAACTACGTCTGCTGGCATCATTTCCCGAACACTCTCCATAAATGCTGTTGGAGTAAAAGGCGTTACCTTCCATGAGAATTTGATTCCCTCAGCAGCTAATTTCTCATGAATTTTCTTCCCTATCTCTTCTGCTTTGGCCATAGCTACCTTGACCTGTTTTTCTTGAACCTGAATCCAATCTACTACTTCCAGTGAAACAGGTACTAAAAACACGCATTTCAAATCACATTTCTTTCTCCGCGCAATCTCTATTATACAATTTAGCGTCGGAGACCTTTCATCCACATCTTGTTCTAAAAATAGCATAGTTTCCATTGTTCTCCTCCTTGAACAAAATTTATTGAATTGGGCTATCAAAACCCCTTTTAACCTTCATTTTTCTGGGTTCTTTTTTTAAATGAAAGTTATCAACCACTATTAAAGACCCTGGGATATTCTGCCGAATGGTATTGAGCCAAGCCGAAAATTGCGGATTTTGTTGCTGAAGTTTGGCTACAATCACAATGTCTGGATGAATTTCTTCAATAAACTTAGTTGCCTCTTCCAAAAATTTGTCTTTGATAAAGTAAGACTGGATACAAACTCCTTTTTCCCTATAGTTATCTAGTGCAGGACCTATTTCCTTCAAAAATTTTTCTTCTTCAATTTGGGGATTCTTTCTTGAAACAGTGAGAATAAATAGAACGTAGACCTTAGCCTGCAACCGAATCGCTAGCTCTCCGGCATAAAATAGCGGATTTAGTGAAAAACATTGATTACTCAATGTAACTAAAATACATGGTGTCATGCCTTTTGGTTAAGGCAAAAGATATACCAAAGAAAAAAATAGCTGAATTATAGGAAATTTATAGATAATTTAGAGATAAAAAAGTGTGTTTTTTGTTCCAAATTGAAACAAAAATTAGTTTCAGAATGAAACATTAGGATTTTATAAACCGTATTTTTTCATTCTTCGCCAGAGAGTAGTGCGAGAAAGGCCTAAAATTTTGGCTGCTTTATGTTTATTATAACCTGTTTGTTCTAAAGCCTTTTTAATATAGTACTTTTCTTGTTCAACTAAAGGTGAAACCTCGTTTGGTTCTTCGGCCTTTACTTCAAAGGCATTTAGGTCAGGAGGAAGATCACAGACATCTATTTCCTCCTTTTCAGTCAAGGCAACGGCCCTTTCAATTATATTCTCCAACTCTCGTACATTTCCAGGGAAGGGATAGTTTAATATCTTAGCCAGAGCCCTTTCTGTAACACGAAGAATCTGTTTACCAAAAAGAGCATTATATTTACACAAAAAATGATTTATAAGCAAAGGGATATCTTCCTTTCTTTCTCTTAAGGGTGGTAAAACGAAATTGACTACATTCAACCTATAAAACAAATCCTCTCGGAACTTACCTTCTTCTACCATCTTTTTTATATCACGGTTGGTAGCAGCAATAATCCGAATATTTAAGGGAATTGGCTTAATTCCTCCTACCCGAAGGATCTTTTTTTCCTGAAGTACCCGTAAAAGTTTAACCTGCATGGAAAGAGGCATTTCTCCAATTTCATCTAGAAAAACTGTCCCTCCATTAGCTGATTCTAATAAGCCTATTTTGGTATGAAAAGCCCCAGTAAAAGCCCCTTTTTCATAACCAAAGAGTTCACTGGTAATAAGTTCTTCAGTAAAGCCCCCACAATTGAAAGAAACAAAAGGTGCCTGTTTACGAGGACTACGATAGTGAATAGCTTTAGCTACTAATTCCTTTCCTGTGCCTGTTTCTCCTTGAATTAGAACATTGCAATCAATAGGTGCAACTTTGATAATTAACTGATATATCTTTTGCATTTTTAAACTTTTTCCAACTAGTTCAGTAAAAGTATATCTAGCTAATGTTTCTTTTAATTGTTTATTTTCGGAAACCAGAAAAATTTTTTCTTTAGCCTTATGGACAAGTGTACGGAATTCATCTAATTTAATGGGTTTGGTTATGTAATGAAACGCTCCCATCTTTGTAGCCTCAATGGCTGATTCTATTGACCCATAGGCAGTAATCATAATTACTTCTGTTTCCGGAGAGACAGCCTTGATTTGTTCTAAAACTTGAAGACCGTCTAACTTGGGTAGTTTAAGATCTAAAATTACCAAATGAAATTGATGAGAAGAAATTTTTCCTAACGCTGTTTCTCCGTCTAAAAAGGTTTCTACTTCATAACCCTCTTTTTCTAAAACTTTCTTTAAACGCTTACAGACAATTTCTTCGTCATCTACAACTGCTATTTTGATTTTAAATTGATTTTCCATGTTATGCTTCTACTGGTAAGAGAATAGTAAAAGTAGTGCCTTCATTAATCTTGCTATCAACCAATAATTTGCCTTTATGTTTTTTTATAATACCATAAGTTACAGCCAAACCCAAACCTGTTCCGTTCGTTTTAGTGGTAAAAAAAGGCTCAAAAATCCGAGGTAAATACTCCTCGGGGATACCTTCTCCAGTATCTGCTATCTCAATCTTAATAAAATTACCCTCCCTTACCCCTGTGATAAGCAGGGAACCACCTTTTGACATTGCCTGGATAGCATTTTCAATAAGATTGATGAATATCTGTCTTAAGCTAGTCGGGTCTCCTTTGGTAAGAGGCAAATCTTGAACTATATCTATCTCCAGTTCAATGTGATTAAGCTTCATTTGATTTTGAAATAATTTCACCACATCACTGATGATTTTTTGAATGTCTACCTTCTCCTTTGTTAAAGGTCTTGCTCGAGAAAAGTCCAATAGATTTCCAACAATATCTGTGGAACGCCGAGCCTGCTGTAGGATATCAACCAGATATTGTTTTTGTTCAGGATTTAGAACCGTTCCGAATTCTTCCAAAAATAATTCAGCCGTAATGATAATGTTATTTAAAGGATTATTCAATTCATGCGCTATCCCAGCGGTAAGGGTACCGATAGAGGCCATTTTTTTAGACTGAATTATTTCTTGGTGTCTCAAGTCTAACTCCTGGATCATTTTATTTAAAGCATCTACTACTACACTGATTTCCGACAATGTTTCTTTTGGTCTAGGAAATGAAGAAAAATCACCTCTACTAATTTGATCGGCAGATTGCTGAATAAAATGCAAAGGGCGAATAATTTGATGAGCTACTATGTAAATAAGTAAAGAAGCCATAAACACAACCACAAAGCCAAAATAGAAAGTAATATGTCGGGATAAACTAAGGGCTTTATTAATATCCTGTTTTACCCTCTTATTTAAATAAATAGAAACATCAACAATTTCTTTGCCCATCTCCCTGAGTTTTTGTGATTTTGCACCATTTTCATGGGGATTAAGATGGCTAAACAATTCCTGATACTGACTTAGGAGACCCTGTAATTTTTCATAATAAGGGAAACCAATTAATTTCTGAATTTCCCTCTTATTTCCCCTTAAGAGGTCTTTTGCTTTTTGGATATATAACAACGTATTTTTATAAGCACCTTTTTCTCTATAAAGGAAAAAGTTTTTTTCATATCGCCTTGTTTCTAATACATCGTTAAGGAACTCACCATTTCTTTCTAAAAATGCTATATTTTGATCTATTTTTTTCACATTCCAGCGATCAATGGCTACACCACATATGGTTAATACAAAAAATATGAAGGATACAAAGGCAATACGCCATCTAACTGAGTGCCACCATTTAAACTTATTTATCATGATTTATTTCTAAAACTAAAACACTTCTGATATTATAAAACCCCTAGAGGAGGCGTTTTATCATTTTTCACCCAAACTTTAAAAATCATATATCTTATCCATACTAACCTGTGGCATTTTTTAAAAATAAGGATTAAATTTTTAAACTTTTGCGAAATATTGTAAACACCCATCTTACCATCAGTCAAGTCCTTAACCTTCCTCCTTAGAGTTTTTAAAATCATTCCCTTGCCTACATATTGGGTTTTAGGTATTCTCTAGACATGTTCAGTACTTTTATTTTCCTTGGTCTTACAGCCACCTTGGAGCAGGACAGCAACAATGTCACCAATGCCTGGTATGGTCTTAAGTAATAAGGTAATTTTATCTTCTTTAACAAAGGATTTAATCCTTTTTTCTAAATCATTTATCTTTTTTGTAATTTCTTCTATAAGATCAAGGTATCCACTACACGTTTTAACGTTACTTTTACAAGGGCTATTCTAAACCTTAGAAGATTTCTTAAATCTCTGGTTTCAAAACCAGGCGTATAAGCCTTTGGGGTAAGACCTGAACGAAGTAGATGAGCAAGAGTATTTGAATCAATAGAATCTGTTTTAATCCTTGCCTCTGCTATTGCCCTTGTTTTAAGTGGATGAGCAAGTATTGCTTCATCTCCAAAAGGAGAAATTTCATCATAAAAATAAACCCAATTAAAAGTGGCTTCCATAACTGCTTTTGGAATGTTTACACGTTGGAGCGTTTTCATGTTATCATACTGTGCGTAAGGTCAGTTACTACATTTAACCGTTTTCTTTTAAAGTTATTACGGTTTTGAGGAGCTTAATCTTTCTTTTTAGAAAGCTTTTAAAAATTCTGGGAAAGTCCTGAAATTTTATCAGGTTGACAAAATTGGGTTGATTGACATAGTATAAAATTGGCTAAAAAGTGAAATGAGTAACAAAAATCTAACCACCCAAGATAAGTCCAGATATATTCTAGCTATTACAGGTGCCAGTGGAGTTATTTATGCCAAAACATTAATAGAGTATTTTTATAAAAATAAGTTACCTTTAACCTGCTTGGTTTCCCATATAGGTGAGAAGGTTTGGGAATGGGAAATAGGTAGCTCTATTTCTGAGACTTTACCCTCTGAAATTACTATTTATTTTGAAAACGACTGGTGGTCACCTGTAGCCAGTGGAAGTGTGAAGGCCAAAGCCATGGTAATCATGCCCTGTTCTATGGGCACCTTAGCCGCTATTGCCCATGGTTTGGCTAAAAATGTGATTATTCGAGTGGCAGATGTGATGCTTAAGGAAAAAAGACCTTTGATTTTGGTGCCTAGAGAAACGCCCTTAAACATTATCCATCTAAAAAATATGCTTACTCTTGCTGAAGCAGGAGCTACTATTCTACCGGCCATGCCTGGTTTTTATCATAAACCTAATACTGTTCAGGCTTTAGTAAACTTTGTAGTGGCTAGGGTATTAGACCACTTGGGACTGGTACATAATTTAATGCAATCTTGGGAAGAACTCTTCAAACAATCTTAACCATGTTTAAAAAAATCAAGATTATCCTAGAAATGATCAAGTTTGAACATAGTATTTTTGCCCTTCCTTTTGTTTATATTGGGGCCTTTTTGGCCCAAAGGGGTTTCCCTCCCTGGGACAAACTATTTTGGATTCTAGTGGCTGTAGTTAGTGCAAGGAGTGTGGCTATGGCCTTTAATCGTTTGGTAGACAAGGATATTGATGCCCAAAATCCCCGCACTAAAGATAGAACATTACCCAAAGGACTTCTCACTCCCAGATGGGTTATAGGATTTATTATCTTCTGCACATTCCTATTTTTCGTGGCTACTTACAATCTCAATCGCCTGGTATTTTATCTCTCTCCTGTTGCACTCTTTATAATAACTGGTTATTCCTATACCAAGAGATTTACCTGGCTTACTCACCTATTCTTAGGCATCGCTGATGGCCTTGCCCCTTTGGGGGGTTGGTTAGCCATCAAGCCTGTTTTCTCCATTGTTCCACTTTGGTTATTTTGGGGAGTGGCCTTTTGGATAGCCGGATTTGATATTTTATATAGTTGTCTTGATTATGAATTTGATAAAAAACAGGGACTTCATTCTATACCCGTAAGATTTGGTATCAAAAACAGCCTTTATCTTTCTACTTTTTTTCATATATTGACTGTTATTTGTTTTTATTATGTAGGCAAGGATGCTCAACTTAATCTTTTTTATTTTTATGGTTTAGGTGTAGTGAGTTTACTTCTTCTTTATGAACACTTGATTATCAAACCTCATGATTTTTCCAAGCTTACCATGGCCTTTTTTACAGTCAATGGTGTTATAAGTATATCTATGTTTTTTATTATTCTGGTTTCTTTATCATGTATATAAAAATTCCTCCTGGCCCAGCACTCCCAGAAATGGCTTTTATAATTTCCCATCCTTTAGATTTAAATTTATTCTTATCTTTTATGCCCAAACCAATTAAAAAAATCTCTATTTGTTTAGCCAAACTCTGCATTTTTCCCACTTTATCAGTCATTGGTCCTTGTCTAGGCAGACCTCAACTATTGGTTATTTTAGAGCATCTTAAGGCTTGGGGTGGAAAGAGCTTTTTATTTTTGGGTTGGTGTGGCGGGATTAGCCCTATTTTAAATATAGGGGATATTATATTACCTCATACTGCCACCAGTGAATACCAAGCCCCATCTCATGTCTCTCCTGGGTTATTTAAGAATTTTCAAATTAACATACCTTTTTCTTTTCATACAGGCACCGTTATTTCCGTAGATAATCCCTATGTCTTTGATTTAGAAAAAATCCATAATTATCAGAAACAAGGGATTATGGCCATAGATATGGAAACAGAGGCCCTTTTTAGGAGGAGCCCTGATTTAGGCATCAACTCTATTTCTTTACTAATAGTTTCTGATTTATTAACTCAGGCCCAATGGGAACAGGGTTTTTCTTCCCCTCAGTTTAAAAGCAGAAGGAAAATGGTATTAGAGTGGCTAAGTAGACTTTATTTTTAGCTGGCTTTATGTTATTTATGGGAAGATGATCAGTGCTAAACTAAGTGGGAGACTAGATAAATACATTATAAAATTGCTTCCTAAAAAATATTCTCCTAATACTTATACCTTGTTAGGGCTTGGTGTTACTGCTATTTCTAGTTTTTTTCTGGCCTTGGGTTATTTTAAGATAGGAGGAGCCCTCATTTTTTTGGCAGGTTTATTTGATATGGCCGATGGTGCCATTGCTCGGGCTACTGGAAGGGTTTCTGAATTTGGTGGTTTTCTGGATTCAGTTATTGACCGTTATGCGGATTTATTATTTTTCTTTGGCCTCTGCTTTTATTATTATCACAGCCGAGAAATTTTTCTTTTTATTTGTGTCCTCCTTACCATTGCTGGTAGTCTATTGACTTCTTATGCGCGGGCCAGGGCCGAGATATTTTTAGGTTCCAAATGTAATGTAGGTTTGGTGGAAAGACCCGAGCGTATTATTTTACTAGGTATTGGAGCAATATTTGATTTATTCATATATATTTTGCCTTTACTGGCTTTTTTAAGTAATATCACTGTGTTTCAGCGCATTTATTATGTCTGGCAAAAAACCACTTCCAGTAAAAAAGAGCTAGGGTGAAAACTCAGAATTCAAAACAAGAAAAGATAGAGATTTATCCCATGGGATGGATTGAATCTCCCATTACAGCTGTCCATAAAGGACCAGCCCAAGGCCAAGAGGCAAAGGTTAAGGGGAAAATTATTATTTTTAAAAAATTCATCTCCACTCTTAAAGGTCTAAGACCTGGAGATTACATCTGGGTTCTATGTTGGTTTCATCTAGCCAAAAGGGATGTGCTTCAGGTGCATCCACGACTAGCTAGGGAACAAGGGTTAGCAGGTGTATTTGCCAGCCGTAGTCAGGATAGACCAAATCCCATTGGTTTAGAATTGGTTAAAATTTTAAAAATAGAGCAAAACATCTTATGGGTGGAAGGGTTGGATGCCATAGATGGCACCCCAGTGTTGGATATAAAACTCCATTTTCCTCAAATAGATTGCCCTGAATACTAAAAGTTTGGGAACAAATTAAACATATTAGGGTCTATTTCTGGACTGGGACTAAATGTTTTATAAGTTATTTCGACAATAGTCCCCTGTCTATCTCGCATTTTCATACCACTTACCTGCCTAGAAGAATCATAACGGAAACAAATTCTACACAAAATTTCTCCTTTTCCTGTTTTAAAGGTAATTTTTTCTATTTTAAACCCTAATTTTCTTATCCAAATTTCCTCAATTAGATATCTCTTTCTATCCTTCAGCCAAATAAAATATTTGTCTTTTTCTGCTTTTATCTGGTAACGGTCAGGAGTAATAAGCCATATTTGATTTCCCAATAATGTTATCCACGCATCCATTGGTAAACCGTGAGGTAATAAAGACTTAAGGAACTCTGGTGGTTCTTCACTAGTGTAAATTCGGCCTTCTGGATAATAGAGAGAAACAAATTTATTTCCCTTTTTAATTACGGTGCATAAAGGCCAATCCAAGGAGGTAAACACATCTAATCTAAAGTTATTATTTGCTTTAACTAGTTGGATTTTTCCTATCCAACCATAACCTGTGCGTTTAATTTTTAGCTTTCCTTCTAAGTAAAAATTTAAAATTTGTTCTTTTTTAATTACTTGCTTAAAAAGCGGTGAAATAGGCTGAGGTTGATAAGATACACAGGCCACAATGGTAAAAAAGATTAAGCACAAAATACTTTTAAAACCAAACATTAAGAATTTTTCTCAAGAATTTGCTCTAATTTTTTAATCTTTAAAAGAATGTTTTCTGGATTATCAGGCTTAAGTTTTAAGGCTTGGCGATAGTATTTTAACGCTTCTTGATAAAGACCATTTTTGGAATAAACATCTCCTAAATGTTCAGTAATAATGGGGTCTTTAGAGGCTAATTTATGAGCCTTTTTTAAAATTTCTAATGCCTTTTTGTATTGACCTTTCTGATAGTATACCCATCCTAGACTGTCTATGATATAGCCATCTTCAGGTTTTATTTCCAGAGCTTTTTTAATTAACTTTTCTGCTTCATCCAAGTTTTCTCCCATTTCGGCATAAGTGTAACCAAGATAATTAAGGGCCTCCGCATGGTTAGGGTCTAAGGAAATGGTCTGACGCATTTCTTTAATGCACATATCTTTTGATTGCATTTTGTCATAAACCACACCCAGGCGGAAGTGAATAGAGGCATCCTGCGGAAAGGTCTTTACCGCTTTTTTGAGCACTTCTAATGCCCTTTGGTAATCCTTTTGGTCTTCCAAAATCTCTGCCAATACTATATAAGGCAATGGTTTCTGCGGGTATTGAATTATAATATGTTCCAATTTGGCAATGGCTTCAGATATTTTACCCTGGTTTTTCAAAAGATAAGCACTATAAATAATTCCATTTACATAAATAGGTGAAGAGGGAGGAATCTTTTTTAATATATTTAAGGCCTGGTCTATTTTTTCCATTCCTTCATAAGCAGAGGCCAGATAGTATCTAATTTCATCTTTTTTAGGAAATAGTTTTAATAAAGGTTTAAGATATGCTATAGCCTCAGAGTATTGTTTTTCACGAAGCCAAAATAGAGCTATTTCAAACTTATCTCCTGGTTTCTCAGCTAAAGAAGAAAGTAAGGTTTTTGCTTTTTTAAGTTTATTTTCTTTGAGATAAAGCTGGGCTAAAAGAAAAGCCACATTTAAATTCTTGGGATTTTCTTTCAAGATACCTTTATAAATCTCCTTTGCCTCTTTAAATTTCTTTTGATTTTCTTTTAATTTGGCTAGAGTTAAAAGGGCGTCCTCAAAATGGGGATTTAATTCTATAGCCTTTTTTAAATATTTTTCGGCTGATTTATATTTTTTTAGGGAAAAATAAGTATTCCCCAAATAGTAATAAACATAAAAGGAATTAGGGTCTAACTCAAGTAGCTTTTGAAAGGCATCTATTGCCCCTTGATAATCTTTGGTGTGGGTGTAAAGATTAGCTAAGTAAAAAGCGGCCTTTTTATTTTGGGGTGATATTTCTAAAATTCTCTTACATTCATTAATGGCATTCTGGTAATTTTCTTGATTAGTATAAATCCACACTAACATAAATCTAGCTTCTATATTTTCTGGTTCTAACTTTAAAATATGGTCTGCCCAGTATTTGGCTTGTTTTAATTCTCCTTTTTGCAAATAAATTTGAGTTAAATTCAAGATCACACTTGTTGCTTTAGGGTCATAAACAAGTGCCTTTTCAAGAAAATCGATAGCTTCTTCTATGTCTCCTTGATGAAGGTATTGTTGCCCTTTGATGAAATAATAATAAGCAAGAGAGCGATCAACTGGTTTTTGAGATAAATCTGACTGGCTTTTAGCCTTTAAACAACACAAAAAGATAACTAAACTTAAACATAAACTTATAATTTTGATTTTCATTATTCTTCCTTTCAAAACCTTGTGGTTAGGGCTTCTTGATAATCTGGGAATTCCTCTTTCAAATAATTTCTTAGTTTTTCAATTAACCTCGCCTCAATCTGTCTAATTCTTTCTCTAGAAACATGGTGTCTTTTACCTATTTCTTTAAGTGTAAGAGGTTTATCTGCTAACAAACGTAATTCTAAAATATCTTTTTCCTTAGGAGAAAGTTCTTTTTTAATGACCTCTATTTTTTGAGCTACTAGTTCTTTAATTTCATTCCTTGCCCAGATTTCTTCTGGGGATTTCTCTGGTAAGGGAATAACTTCCTTAAAAGTGTCTTTTGTTTCAGGATTAAGGGGTGCATCCAGAGAAAATTCGCCTCCTTCCATACGTTGTTCCATTTCAATAACATCCTTTTCTCGCACATTAAGCTTTTTAGCGATTAATTTAGGGATAGGTTCATAACCTAGCCGGGTCAAATTTTGTTTTTCTTTCTGAAGGTTATAAAACAATTTTCGTTGGGCCTGAGTAGTGCCTACTTTTACTAATCGCCAATTATCCAAGATAAATTTTAGAATATAGGCCTTAATCCAAAAAGATGCATAATAAGGAAAGCGAATGCCTTTATCTGGGTCATACTTTTTTAAACCCATCATGAGCCCAATATTTCCTTCTTGAATTAAGTCCATCAAATTGCTTGCCCAGAAACTTTGAAACTCCAAGGCAATCTTTATTACTAGACGAAGATTTGAAGTAATAAGCTTAAAAGCCGCTTCCTTGTCTTTTTTTTCTTTATAAAGGTGAGCTAAACGAAATTCTTCCTCAGGTGTAAGTAAAGGATATTGGTTAACTTCCCACAAATACCTCTGAATAATAGCGGCACCAGAGGGGGGAACCAAAGTATTTTTCACCTCTGGTGGTGACAAAGAGGGTATTTCTTGAACCTCTACTTCTTCCATAAAATCGTTTTCTTTATCAAACTTTTTCATAAAAATTATGTTACCACAGAGAAACAGGGTTGCCAAGGTAGGTATAAAATGACAAATTAGTTAAAATATGCAGTCAATGCAGAAATTCAATCAACAACTAGAAATCTTTTCTTTTTGCTCTCCCCAAGAGTTTAAGTCTTTTTTAGTCTCATTGATAAATGTGTATCTTTCTGGATATAAAGGATTAGAAGGATATGCCTATACTGACAAGGGAGATGTGAAAAGGTATTTGAAATGGCTTTATAAAAAGGATCCAGAGGCATTTTTTGTAGCTAGTTTGAAAAATAAAACAGTGGGCTTTGTCAGTGGTTGCCGTTACTGGCACGATAGAATATATGGAGAAATCGGAGAACTGCATGAAATAGTAGTAGATAAATCCTTTCAAGGACAGGGAATTGGTAAGGCACTGCATGAAACCATGTTGTCATTTCTTTTCAAGTATCATAGGATAATAGGACTTTGGGTAGGAGAGAAAAATAAAAAGGCCATAAAGTTTTACCAGGATTCTGGATTTAAGATTGTTGGTCAGGTAGGTAAATGGTTCAGGATGATAAAAGAGAAATAATTCAATTATTGCTTACCCTTCTTTCTATTCCCAGTCCCAGTGGGGAAGAAATGCCTTTATTACAATGGATAGAAACCTATCTATATAATTGTGATTTCAAGACCTATTGGCAAAAAGTAACAGATAATAGGGCTAATTTGTGTGCTTATCGTGGACATCCCCAATACCTCATAGCTACTCATGTGGATACAGTTCCTGCCTGGGGTCACCCTTATGCATTTTCACCCAAAATTGAAGGAGGAAAAATTTGGGGAAGAGGGGCCATAGATACCAAAGGTCAACTGGCTGCCTTACTTAAGGCCATAAAGGAAACAGATGCTTCTTGTGCCATAGCCCTTTTTATAGATGAGGAAGAAGAGGGATTGGGTTCAGAGAAATATATCCCTCCCTTTTCATTTAAAGGAGCAGTGGTATTAGAACCCACTAATCTGTCTTTGGCCATAGCTGAAGCAGGTAATATTGAGCTTTATTTAAAGATTAAAGGTAAGGCTGCTCATGGTGCTTTGTTTGGTAGAGGGAAAAATGCCATAGAAGTCTTTTGTGATTTTTATCAAAGGCTAAAATTATTACCTGATTTGCAATATTCTCATTCTTTTTTTAAATATTCAGGTATAAATATTGGAAGAATAAAGGGGGGTATTGATTGTCAATTGGTAGCAGAAGATTGCGAGGCTGAAATAGATATCCCTGTTTTGCCTGGAAATGATTTAGAAAAAGTTTGGCAAGAAATTAAAGATTTGTTAAATGAATTTCCCCTTACCTGGGAATTGAAGTCATTTGATGCTCCTTGGGAGATTTCGCCTCAAGAACAAGTAGTAAAAAGATTGGTAGAATGCATAGAAGCAGAGATGTTTGTTAGTTTTAGCGGTATGAACGCCTGGACAGATGCAGCCAATTTATTCAAAAAGGGAATTCCCAGTGTGGTTTTTGGGGTAGGAGATTTGGCCTTGGCCCATACTGCTGATGAGCATGTGGATATAGAAGAAGTGTTAAAGTTGAGCAGAATTTTAAAAAGATTTTTGGAAGTCTAAAAACTAATGGAAAACACTTTTTTATCGGTAATCATTCCTGCTTATAATGAAGAAGCACGCATTAAAAATACTCTAGAAAAAATCCATTCTTACTTAAAAAACCAGGATTACACCTATGAGATAATAATAGTAAATGATGGAAGCACAGATAATACATGGGCATTAGTAAATGAAATAGCTCAAAAAATAAAAGAAGTTAGGATTTTAAAAAATGAAAAAAACAGAGGTAAAGGATTTACTATAAAAAAGGGGTTTTTGAATGCCAAAGGGAAATATCTACTTTTTACTGATGCTGATCTTTCTACTCCCATTGAAGAAGTGGAAAAACTTATATCTTGGTTAAAAAAAGGATATGATATTGCTATTGGCTCAAGGGCTCTAAAGGAATCTCATATTCAGATTCATCAACCCTGGTATCGTGAACTAGCAGGTAGAATTTTTAACCTTTTTGTTCAGGCTATGGCTGTGCCAGGAATAAAGGATACTCAATGTGGTTTTAAGTGTTTTGCTCAAAAGGCTGCCTTAGAGATTTGTGAAAGACAAAAAATAGAAAAATTTAGTTTTGATGTAGAAATGCTTTATATAGGCAGAAAACTTGGTTATAAAATCAAAGAAGTCCCTATTTGCTGGTTTAACAACCCTCATACCAAGGTAAATTTCCTCAAAGATGGGTATAGGATGTGCCTGGATTTGATAAGAATTAGGCTTAATGAGTTAAAGGGAATGTATGAAAGATGAGGGCTAGGCTTAATGCGTTAATCAAAGATCCATTAGTTGAGATAAATGTCAAAAAATACATTAATTAATCTTGTAATTGCTTTTTTATTTTTGCTCCTACCTATGTTTGTATTTAATTCATTAGTATTTAAACATAAACTACCAAGTTGTATGGATGTATTTACACAACACTATCCTTTACGGGCATACGCAAGCCGCGTGCTAAAGGCTGGCAAGATACCTTTATGGAATCCTTATACATTTTCGGGAGTACCATTTTTGGCAAATATACAAACAGCCGTCTTTTACCCTCCTAATCTGATTCTATTTACTATCCTCCCTCTCTCGATA
>Ga0190337_1000047_pt1 | contig 21422 bp, 40 predicted proteins | sample 4872041011_MG_FD_161677 | JGI IMG/M metagenome (GOLD analysis project Ga0190337, IMG submission 161677) | Hydrothermal vent sediment bacterial communities from Southern Trench, Guaymas Basin, Mexico - 4872-04-10-11_MG | ecosystem: Environmental > Aquatic > Marine > Hydrothermal vents > Sediment ...
AGTTACATTTATAGCACTAAATGTTTTCCTAGCGAGCATAGTACCTCCAGATGCGCTATCAAAAATTCCACTTTCTGTTATTGCATAGCTGGTTGTAAAGGTAAATGTTGCCTGCCAAACAGCAGTATCGTTAGTAACGTTTGTAGTTTCTACTGATGTAGTTGCAGCTTGTCTATCAACTTCACTCTCTAAAGCAGTATCTGTTGCTGATTCAGCAGTAGTTCCAGTTCCTATTGCTATATAGCTAAAGTAAGTTGTTGATTGTCCATTAAGTAATGCAGCTGCTCTTGCCTTTCCATCATTAACTATAACGTTCTTATATACTCTCCTATCTTTTAAGTTTCCGTTCTTGTCGAATACTTTTAGTTCAACCTCTCCTACCAGTTTTACGCTATTTTTTACTCCTTCCATAATTTTATTCACGGCAAATAAATTATTATGGCTTTAAAATTAGTGTCTCTCAGTCAGTTAGGTACGACTTATCAATACTCTGAGGTTGATTCTAGCCAAAAGAAAACTATATTTACCTTTAAATTGCCCAGCGGATACGTAGGCTTTCTCTATAAAATAGCGAACTCATGGTATCCAAACACTTATTTGTTACTAAGAATAGATGGTGAATTGTTTGAAAAAATAGAGTATACTAGGGAAATAACCAACCCACTTACTTATGACCCTCCAATAGTCTTTAAGTATGGGATAGAAGTAACAGCAGTAAATAATGACTCAAGTAAGCATTATTTCGAATTCTGGATTGATGGAGTGGCGATAGAAATACAGGAAGTTAAACCACTATAAGCTTATTAATCGTCTCTAACACATCTTTCAATTCTCTAGCTGCGTCATTCATATCCTCAATAAGCATTGGATATAATTCTCTAGCTTTTCTTCCCTTAGTCCTAACAAACTTGTCAATATCTAGCTTTAACTCATTAATTCTGTTTATTAAGCGTTGGACTTCCTCTCTTAAATCATCATTTGGATTTTTATTCTCTTTTTTAGTCTTTGCAGTAGGATTAACTCTCCATTCTGGCGGTATGTTGAATATGTTTACCATGCTATCTTAATACTTTAGGCAAAATAAACATTGCTGCTATTGGTATTAATGTTATCAAAATTAATTTGCAGCTTACATTACTTGTACTAAAAGTGGGGTCAATTATCTCGTCTGCTCTAACTATCACTTCTTTTACTATTTCAGTTGGTATTTTGTCATCAACAAGAACAGGCCTAAACTTTACATATCCATTTCCAACAAACTCTATCTTGTCTGTATAATATGTTTTATTACCAACTCTTATCTCATACTTTGAAGTTTTCTTATAAAATAGCTTCTCTATATCACTTGCTCTTTGAAATTTTGGTGGTATTCTATTTAAAAGTTCACGAATTTCTGTTTCATAACGGCTTGATTCTTCTCTAACCTTGTGTAATTCCTCAACCAACTTTGGACATATCCTTTCTGCTGTTCTCCAGAATTCATCTGGACTAATTTCCTCAAATGGCTTTTTTAAGTATTCAGTAACTCTTCTTTTTATTTCACTATAAATCTCCTTTTCTCTTTTTACTAGAAAATCGCATCTGGTAAGTAGTTCATCTGCCCTTCTTATGGTTCTTTGAAGATCAGTTATATCCATATTATCACCTAATTAAACTTTCCAATTTTGGTAAAATAAACATTGCTACTATCGGCACTAAATAGATTAACCATTCATTACCATAGTGTAAATTCCAACCATATTCTCTTAATACCTTTGCTTTTGAATAATTCTCGGCTGCAAACTGTAATTCCTCTTCTCTTATCCTCTTCATTATGTCCTGCAATTCCTCAGCTGTACTCTTTATTAACGGGTCATATATTGTAGAAATATCATATTCTGCCCCGAACTCACGTGGTTTATTAATAATTTTCTCCAGTAACTCTTCAACCTCCATTGCTGCTCTAACTCTTTCTATAGAATTCTTAGCTAACAAATCATGTAGATTAATAACACTTCTCTCCTTGGTTTTTAATCGCCCTTCTGGTACTGATTCTTTCTTTATGAATTCTCTTATCTTCTCAATTATAGTCGATGCAGTTCTGGCAACTTCTGGATTATATTGCATTATTTCTGGTTTAACTTTCTTTTCCCACTCTTCCCATGCTCTAATAAACACCGAGTCTTTTAAAGATTCAGCTGCTTTTAACACTACCATAATTAGATTTGGCTATATAAAAAATAAAAGAAAAGTATGCTAGACTTCTGTTTCCTCTCCTAGCACTGTTACTTCTACTGACGCAGCACCAGCAACTGCTAAAACATCTTCTGTAAATACTATAGGACTTGGTAATTCAACCACTTTAAATTCATTAGCGTCTAATGGCACTGTGAAATAGTTATTGCTGCTATCTTTTATCGTTACAGTGTTTGCTGCACCGCTAGTCTCTCTTAGTATTAAGCCCTTTAAGTAGAATGCTTTTCCACTAGGTACTGAATAAACTGTAGTATCGCTAGTTCCTACTGTTGTTAAAGTGCCATTGGTTGGATAGAATACTTTAAATTCTCTACTAGCCTTATCGTATTGTTTTTTGCCAACAACCATTATTTTCTCGACCATTTATCTCACCCTTTATATGAAATTAGCAACTCAGGTAATTTACCCTCCTTATAAAGCCTTTCTAGTTCTCTAATCTTTGCTGGATCCGTAACTTCTTCGACTATGTATTTATAACCAACGAATCTGATTTTTGGAGTTATTGCTACATCTAAATTGTTCTTAAAGTTAAATGCTACGCTTTTACCGAAGACATTAACTAGCATTATTGCCTCGTTCGGATCTTCTGCTGGAGATAGTTCCCAGTCTATTGTTGATACATAGTTTTTAACACCAAATCTACCAGTTGCTGGAGGCTGATAAACTTCTACTTCAACACCTTTCTGGAAAACTCCTATTGTGAAAACATACACTTCTCCTTTCTCTGGCTCTAGGTTTTCTATCGTTACTTTACCACTTTCACCTCCTGCTGCTACTGAAGTAGTGTAGGTATAGTCATACTTGAAAAAGTCTCTTCTTAAGACATGGTAGTATTTGTCTCCTAGTTTAAAGTAGTAACAGGGCTCTAAGACTTTAAAGACTTTCATTTTCTCACCTGTGTGTGTCACTAATTAAGTATTTGCCTTTATAAATATTAATCTCTCATCTCGAGAATTAGCGTAATTACTGTAGCGAAAACAGCACATACTCCGCTTATGGTCATTAAAACTAATCTAAGCCTTCTTAATTCTTCATCGGTCATAATTAGAATTTGCTAAAAAATAAAATAAAAAGAGGGCTACTGTACAGCGCCAGGTTCGACCGTTCTACCTTTGACTTCAACAACTCTTGCTAGTAATGGCATAATAACTGCGTCTGTTGATGTTGCATAAAGTTGAATTCTGATTGCTGTGTTTTGTCTTAAAATTATTGGGCTTGTTGCGATTTTGAATTTGTTTTGCTGTGCTTGTAGAGATTCAAGTTCCCAATAGTCTAAAGTTTTTGCGCCGCTGGTGAATTTAACATAAGTTACATTGTCTGCGTCAACAGCAGCAACACCATAAATTGCTATGAATCTGTTATCTGCAACAGTCGTATTAACGAAATCGTTCCAACCAGCTGATGCAGGAGTTACAGTATATTGTGGTGTCGAAAATCCAAAGTCTTCATCTGGTATTGCATCTCTGACAACTAATTGATCTCTAGGAACTCCTAATTCTCTACTTGCTATTTCTAAGAGTTTTTCGTCTACTTGTGCTTGAATTGCTTTTATGTCAGTTGGTTCTGCTATTGCGAGAGTTCCAGTTTTTGCCATATTTTTCACCTAATTAGAGGTAGGCTAATCCATTTATAAGTAAGGTATATAAGTGTGTACACCAATATACATACGTGGTAAAGAATTATCTATTCACGATGAAATCTAACAACCCACGGTTACTTAGAAAAATGCTTAAAGAAGTCATGATAAGATTAGGTGTAGAAACTATGGAAGACACTATAATAGAATTGGTATATAGGTTATTCCCTGCTATAGCGATTAAATATTACCCGAATAGGTGGAGAACCGAGGTTATAAGAGTATGAACTCCGAAGACATAAAGGCAAGAATATTTAACGCAATGCTGGATGAGAAAGATAGAGATAAGACAGTGTTTTATGTTACCGAAATATGTTACGATTGCCTTAGATACGCTTACTATAGCATTACCGAAGGTAGAAGGTATGGGATGAAGGACTTAATAACAACTTTTGTTGGTAAAGCAGTTCACTTAATACCTATACTTGAGAAAAATGAATTAGAAGTTAGTTATAAGTGTGTTAGGGGAAGAGTAGATGATTACGAGAATGGAATTTTGTTGGAGAAAAAAACATGCAGAAAAATACCAGATAAGCCTTTAGAACACCATGTTAAACAAGTAGAATATTACAAAGTGCTTTTAGAGGAGAGTGGCTATCCCGTTGATAAAATTTTCATTGCTTATTTAGATGTTGCTAATAATAAGTTAGAAGTGTTTGAAGTAAAACCGAGAAATACTGAGGAAATAAAGAGAGAGATTGATGAAAAGATTGAAGAATTGATGAAAGCAGTAGCATTAGGTAAACCTCCAGAGCGCAAGTTTAGTTGGTTGTGTAATTATTGTCCATTTTTTGATAGGTGCGTGAGAGAATGAGGATAAGATATAAATATTTGTCGTTTGGTGCTGGAGTAAATTCAACTGCTCTACTACTTTTACTAAAAGATAAAGGCTATGAATTTGAAACTGTTTTCGTCGATACTGGAGTAGAGTGGCCTGAGACTTACGAATATATCGAATATTTAAGGTCAAAAGGATTCGAAATAAAAGTTATTAAGTCAACGGTTGAGGGAAGATTTAATAGTTTGTATGATTATTGTTTGCACTATAAAATTTTGCCTAGAATTCGTTGGAGATGGTGTACTCACAAGTTCAAGTTAAGACCTTTGTGGAGATACTTTAAAAAGCCATGTATAGTATATGTAGGAATTTCTTACGATGAAAGGCATAGGGCATTGCCGAATGGAAAATACTTTTCCAAAAAAGAACCGAATTTAGTTAGAGATATTAAAGTTGAATATCCTCTAATAGAATGGAAAATAACAAGATATGATTGCATTAGGATAATCAAGGAACATGGATTAAAAGTACCACCAAAATCTGGATGTTGGTTATGTCCGTTTCAAACCAAAAAGCAATTACTCAGATTACAAACTCTACATCCTGAATTGTTTAAAAAACTAATCGAGTTAGAAAAGGCTACTGGGAAAACTCTTCTATTAGAACCTTTAGAGAAAAGAATTCCTATTGGGATTAAGCCATTAACAGAATGGTTAAAATAAAAAAGTAAAAAGTTTGCTGGGGCTACACTACGATTACAGACTTTCTTGGAGTTGCAGATACAGAAACTGCTTTTGGTGCTGCTTTAACAACAACTCTTTGAGGTGCTGGTGAGTTAATTCCTGCTGCATGTGCTATTTCGTCAACTATAATTGCTGCTCCACCTAATTCTAACAAGTCTTTAATTACGCCTCTTGCATAATACTCGCCAATTCCTATTAATGCTGCTCCTAATACTAGATTTTTTGCACTTACTCCTCTAAATGTATAGTCATAAGGTATAAATTTGCCTAAGTATTTCACTACCTTTCCTGTTGCTACGCCTCCTAGATTTGACAATATCTTTCTCCAATCGACCATTTTCTATCACCTCAAAATATTAAATAAAAGGGCTACTCTTTGAGCATTGCTTCTAATTCTTCAACTGTATGTAGTGTTCTTCTTTTCTTGCTTGGATATTCCTCTTCAGCTAATCTTGAAGGTGCTCTATATCCTTTCATTTCAGTCTTAACGTAATATGCAATAACTGGTAATCCATCTCTGAATCCTTTTTCTCCTTTGTGTTTGGATGCAATTCTACCAAAATTAATTCTTGCTTCAATTTGTCCTTTGTGTGGTCTTACTGCAGTATATGGTTGATTTCTTAGATATGCAGGTTTTTTACTCCATGCAACTGGTCTGGTGACTAACTGGACACCACTGACTGATGCTTGCCATCTAGGCATTCCTGCTCCTTGGAAGAGCGGTGAGAGAGTTTTTAACAACATACTTTATCACCTAATTAGAGATTACTAAACATTGCTTAAAAATGTCATCTGATAACAAAGATAATATATATATCGTAGACAATAAGTATTTATGGTGGATTTGCTGGTTAGAAATTTAGATGAGAACACATACTACAGACTTCTGATATTAAAGGTGAAAACGAAAAGCAGAACGTGGGCTGACTTTCTAAAGAAAGTTGCTAGACTTTCTCCAAAGCTTTTAATAGAGCAACAGTCTTAGCTATCCTTAATCTCAAAGTGAATTCTCTCAATAATCTTGGATTCTCTAATAAGTATTCCTGCCATTTAGGCAACTTAGTTTTCCTACCAAACTTCTTTCCTTTATATAGCTTAGCAACGGTAGCGGCAACTATCGGTAAACCAGTCTCTGGATCAAACCCTTTCAGACCTTTAAGACTTTTAACTATTCTACCAAACTCTATTCTAGCCTTAATCTGATTAATAGTTGGAAAAGCAGAAGTATAAGGAAGTAGCCTAAAGTAATACTTTTCACCTCTTTTTACTAGTTGTATGGGCCACATAATTTATTTTAGCGAGACTAGGATTTTAACTACTCTGTTTTTCTTCTTTACTGGCTTTTTAACAATCATTCCTTCCTTTTCCATGAAGTCTATATAGCGCCTTATTGTTATGTATGCCTTTCTAAGTTCCCTGCTTATATCAATAGGAGTCATTTCTCCATTTTTCTTCAGCAATTCCATTATTCGTTTCATTAACAGATAGTCATAGCCCCTCATAATTATTAAATGAAATGTATTTATTAATCTGTATGAAACTCCGAGGCTTAATATAATTATATATAATATTATTAACGGAAAAGACAAACTAGACGAATACGGCACATTTATACCTAACTAACACATCAGCCATTAATCCACTAACACTTAGCGTAGCACCTTCCTCAAGCTTAACAGTCTTTCCAGTAACTACATCAACAACTTCTTTGCCCTGTAGTTCTTTTGGTAACCTTACTATCTTGACTTTAACTTTCTTCATAAAACTAGTTAGTTTTAATTGCATTTATATCACCCTCAAGTGAAATCTCTTCCATATTCCAGCCCCCAGACTTAATAAACTTGTAAGCGATACTATCCAAAACAACTAGCAATAATTCATCATCTTCTGAACGAAGACCTCTTCCTATTGCCTGTATTAACTCTCTTCTCGCTATGTCATAATAAACTGCTTTTGCTAATTGTGGAGATAAATTCTCAAACAATGCTTGGATCCTCAAATCTTGCTTATCTGGTAATGGGAATTTTGGAATGATAATACATTTTTTAGCAACAATATCCTTTCTCCAATCAAAACCTCTCTTTGTTCTAGTGCTAGCCAACACCTTAATTTTCTTTTCAATGAATTTGCTCAGAATATCGTGCTTAGCATCATCTATAGGAACTCCTAATTGATTAACATACTTAAACGCATGTGCCTGAATTAAAACGCTATAGCCTCTCTTTACTAATTCGTCAATTATTTTCCTAAAGTACTTTATGTAGTCTGGCTTTATTTTATCCCATGTCTTATGAGTAACTGGGAATCTCTTTGTTTTAAGAATTTTAAGCTTTCCTGGCCATGTTTCCTTACCATAAATGAAAGCGACATCCTTCGGATCTATCCAATAATAATCTTGTAGCACGACTAAGTCTTGCATTGTGGCACTCATGAAAAGCATTTTCTTATTGCTTATTCTGAATAGCTTTTGTAATAGCTTACCAGGATAGCGGTAGAATAACAAAATTTTATTGTCAGCAGGAGATGTTTTAATTTTCAAATCGTCAATGTTATCTAAAATCTGTTTTAATCTATATTTCAGACTCTCTACTTCTTCATTGGCTGGTATATTCTCTAATTTGTTGCTTAAATCGTAAACAAAGTCATAAACATCGATATGCTCTCCGCTCTTTAATGCAACATTCCATTTATGCTTTAACCTTTCATCCAAAAACTTCTTTAATCTATCATAGCGCAGAGTATAACCTCTACCTAAACTATCTAGTAAATGATCTGCTTCATCAATAATTTCAACAACATGCTTTCCGACTGGCTTTCTTTTGCTAATAGTTTCTAAATACCATATCTTATCGTTCATTATTATTGCATCTGCCTCGACATAAGCTAAAAATTGCCTAAAGAAAGGACATTCTGTTTCAAAAATTGCTCTTTTACCACTTGCTGTAGTGTATAACAAGGGGAACTTATTAATTTTATTAGCTATGTATCTAGCTAATTTTTCATTATAGCGTTGAGGAACCCAATAGGGGCATTCTTCTATGCATATCTCATACCTTTTCTCTCCGCTCTTTAGCCTTCTAGTGCATGGTAAAGAAGAATTAGAACAAAGTTTTCTAAACTGAGGACAAATAAAATTACTTCTTCCCATTATGAACTCAATCTTAAAATTTGGAATTCTCAGTCTACCAGTTTCTGGATTATAGTCATTGTAATATTGCCTTTGTAAATGCTTAGTTGGAACGACAATTATTCCTTTTAGAAATTTGTTAAAGATAGTAACCAAAGCGATTAAACTTTTTCCTGTACCAGGAGGGGAGATAAAAAACACTTTATCATAACTCTCAAATGCCTCACATATTTCTCTTACAACGTCCTTTTGTGTTCTACCATCAAATTCTAGCGGTTTTATCTTATTTCCATTCTTATCTACTACGTTCCAGATTATTTCCATTTAGACACCTTTCTATTCATTTGTTTAATAAACTTTTTGAAACATTTTCGATGAAAGCGTAGAAATCTGTCATGGTTGGTAAATGCTCTAATAACTACAACCTCTTCTAATGGCTCGATTTTTTCACCGCAATAATCACAATATGATGTTGAGTAAAACTTCGTTATTTCAAACTCTATCATGGTCATTCCTCCCCTCTCCATATCTTTCTCAGACATTTCGGACAATACAGGGCAAATGGACTCCATGCATAAAATGTTCTTCCACAGTTACGACAGATGCATATATACATCATTCTTCCACCAATTTTTGGAATCCATACTTCACTCTTATTTCTTCAGGTAATTCTTCAATGTGTTTTCGATGAATGACTACCATTTCGCTTGGTTCTCCATAATGACCGCATAGCATGCACTTTATTCTCTTATCCCAGATATTGAATTCTTCTTGTAATATCCATCTATCAGCAGAGCAAACAGGTAACCAATTCTTTTCATCGTCATTTAATAATTTACCACAAATAGCACATCTAACACCTACTTTCATTCTATTTACTTTCTCCTTAGCGACTTCAAGCGACTTCTTATCTCTAATGTCCTCTCTCTTAACAATCTTAGCTAACTCCTTTGCTTTTTCTTTGTTAACTGTGGCAACTTTAACAACTTCAGCAACAACATCTAGCGGTCTGGGTTTATAAATTCTATCTATTTCCTTCTTTGTTTCTTTATCAACTCTATCTAAATAACCTAATGAATAAGCATCGCTAGTTGAAATACCGATATTCCTAGCTAATGATGGGTTTTTCTCGATTAATTGCTTGATTAAATAACCTGTTTCGTCTAATTCTGGAATTCTTCTTCCCAGATTAAGCGCTAACCTATAAGCAATTGCTAAAGATCCAGAGATATGCTTTATTATTGCAGGTAAAGGCAGACCTTCTTTTCTCGCTAATAAGACTCTTTGTATTCCTTCGATGACAGTAAATCTGCCTCTCGCATTTGGAGAAATAACTATTGGCATTACTATTTCCAAATTCTTACATGAATGTTCAAATACTTTCCTTCTCAGATCGTCTTCAAAAGTGCTATATTTATCGAACTCCTTTGGTATATCAACTTTCTCTGGATCTACTAAATAAACCCTTTCCTTTATGCCTAGAATTCCATCTCTAAATTGCTTTCTTGTGATTATTAGCTTACCATCCTGCACTTTAATGTCAGCGTTCCCACTTCTAATCAATTCTACTATATTTTGCAGTTCAATTTCGCTTATTTGCTCAGGAAGAGGTATTTCCAACTGCATTAACATTTATCTCACCTAATTCTTCAAGCAAAGCTTTTATTAAACAGTTGGTAAATATGTTGTAGTAATTCACATACATTTTAACCATTAATTCAGCTGTTTTCATTTGACGCCAACAAGTTTGCTTACTTATTTTGAGATGCTTTCTTAGTTCCTTATTAATTTTTCTCTTTTCCGCTCCTAGAAAAGTCATATAAAAATAAAGATTTGCTAATGTCAGAATGTTACGATAGACACGAGGTAACTTAGTTTCTTTGATAATTTTTAAGTTTTCTTTTAGAACTACAGTTAAAGCATCTTTTAGGTTCATACTATAATCTCATCTCGTGGAACTATATTTTGATTTCGATAGCGAATAATCGACTACCGAAAATATAGATTATTTTGTGTTATCATTAGTCAAAAACAATAAATTGGTTCCACAAATTGTGGAACCATTTTATAACTACTTTCATAGAAGAACACCATAAACGGAAAGGATACTCACTATAACTACTTATCGTTGATTACAAAACAGTTCCACAAATTGTGGAACGATTAAATTGTCACCTATTAGTCCTCAATCTCTCTATCATCTTGGACATAAATGTTCTTACTCTAGCGATTCTATGTGCTAAGTGAGAAAAGAGATAGTACTTATCAGCCCATCTCTCGATAACGTTAAGAAATTGTTTACAAAAATCTATACAATTTTGTGGATTCTTATACGGCCCTTTGCCTTTTGAAACTATATTTTCGAATATATACAATTTAGCATTTATATAAACTAGCAACTCATCGTCTTCAACAGCATAAAGAATTTCATGGTTTGTTTTTACTTTCATAATTGCCTTTTTAACATTATTATATTTAATGATTTGTATACAGAATAAGAGAAATGCTTATATATGCATTGCACACATTGTGTATTATGCACACAGCTGACCTACGGGGATGAAGCTAGTGTGCATGGGGTGAGAGAGTGCCTAAATTGAAACTTGTGTTTTATGGTGATGTTAGAGAACTTAAAGAAAAAGAACTTGAGTTGGAGGGTAAACCTTTAATAATCCCTTTTCCAGCGTTTGCGGAGGGTATACAAGATTTTGTTGCAGTCTTCGAGGTGAGAGAGTGACGAGATACAAGAATATAAGGGTTAAATACTCGACATGGAGACAACTTAATAAAATAAAAAAGAGGATAATTAAGGAAACAGGAGAAAAAGTAAGCTTTGACGATGTGATAAGAATTCTTCTAAAAAGGTGATAGCGGTGAAAGAGTTAGTTGACTTGTTAAGAGGAGAAACAGCAGTTCTCTATGGACAGCCAATGGTTGGTAAAACGCTTTCAACAATAGTGCTAGGAAAGTTCTTAAAACAAGAGACTAAAAAACCAGCATTTTACATCTGGAGTGATGCTAACTTATTAGGTGACTACGGAAATTTCTTGAAGAAAGTTAGTGGTGGGGTTGTAGAATACGCTAAGAATCCAAGAGATTTAGACATTGCATTGAGAAAACTAAAACACAAAATTGAAGCAGCCGAGGAATGTCCTTATAGCATGGTTACAATAGATAGTGTCACAGGATTCCAAGAAAGCATAATGGCAAGAGAGGGAATTGATAGCCCAAGAACAGCATTACTATTAGGTAGACTTAGTCAATTGATAGCTAGAGAATTGAGAATTTTAGCAGTAACTTATAACATTCCAACGATAATGATTGCTCATCAGACAGCAATATTTAATCCAAAGTCAACAGCATTAGGGCCATTTGCAGGAAAAGATAGAAAACCAACAATAGTTACTAAAGCATTAAGGAACGTAACACTGCTAATTTACATGTATATAGATCCAGAGAAGAACAAACCAGTTTGGCTAATAGAAGACATTAGAAGTAGTGCTGATAAGGTTGAAAAATTCCCGAAAGGAACAACATTCGAGTTAGATATAAAGGTGAGATAATGGAGATGACACTCACGAAAGAAGAGAAAGATATAATAATCGAGTGTCTAAAGAAAGATTTAACAGACTTAGAAGTGCAGAAGTCATTATTAAAAAGTGTTATCCGAAAACTTGAGAAAGATAAAAAGCTAGAAAGGCAAGATTTGTCCACAATATTAAACTCACTGATATATGACATTTCTCAAAGAGTAATTGGCTGCTATGATAAGGACATCTTCAAACTAGTTGAGTTAGCATTTAAGATCTCTAAGATGGTGAGGTCGAGATAATGCAAAAAAGCGATGTTGTAATAGTACTTCAAAGAGCAGACGATGATTGTACTTCTGGAAACAGATGGTGGGTGCTTAAAGGAGAGGAACTTGAAAAATGGCTAAAGGATGGATCGATTAGCGAACCAGATATAATAGTTATTCCAAAGAGGACATACATCGCCAAAGAAATAACACGAATTAAGATAAAAAAAATTGATATTAAAGAGTTGGTCAAGGGTTGAGATAATGGGAAAAGAGGTATTTGTCATGGAGGCGGTAAATAGATTAGTAAAAGATGGAAAATACAGAGTAGAAAGGTTGACTGAGAAATATGCGGAATTGACACATGGCCTAACAACAGTAACTATAAAGATAGATGACTATGACTTCATAGAAGTTAAAGCAGAAAGACTAGTAGGGGAAGAGAAGTATATCCTATCTGCCAGTAAAGAGATTACATATGACATATCTACAGATAAATTGGTGGAATTAATCAATGCTTTAGTAGCTGTAGTAGAGAAGGGTGAGAAAAATGCGTAAGTTTTATCAAGTGTATTATGAATTATTAGTAGAATCAGTAGATTGGGAAAGATTCAGAGCAGAAGTATTAAAACAAATCTACGAATATCTTAAGAAGAAAAAGATAGAGTTAGAAAGCATACAAACACCAGACCTTAAGCAGGTAAAAATATACTTTGGACTAACAGGAGGAACAAAATATGATTACAGAGTAGAAATTAAGTTTGGTTTGTATAACAGATTCATACAAATAAGCACTACTGATGAAAAGCTTACTCACGAATTAGCTAAAATAGTTGATAATATATTACAACAACAATGGGGTGTTGAATAATGGGAGTTAACTTTCCTCCCTTAAAGGTCAAACAGATATTAACACCATCACAATTTTTCGCAGTAGAGTTAGAGAAAGAAGAAGACGTAAGAACAGTAGCAGGCTTAGTAGATAAGCCGATATTTGAAGATGACGAAAGGGTATTCGTAATAGACGGTTTGGTTATCTATTGGGCTAGAAAGGTGAGACAATGACATATATTCAAACTTCAGTTGCATTAAGAAAGAAGGACTATGACTTACTATACAAAGCAAGTGAGATAAGCAGAATACCGATGAGTAAACTAATAAGAGACATTGTTTCTTCATGGATAAACAGTAGAAAAATAGAAGATCCTCCAGAGTTAATAGAAAAGCTATACAGAAAGCCACTAATGTTTTTCGAAAAGGGTAGATTCTATGAAAGTAATGAAAGAAAAGCATAAAATAACAATAGAAATAATGTTAACGCTTGCTGAGATAGACAAGGCAATAAGATATTTAGAGGCGTTATATCTCGAGTTACTGAGGCGATACTGTGGTAAGAAAAATTAGTGTTGGAGAAATTGAGAAATACTTGTTTTACTTAGGCAGAAACTTACAGGAATACGTACCGATAGAACAAATAGCAACAGCAATAAAGAGTGGTAGATGGTGGCATTCAAGATTAGGTTACAATAACGCAGAGTTATTCCAAAGATTCTATCCTTACAAAGAGAACAAAAAAGTTGAATGGTGGCTAGTGAGAGGAGTGCCTGACAGAATCGATTGGGAAAATGCAATAGTGTATGAATTAAAGACCTACAGAGGTAGGGGAAGAGAATTTATGCTTAACGTTGGCAGAACACAGGCAAACATATACTGTTGGTTAACAGGATGTCAAAAATACATAGTAGTGCTAGTGGATGTTACTAAGCTAAAACCAGAATTAGAAGAAGAGGAGTTTAACTACGATGAAAGCATGGCATTATACCATATACACAAGGGAATTAAGCTAAAGAAATGGCTTAAGGGAATTAGAAAGCAGTATCAAGAGATGGTGAAAGAGTGAATAATTGTGATAGCATGAAAACGTATGAAGTTGAAATCGAAGGAATAACACCACTAATGATGAATAGGATCTTAGAGCCAGAAGAGATACCAAAAAAGCAAGGAGAGGCATTCGATAGCCCAGAATTAGCACACAAGAAAGTTTACAAGGTCGGAGATAAAATAGTAGTACCTAGCGAATGGATTATCAGAGCAATGCAGAAAATTGCAGGGGAATTTAGAGTAGAAGGAATGAAGAAAACGACCTATAAACAACTTTTGCCAGGCAATGTATTCATTGAACCTGAGTTCATTGAAATCAATCCACAAGAATACGTTATTGATAAAAGAACAGTCGTTATTCCAACAACTAGAGGTAGAGTTTGGAGATATAGACCAAAATGGCCAAAGTGGAAACTCAAGTTTAAGATAAAAGTATTTGATGAAAGAATTAAGCAAGAAGTTCTCAATCACATTCTAGTTGAAGCAGGAAGAAGAGTTGGTATTGGAGATGGAAGAAGTATTGGATTCGGCAGGTTCATAGTAACGAAGTTTGAACAATCCTAACACTCTTTTTTTATTTTTTGTTGAATCTTTAATTTGTGCGGCAAGGTGCGGCGAGGTTTGGTGTGGCATGGTTCGGTTGGGCGAGGTTTGGTAGGGTAAGGTGAGGTGCGGTTTGGTATGGTTAGGCAAGGCAAGGCACGGCTTTCCCTTTTTCTTTTTTAATTTTCAAACATGAAAGGATTTCTATCATACCAAGTGAATTCACCTATACGGATTTTTATTAAGCCATACCCATTCGTATAAGCGTTTATACGAGACAGAAACAGCATAATTTAAATATTCAATTGCTTCTTGTCTAGCTAATATAGGTCTCAATTTTGAATTTTGCCATAATAAGTCATAAATTTTTCTAACATCGGTTAAGTAAGCTTCAATATCCTGCCAATAAGCTTTGAGAACAGTGCGAATAATAGGGTTAAGAACTGGATTATCGATATATTGGTGAAAGTGGTTAAGAATCAAACGGCTCGGGTCTAACTTTCCCCTCATCGCCTTAACAAAATCATTCGGATTTATGCTCTTCAGTGCTAGTAGTATCCACCTTTTCGCTAGATTCTTGTTCCTGAGAAGACTCAGAAGAAATTTCTTCGCTTTGCTCACTTTGCTCATAAGATTCTTTTGTTTCTTGTTCTTTTATAGTTTCAACTTGTGCAGGTACTTCTTCTTGCTTTGTTTCTTCAGTCTTAACTTCTGTTTTAGGTTGTTGCTCAGTTGGTGTTGGTTCTGGAATATTAAACTCTACTTTCGGCATTTGCTCTACTTTCTCTTCTAGTTGTTCTAATTTTTGTTCTAATGGCTTAATCTCTTCTTCAACTTTAGGCTGTTCTGTAGGTACTTCTTGAACTGGTGGCTGTTCCTGAACTGGCATCATCTGAACTGGCTTTGGTTGAGGAGGCGCTAAAGGTGCTTTCTCGATAATTTTTTCAGCTAATCTTAAACCTCTTTCTAGTAACTTACCTACTTGGATTTTACCTTTGTTATCCGTAATCTCAGGTGCTTTCTCAACTACACCTAATTTTTCGACTGCCTCTTTAAGCGTATCCCTAACTTCTATCATTTGCTGTAAATACTCTTTAAGTCCAGGTTGTTGGCTAGCGTTTGATTGCATTAACATATCTATTCGCTCGTTAAGTCTATTAATCATTTCTTCTGTACGCTCTTTTAACTCCTCTATATCCGATTTTTGTTTACCAAAAAGCATTGTTAATAGTTGCTGTTGTAATTGTTGCGTTTGTTGATACTGTTGTTGTTGCATTTGTAAATACATTTGCATGAACTTAATCCACTCATCACCACTACTTTTCTTTCCCATGGCATTCATTAATAACATAATAGTTGTTGGATCTATGCTTTGTTTAGGTTGTGTAGATTGTAATGCCTGATTAACCATAGCCCATGTTAACACTTTGCCCAATATCTTATCATCACTCGATGTTTTGCTCTTAAGATCCGCTAATAAGTCCTTAATCATACTGTATTTAGCAATGGTCGTTACTGGATCACCATCACCGCTGGGGCTAGTGAGAAGTGCTTTTATTAAGTCCATTTTCTTTTTTTCGATTTCTTTCTCTACGTCTGTCTCCGTCTCTGCTAGTGCTTTTATGACTTTTTCATTCATTTCGGACATGATACCACCTAATTATGTAAGTAGAGTAGCCAAAACAACCCTAGCTAATTTTTCCCGATTAATTTTACCAGCGAGATAATACACTAAAGCCTCATTTAATATTTCACGCTTAACTGCTTCCTCAACAAACAATTTTTTAAATTTCTCTTGTCTAGCTTTAATAATCTCATTATATAGCATATCAACAACCATGCCCTGTTCCAAAATACGTTTTAATTGCTCGACTGCCAAGTTACGAACATATTTTCTGACTTCATCTAAAATCTTACGATTAGCACTTCTAGATACGCTTTCCTCAGTCTTATCTTCAGTTTCTTTAGTCTCTTCTTCTTTCTCTTCTTCTTCCTCAATTTCTTTAGCCTCTTCAGGAAAATGGTATTTTAAATAGTGTTTATACGCCTCTTCTGGGCTAGAAAATCTTAAAACTCGTTTGATAAAATTGTGGTGTGTGCCTATGAATTTAGCAATTTTTTTATAACCCCAACCACGCTCTTTTCTTACTTTGAAAATTGTCTCTATAACATTTTTTAACTCATCAGGAGACTTAAACTTCATAATCAAATAAAAGCTAAAATATTTATAAAGGTGATAGGTGACAACCTTATTTTATATAGTCCCTGATACCCCTTATATACAACAGGTAGTCCTAACAGAAACTATTCGAATTTATTGCTGTTACCTGTCACCTTTGACGAAAAAAGCGATAAAAAAGTGCATGCTAGCTGCTTATTTATAATATTATTAATTATGTTAAATACAGAAAGCTTTATAAAGTTGAATGCATAAAATTAATCATGTTAGCCATAAGTCCACTCCGAGGGCTGAGGCCCGATGATAAGGAGTGGCAGGCTAGCAGAGGTGGGAGATATGCAATCTGTCTTTCAAAAACATTCAAAAGAAATCGTCTCATATCAAGAAAAATTTGGCTATATTAATGGTCTTTTAGAGTATGCTAACGCAATTCTGAGCGATGTTGTTGAAATGGTTGCTAATGGAACTAGTACTGAAAGAATAATTGAAGAGATAAACGAGGCAAAAGAATTAATAATAAGTGCAATGAACAGAACTAGAAACCTAGTTGTTAATCATTCACTCTACTTTATCAAAAGAGCAATAGATTCACTAAAAACAAACATTAGATATGTTATTAGCGACATGGAACAACTAAACTTTGGAATGGCTAGAGAGGATCTTGAAACTGCAATCAGAAACTTTGAATATGATATTAGCGAACCGATAAAACAAATTGAAAGACAATTCGAAGGTGATTAACCATGCCATGGCCAAGAAGAAATCAATTCTACAAAACATACGATATAAAATATGTAAAACACTGGATAGAACAAGCACCAGAATTCGAACTAAAACCAATAACTGTTGACTCAGCGGATGCAAGAAAATTCAGAGCAGTTGTCAATAAGCAAACTAACAAAGTTGTAGCGATAGTTTCCGATAAATTCCAATTAGTTCAACATAAGACCGTTTTTAACTTATTTTTAGACACACTAGAAGACATGGGATACAGCGATGTTAAGGGAATGGTAAGGTGGACTGATACTAGAGCATACCTTTACACTTATTTCCATGAGAGCGATTTAGGAATGAAAGATAAACATCAATTCGGACTAGTAATAACTAATGGAGTTGATGGTTCATTAGCGATTTGGAGCAGAATAATAAGTGTAAGAATAGCATGCATGAACTTATTCAGTGGAACAGAACTCTACAAGATAATCAAAACAGTTCATGTGGGAATTGACATAGAAACTTTCATCGATAGAATACAGACCAGATTCATTAAAGTAATTAAAGCAGTAATGGACTATCCAGACTACTTAACTCAACAATATCAACAATTAAAACAAATTGAAATCGAATATCCAAAAGCAATAGAATTTGTCACTAAGAAACTAGATTTCTTACCAAAGAAAGCATTAGCAGTAATCAGATGGCAATTAAGAAGAGATGACAAAGTAACGCTATATGACCTACTTCAAGCAGTTACATACTACTTGAGTAATTATAGCGAAGTAAGCGATCCAGGAAAGCGATTAGTTCAAACAGTTAAAGTAGAAAAAGCAATTCAAGACTTAATGGTTCAACAATCCCTTTAATTTATTTTTGTGGTGAGAGTATGCCAAAGATAGTTGAGGTAATTAAAGGAGATCCACGAATAAAATTCGACGAATATGATAGAGAAGAAACATTAAGAGTCGTTAGCGAACTCTTTGTCGGTCTTGAACCAGGTTACTATATGTTAATTTCAGTACCATTTAGAGTAGGAAGGAAGAAAAGAAAGATTAGAAAGTGTACAGATATACTCTGGATAGTTCAATTAATTGGTAAATGGAAAGACGAGTGGAAGGATGTTGTAATAAGGGACTTGAAAAAGGATTATGGTAAGTGTTGGATCCTATTAAAAGTATGGAAATCACGTAGAGGTAGAAAGGTGAGACTGTGAAGTTAAGAAGATATTGGCTATGGAAAGTAGTTGTTGAAGAATTAGAGTACGGACTAGGCGAAGACGAATTTTACGTAATAGCAAAAGACTTATCTAGTGCTGCTAAGAAAGCCATAAAAGCATATAAGAAAGAAGTAGAAGAAGAAGGACGTTGGCCACTAGAAGAAAACTTTAAAGTAATCTCAGTAAGGCTATTAGGTGAAGTGTGGATTTAATTCCTCTTTTTTTATTATTTTTTATGGGCCCGTAGTCCAGTGGGAGGACGCCCCGCTTGCAACGGGGAGGCCAGGGGTTCAAATCCCCTCGGGTCCATCGTGATAATATGACATACAGAAGTTTAAGAGAATATGAAAGGAGAAGAAAGGCTGCATTAGTATTAGAGTTACTAAAAGAAAGTGAATGTGACATTAATCGACTAGAGGAAATAGTTAAAAAGAGAATCGAAGAGATAAAAGAGTCTATTAAGCGTTTGAGAAAGATGTCAAGAGAAGAATTTTTAGGTAGAATAGGCTTATTTGGTGTAGCAAGTAAGGAATATTACATTTCTAAAGGTGAAGAAAATATAAACAGGCTGAAAAATGCATTAGAAACAGCGAGATACTTAATAAAAGCATGGAAAGAAGGAGGTAAGGAATGGGAATATGCTAAGTATTGGTACAAAAAGGATTTAGCTGGTTATTGGAGAGAAATACAAAGTGTTTTAAGAGAGCATTTAGGTAGGCCAGGAATAGCTAAATATGGAAGAATAATTGATTTCTTAATGATATCTCCGATTATAGCTTTAGGTTTATTTGCTCTGGCTAAAGGTGGTAAAAGTGCCAGAACTGCGAAGAGATGAAGAAGAGTGGTTAAGAAGATTTTGGGAAGAGAAAAAGCCTACACGAATGACTTTCATCGAGTTACGTAACCTATACATTTACACAAAAAATAGAGCAAAAGAATTAGGCGTACCAGATCCAGAAACAACAGCTAAAGAATTGCTAGATAGAGTGTTCGATCCTAGCTTAACTTATGTTGAAAATCTGGGTTTAGTAGATGCTGAGTTAATAAAGTTAGGTGTACCTACTGAGTTACCAAAAGAATTAGAGGAACTAGAGTATTGGAAAAAGAGAGTTAAAGAATTAGAGGAAGAACTAAAAAAAAGACCTATGCCTAGACTTGAGGAAGAATTAAAGAGACTAAGAGAACGTATAGATAGGTTAGAAAAACTGATTAAAGAGAGAGTTATAACTAGAGCCGAGTATGAAAAATTTAGAAGAGAAGTTGGTGAGGCATTAAGTAAAATTGTTGAAGGTATTAGAAAAGCTTTAGCTGCAAGACCTGCTCCAACCGTACCAACAATGCCAGAAATTCCGCCTTATATACCACAAGTATTTAAGCCATTCATCGGGGCCGCTATAGATATTAGAGATGTGTTAGAATCGGATATAGAATATGCAGAAGATGTATTAGAAAAATACGCTTTAACAGAAGAACAAAAAACTTTACTGAGAAGGGTTATTGAGCAATTAGTAAGATTAGCACAAAGAGTATATCCTTTAGGTTATGGAGTAAGAGCGCAGAGAGAAAGATTAAGGATAAGAGATGTAGCAAGAAGCTTATATAGAAGGGCAATGGAATATATAGAGAGAGTAATAAAGCCATACCTGGCTACTAGATTACCAGAGAAAGACCTTGAAAAAGCAATATCCGAAATAAAGAAAGCCGTTGAGTTGATATATTCTGATGTAATGAGAATGTGATAGAGCCAAAGCTAGTTGATAGTATTTGTAGTAGATGCGGAAAACCGATAAAAACTTTAGACAAAAATAGCATCTTCATTCTTACAAAACTATTACCGTTACCAAAAGATTATTGGGTTTTATGTGATGAATGCAGAATGAAAGTTTATGCTTTATTACCTCCAGACCGTTATTTAAGACTTACTCCTTTAACTGTTCCAGATGAGTATAAAGACTTTATTAAAAAGGTGAGAACATTACTGAGTGGCATCCGAAAAGAATAAAGTGTCCTGGTTGTGGTAAATACGCTGAGTTTAGAGACTATTTTAACGGCATTCCTCAGTATTACTGTAAGCGTTGTAAAGAAATAATAAGATGGATTAATGGTAAGAAGTTCAGAAGGGTTCCTTTACCTTTTAAGGCTACTCACGGTAAATACTGGACTATTTTTGAGAAAAAACCTATCCCTCCTTTCTGGGTTGCTGCTTTAGGTATTTATCAAGACGAAAATAACGATATATGGTATTTACATGACTGGAAAGTTACTTTTAATGAGAAAACTAAGCTTTTTAGACTATATATAGATGGGAAACCTATAATAGTCGAGGAAGTTAAAATTTAATAAAGCGAAATAATTATTATGCCAGAAATAGCTGGAACCGAAGTAATTGATTTAAGCTATACTGTTCCCGCATCAACACTAATAGAGCGTATTGATAACTACGAAGAAGTTAAATTTGATGGAGTAATAAAGCAAGTGATAATAGTTATTCCGCCTGGCTCTGAGGATTTAGTAACTGTTAAAGTTGGTGTGGATGAGTTTGACAGATTAGCATTTGCTAATAAAGAGGGT
>Ga0190337_1000048_pt1 | contig 21419 bp, 38 predicted proteins | sample 4872041011_MG_FD_161677 | JGI IMG/M metagenome (GOLD analysis project Ga0190337, IMG submission 161677) | Hydrothermal vent sediment bacterial communities from Southern Trench, Guaymas Basin, Mexico - 4872-04-10-11_MG | ecosystem: Environmental > Aquatic > Marine > Hydrothermal vents > Sediment ...
GAGCATACTGTTTAGAGTTTAAGATTGAGAGCAACGCAGCTGCTTTAGGATTTTCTGCGAGATATTCAAGGAAGCGTTCTCGCTCTTCTTGTGGCATTAAAGCGATGCCTTCCCAAGAGAAGACCCCCTCCTTCTCTTTCTCTTCGTGCTTTTGTTGCGATTGCGATTGCGGTTGCTCGCTTTGTTGAGCTGGTTGCGGTTGTGCGTGAGGGGAAGTGGTGGTGGCGGTGTTCAATTTAGCTTCAGTTTCTTGTCGTCGCAATTTTGCTTCGGCGAGAGCAGCTTTTGCCCGCTCCAAGTAGTATTGCTGCAAGACATCATTCAGTTCTTCGTGGGCGACTTCGCTGAGGACATCGTTGGCTTCGAAGGGGATGCGGGCTTTGCTTCGTGGTATAAAGAAAGTTGAGACAGGCTCGGTTTCAGCACCGCAGTCTGGGCATATCTTATTGCGAGTTATGAGGTGGCAGTCTGGGCATTCTCTCAGCACGGAAGATTTAGGCTCATCGCTTTCCTTCTTCTTTTCTTTGGATTTGGATTCGGAATCCGTCTCGCTCTTTTTTCGGGGCATTTCAAATCATCATATCTTGAATTAAATGTAAAAGAGCGACGGCAGCGTAGTCATCGGAGAAGAGAGCGAATAAAGCGACGGTTTCAGGGTTGTGCATTATCTTGCGATGCTTTGCGTGAAAAGCTTTGTAAGCGCCGTCGATTATCTTGTGGATGTTGCGATGCCTCGTGGTGGTGAGATAATGACCTGCCCGCATCCCTTGCTATCTTTGGCTGTTTTTGTATATTAATATGTGTGTTGAAAGGAGTGCGGTAAGGCGGAGGGACTTCAATATTTTCACCTGTCTGCTCCTTGATTTCCTGTAGAGTTTTAGCGACGACGAAGGAGGTAGCGAAGGAAACGAGAGCATGGACGGTGTTTGAATCAATAACGCCTCTTTCGTGTAAGTAATCGGCGACGAACTGCAAGAGCGGTTTGTAATAAGTGGGGAGTTCGCCGTTGATTTTGATGAATTGCTCTCTGCGGAGTTTGTGTTTAGCCCTATCACGAATGCGTTTGCGTGCTTCTTTTGGCAGATTTGACATTAGGCGGTATTGCTCCACGAGGACATCTTCCGCTCTTTTTAATATATCACTGACCATATGTTAAATTATGGGAAGCGAGAATATAAAGCGGGAGGAGATAAAACCGCCTGAGCTGGAGAATGTCGTGCCTGAATGCAAGGAATGCGATGCTGCGATAGCGATGGGTCTCGTGACTGCGTTCTGTCAGATAAACAAAGAGGGAGAGGAATGTGTGCGATTAGTGGAGCCCGTGTCAAAAGGAGAGGCTGACCCTGTGAGAGTGCTTGCGGAGGCATTCACGAAATACGGCGAGGAGAAGATGAACGAGATGATAGATAGGGCGAACTGGCTGATTTACCGAGCTGCGCATGAGGCTGCGAAGCAGTTAGAGAAAGAGCAGCAGCAGAAGCAGAGCGCTTCTGGGACTGAGCAGAAGACAGGAAGCGTAGCATCTTCGCAGTGATTGGATTAAGAACAACTTCTTTCGTGACTGCGTTCATTTTGATTTCGTAGTTTTTGAGGACTTCCATGCCGAGCAAGGGAGTAACGCCCAATAAGAGAGCATCGCATTCATACTGGTATTCTGCGAGTTTGAGGGTAACGGTGTAGAGGTTCAGGGTTCTGAGCGAGCCGTCGGCGAGGGCGACATCAAGAGCGCCAGCCATATCGGCACCGATTTTCACGAGGATGTCTTCGGGAAGAGCCAAAGCACCGTCGAAGCCAGTGTCCATGAGGAGCGAGATGCGAGTGGAGGCGCACTTGCCAGCGACTTCGCCTTCGACATAGATGCCGTGTTTAGTCCAAGCGGCGATGATGGAGAACTTGCGGGCGTAATCGTAGCCGATTTTGACGACCCAGAATTCTCGTGATGGGTATTTCTGTCTTGCGGCACGAATGGCGTCAGTGGGCGTATTGCCGATGAAGTAGTCACCGCTGATGGGGTCGATGGCGACGAACTTACCACGCCACTTTTCCAGATAGGGTCTATATTGCTCGTATAATGCTTTTGCCTTCTCGATGAGAGCTTTGTGCATGTTAATATATGCGTCGTGAGGGTTTTAATCTTTTGCTTTGCTTTTCTCTCTCCTTGTCTTTCTCCTTTTCCCTGTCTTTCTTTTTTGGCACTCTGATGTTGCCAGTGAGGATGTTAGCGATGCCTTGAACGAGGTCGTCATCTTTTGGAAGCATGGAAGCGTCGTTAGTCAGGAGAGAGAAGAGGATGCGGAATTCGGAGGGGAGTTTTTGAAGGAAGTGGCGACCGAGCATTTCATAGAATTGCGATGTTTGCGACGGTTGCGTTGTTCCAAATGTCATCGGCGTCGTTGGCGTCTGCGTTGTTGTTGGTGAGGGAGTTGGAGACGGCGGGGCAGGTGGCGGGGGGTTTGGGGGGTTTGGGGGGTTTTGTAGATGTATTTCTTCGAGCATGGCGATGTTCTCGTTTATAGATTTGCAGATTGGGCAGTTCTGGATGCGTTTAGCGTATTCGAGGATGTCGTTGAGAGAGTGGCGAGATTTGTCGTATTCCACTTTGACGGGGACATATTGTCCATCAACTTCGGCGAGGAAGGCACGAAATCCCTTCTCTGCCCACTTATTGATTTCGTAAGGTTGAGAGTCGTATCGTTCAAAGAACACGACCTCGAATCTATCGTTGCGTTCATAGACTTTCATATATTGACATAGGGCAACCGACGCTTTTATATTTATATATAGAGAACATAGGAGTAAGGGGGTGATTGAGGAGGGATGGCGAAGTATCTGACGAAGATAGATTTCACGCAGCGAGTGGTCACGAATCCGCTGATGTTGCACGAGGGCGGAGATGTGCGGATGGGCATGTATGTGCGAACACGCAGAAATATGCTGAAGTCGCCAGTGCTTCTTCGTCGCATAGAGGATGTCGCAGCGAAGATGATAGAGCACTGTCGTTTAGAGGATGCATGCACGACGAATCCGAAGCTCGTGGGAAAGAAGCGAAAGGGCAAAGTGCTGAGGGCATGCACGCCAGAAGAGGCGGCGAGAAGGATAGCAGCGGCGAGAGAGTGTGCGATGAGGGTGCTGCCGACAGCATATCCGGGCGCTTAAGCGTCGTAGCGAAGTCAGCGTTGTAAGCGACGAAGCACTGATAAAGCGAAAGTCGTCGTAGAAACGAATTTTTCAATTTCTTCTTTTTTATTTTTTAAGAAGTTCTGGATGCATTGTTTGTAGTCATCGCTTAAACGGCATTGAAGTTCGCAGTCTTCCATTAGTTCTTCGAGTTGTTCGGAGCACTCGCTGCAAAGGATTTTATTGCGAATGATGGTATAGCCTCTTTCCACGCTCCGACCGCAAGAAGAACAAACGGGCATTTTTCACATCACCTTATTCTTCCTCTTCTGCGGAGGCGAGAGCGATAAGTTTTTCGGAGATTTTCACAGCGGAAATGACGGCGGTGAATTTAGCGGCAGCAGCGGACTCGTTGTAAGCGGTGATATGGCAGTATCGTGAGAAGGAGAGTGGCGATAAAGGGTCATAAACGACGACATAGATGTTGTTGGCGGTGTCATAGCGGGAGACGAAGAAGAAATTGCGAAGCGGGAAGGTGAGACCGAGATTGTATAGTGCTTTTATGCTGTTCGTCGTTTCTTTGCCGTCGGCGGAGATGATGATAGAGAAATCTGGCGTATCTGCTTGAACGAGGAGGAAGTTCAGTATGCCCGCACCTTCATGCTGAAAGAATGCGATTTTCTCGTTGGATGCGATGTAGCGGTCTTCAACGACTTCGGAGAGAGGCTCGAAGAGTTCCTCGTATAAAAAAGGATAGAAGGGAATTAAACCAACGCTTTCGTTCGCTGCCATAGTTCCTCGTCCTCTTCTTTAGTCATGAGACCGAAGAGCATTTTAAGGTAGCGGGTGAGTTTGATGTCTGCGACAGTTGCTTTGAAGGTGTCGTCGCACTCCAAGATAAGTTTTCGTAAGGCGGAGATTCTGACAGAGGCGGAGAAATCGCTTACAGGCGTGATGGATGCGATTTCTTGTTCGTCTGCGGTGATTTTGAGTGTTTTGCCAGCGGGGACTTCAAAACCTAAGAGTTGCGGAAATCTGTCTGCGAAAGCGGTGAAAGAATGAGTGCCAGATTCCAAGTGCAAGCTGCGAATTCTGACGGGTTTGAAGATGCGGGAGAAGATTTCTTCGTAAGTTAAGAATGCTCCTTCCTGAATTTCTGCTTCTAAATCGAATGCGTCGGCGATTTTCTTCTCCTCTTCGGTTAAGGGTTTGCCCATTAAGAGTTTGTCAGTGATGGAGAACGGCGTTAAGATAATTTGAAGAGAGGCGGTTAAGGATGCTGCTGCGGTTGCGACTGCTTTAATGCTTAAGAAATCATCGGTGCGTAAGAGCATGTTCTGAGTGCCAGTGAGCGTCTGAAATCTGAAAGTGCCGACTGTAACATCTAAGCGGATTGAAGAATTGTAAGTTGATTTAAGTTCGTTCAGCACGAGCAGATTTGGCTTAAACTCTGCGGAGCTGAATTCAGCGAGTTTAGTGGTGCCGACTGCGACATCTTTTGACAAATCATCCGCCAAGACTGCTGGTGTCCAAAGGACATTGGAGAGAGTGAGCGTCATTTCTGCTCAACTGCTTATCGCCGAAAGATTAAGGCTGCAAGACTTCGCCGACTGCGATGTAGCGTAAGACGAGCAAATCACGGGTTGTTGTAGCGACATTGAGTTTGATGGTGTCAGCATCTACTTTAGTAGGAGTTGCGGCGACCTTAGCTGCTGCTTCGGTGCCATCTGAACCTCTGAAGATTTCGGCGTTCTTGACTTCTTGTATTGCGGGCGAGCCAGATGGCAGGTCAATATTTGAATCTGCTGAGACCGCACCAGGGGCCCAAACGACAGTTCGCATTTTTCCTCACGACCTCCTTCTTTCCTTTCACTTCTCCCCACGCTTATAAAGACACACGAATGCCAGCGGTAGCGACGACGATGTTGTTCGCAGAGACGGAGTTACCATCGTCCTGAACGACGACACGCCCTTTGATGTTATGAATGAGATAGCCACGCTCTAAACGAGGTAGCGGGAAGAATAGCGGAATATCAGATGCGAGATATGGATAAGCGAGACCGAAGTGCATGGTGTTCATTGTATCTACTCTGAACATATCGGGCTTTGGATAGACTCTGTCGCCGATTTTGACGCCGAGATATTTCAGATGGTCAACGGTTCTGACGCCGAGATAGCGAATGAAGAGGGCATCACGCTCATCGTAGTCAAAGAAGAGGTTTTCCCAAGTTTCGGTTTCGCCAGAAGTCTTATCAAACTCATACAATTGATTTGCGGTAGTCGCCTTCTTGTTCCTTGCGAACCTAACGAAAGGCATGACGATGGGTTTTTGCTGTCTGATGCCGCCGACGAACATGTCAAAGTTATCCACAGCGACTTCAACTTCAGGCTTCGTGACTGTAAGGGAAGCATTACGGGCAGCATCGTAGAGTTCTTCGGATGCACCTTCGCCATAGACACGCTCGCCGTATACGCTTTTGAGGGCTTCGTCGCCGTTGTAAAGGACGCCGTAGACCTGAATTCTGAACGAGGATGTGACTGCGGAAGAGCCTGCGAAAGCCCGAATGCCGATGGTATTGATGGCTTTGAGCGTCGTGTTCAATAGCATCTTCTCGCCTGGGACACCTAATTGTAGCGGAAGCGACGGGGAACCGATGCAGTTGCGGGGGAACGGCTGGATGTTCCACTCATAACGACCTGGGAATAAGACATACTCTTCAATGCCTGCACCGTCAATGACTGGGAACACATATAAGAGGTCAAGACCGACGCCCCCCGAAGTCGGCGGATAGATTACTAAATGAGTGATTTCAGCACACTGATTCGTCTCTAATTTCTTTGCGGACGGCTCCCACTTTGAGCCAGCTGCGAGGTCGCCTTCGGTGCTGTGGTCATAGTAGAAATCAGCGAGTAGGGTGTAATGGATTTCGCTTCCTCTCGCTCCGACTTCTTCTGCCATATTTAGTGCTTCATAAACCTATATATAAATGCGTATGTGTGAAATGTGCAATATGGAAAAGAAGAAGTATCGCAGGATCGCAATATCGGAAGCGTCGTATTGGAAGCTTGTTGAGCTGAAGTTTCTTTTGAGATGCGAGACATGGGACGCTCTTGTAGAAGAGATCTACGAGAGGGAACGAAAGCGTCGTGTCATATATTAAAGCGGAAGGGCAGGGTTGATGTTGAGGGGTGGGTGGGCGGGATGAAGATATTTTATATTGTTGGGCTGGGCGGGTGGGTCTGATAAAAAAATAAAAAAATGAAATCATAGGGAGAGGAGGAACTTCGCAGCGATTTCTTTGATGTGGTCGTTGTGAGTTTTGGCAAGAGCGAGTTCGTGCAGGAGGTATTCAGCGGGGTCTTCGTCAAGGTCATGATGAAGCGTGAGCCAATACCACTGACGCTTGATTTCATCTGCGACGGGTTGCATGTGCGGTTTGCCGTCACAGTATTGTAGGAACTTTATGACTTCTCTATGGGAACGAATGCGGACACGAGGCATTTTCACCACCACCTAAAAATTAAGAAGGGGGAGAACCCCCCTCACATCCGCTCTTTCAGGATTTTCACCAAATCGTTCAGCAGTTCAATGAGTGTCTCACAGACATCGCCGACATCTTCGCAGAATTGAAGAGAGTGTGATGCGGATTCAAGCTTCTTTATGACCTCTGATTTTGTGTCGTATAATTCTCTGTCTATGCCTTCAACTCTCATTTCTGTGTCTTCAATGCGACCTTCAAGCTCTTTTAGCTCCTCCTTTACATCCTCTACCACTTGCTCTGCTTCATACCTCGCAATTGATTCAACCTCGTATTCCTCCATTTTCACCACCTTATTCTTCTTTGTCAATCAACGCAAGCACTCTTATCTGGTCCAAGTCAATCAAATCAAGTTCAGGAAGTAGTCTGTTCGCAATCACCGCAATCGCATCTTCAATCTCGTTGTATGCGCTGTCATATCTGTTATCTTTGAGATATTCTTTTGCACGATACAACGCTGGCAGCACCTTCGTCTGCAAAACCTCTTTTTCCCACTCTTCCATTTTCACCACCTTAGAAATCTTCGTAATCTTCGTCGCCAAACGCATCCTTCGCCAGCGTTTCCGCCCTGCGCTCATAGACCTCTGCAATGCGACGAAGAAGCGCTGCATGCTCGATTTCGTCCTCGTCGTAGCAGAAATCACTCATTTCACGCAGAACCTTTGCACGACTGCGCAACCTATTTATTTCTTCGTTTATCTCCCTATCACTGACCACATGCGCAACAACCCCATGCGTGGCGTTCCCACCATGTCGGGCAGAGGCGCCACTCTCTACCCGCATTAACTCCATTTCATTCATTCTTTCATTCATTTTTCACATCACCGAGGGGACGAAGCCCCTCACTGTGATTGGGGCGAAGTCCCCCTCCTCCGCCCCGAAGGGGCGTCGTTAGGGGAAACGAGGGGTGGGTGGTGGGGGGTTGGAAGGCGGGTTCAACAAAAAAAGAATGAAAGAAAATCACCAATTCCTATATTCTCTAAACTTTTCATCCCAATACTCTCTCCATTCCTCAAACCCTACTAACCTTCTCCTCACCACCACTCTAAAACTCAACTTATCCTCTAACCACTCTAACCTTCTTAACCTCTTATCATCTATTCCATCACCTTCAATTTCATCTACTAACTCATTCAATTCTTTCACTCTTTCACCATCCACAACCTCAACTTCATCCTCAACCACATCATAAACCTTCTTACAATCCTCACACAACCTCTTCATAACCCAATTCTCATACAACAACCTATCAAACACTTCCTCCTCAACCAAACCACAACCTACAACATCACTATTATCACTTCTAAATCCTCCTTTAACTACTAACTTCCCTTTATTCCACACAACATCTCCACAACACTCACACAACTTCAACTTCTCTTTCACCACATCCAAATCTTCTACAACATTAACCCTATACAAACATCCTCTTCTAACCCTAAACCTTCTAATCCATTCTACCCATTCATCCACATTCTCAAATCCACTCCATTTCACATACTTCTCTATATCCCTCTCACTCTCCACAAACCCTATAAACTTCCTATAACACAAACCCACTTTCTCCACAAACACAAACCCATTTCTCCTCTTATACTTCCTAACACTATACACAAATCCCTTTTTAATCAAAAACTCTCTCACTTCTTTAACCTCAAAACTCATCTTTTCCACTCTTACCACATTACCTCTATATTTAACCCCAACAACACCACCATTCAAAAAATACTCTACTAACTCACTTCTTCTATTTTTTTCCTTTATTACTTTTTTCCTTTCCATGTTTTTGCCTTCCCTTGTAGGGAAAGGAAAAAAGTGGGCGAGGGGGGCGTGGGGAAAGCTTGCGCAGCCTGCAGCCACCGAGCCGAAGGCGAGGGGGCGAAGGCAAGCAGGCTTTCCAGCCCGAAGGGCGTCCACGCCCCCCGAGCCATTATAATAGTGAGTTAGTGGTGGTGCGAGGCGTCCGAGCCAGCAGGCGAAGCGAAGCGAAGCCAGCAGGCGGAGCGGAGCCGACAAGCGAAGCGTTAGCGGAGCCGACGAGGGAAAAATTTAAACGGGGCTGAGCGAGAGCGAAGCCCGTATTAAATTTTTCGCCCAGCAGGCGAAGCGGAGCCAGCAGGCGAGGACGCCGAGCCACCGATTCCTGCGATGCTTGCTGGCTTTTAGAGAATAGGACGGAAGAAATAGGAAAAAATAGGAAAAAGGAAAAAATAGAAAAGGCTTTAATCGTCGTCTTCTTTCGTTTGTTTGAAGCCGTCAATGAGGTCTTCGTAAATTATGACCTTGCCTGGGAGGTTTTTGAATTCCGCAAGGAATCTCAACAGACCTTTCGTATCTGTCTCCTTCGGAAGCGTGAAAGTTTCTTCGAGGACTTCGCTACCGCTTATGTAAAGAACGGTGAGCTCATTGTCATTGATTATGATTTCAAACGCATGTCGGAGGTCAAGAGCGATTTTCCTTTCAAGCGACACTAAAACCGCCATTCTTATCACCTTCACGACTTCACCACTCCACCTTCTCACGCAGACACTCGCATGGAGGCTCTACATAAGGAGCGGGTGGTCGCTCTGATGGCAGGTCAATGATTTCATAGCCGTAGTGGCGATAATAGCGGTCAAAGTTCTGCATGACTCTCTCGTCGTTCTTGACTTTTTCACGGTATTCCTCTTGCGTGAAGACACGAATGAGACAATAGCGACAGTAGTGCTTCCCGCTGTTTGAGATGTCTTTAACGGCTGCTAAATACTTCCCTGGTAAAAGGAAGAAATAGTGCCACCAATGATTCCCTGTCCTGCTGTATTCAGTGCGGTGCGGTTTGAGGCGCTTGCGTTGCCGTGTGGAATAAAGTGTCCATTCCGTATAAGCGCCCATGCCTGTTGAACGACCAGCGAGGCAGACCTTCACAGCACGCACATTTTGTAGCGATTCTTTGGCGTTCCTCTCTTCGTGAGCGGGGTTCGCCACTTCCCCGCCCTCATCTCCTTCACGCATTACCTCCGTCATCACCTATCACCATCATCTCCTTCATCATAGGGGTATTTAAGGTTTTCGGTTTTGTTCGCTTTGCATCAACGGAATAATGATGGGGGCGAAATACTCGCATAGGAATTCTTTGAAGTAGCGCTGCGTTATGCGTTCTCTGCTATCGGTGAGCGTGGCGAGAAGGTAAGTTCGCAAATCTCTTGATTCAAGGGAGCGACGGAGCGTTGCGATGTGTCTCTTAATAGTTTTGTGCGTGAGAAGCTTTCTGTGAAAGAGGTAATCTATGAATTCTTCTTCAAGCGGAGCGGTCTTCATCTCGCAACGCCTCCACCGCCTCTATGAAATCAACCTCTTTCACGAACTTCCAAACTCGCTCTTCAATTGGACACTTGCGATAAATGCGCTTCTCTCTTTCCTTAAGGAACTTCCAAACTGCGACCTTCAACGCAGCGATTAATGAATAGAAGATTTCCAAATCCGAGATGCGCTTCTGAACCACTCTTATCTCACCGTTCTCTGCCTCTACTAAAGGAATGTTCTCCTTCTCACGAACGAGAATGTAAGTGATGCGGTTTCCGTCCTTAAGGATTTTGAGTTTTTCTTTCATCTTTCTTCACCTTTTTCCTTTTCCTTCTCACTTGAAGCAGGAGACCTACATATTCTGTCAAGATTTCACCTAACTCTTCCAAGCGAGACGCCATGAGGTCTTCCGCTCTCTCCCTATATTTTTTGATTTCTCCCGCTTTCATCGCTCTTCACTTCCATCATGACCAAGCCGTCCTCGCTTCGCACTTCCCAAATCGGAAGCTTGTTGCCGACTATCCACCCGTATAACAACGCCTTTATCTTCTCCACCTTCCGTTCTGCTGAAAGCGTCGGATTCCTGATGATTTCGTCAAGCTCCGCAATTAGAACAGATAACGCAGCTCTAAGCACTCCCGCTGCCATTCCTCTCACATACTCAGAGACTGCTTCGCTTACGACCTCACACATTGACTTTTTCTGCTTCTTCGCCAATTCCTTGATGAAATCATATTCCCTCTGCCGTATTCTGACGGTTCTCCACATCCCGCATCACCACGACACCGAAATCGCTCAAAGTGCGTTGCTGCTTTACAAATCCTGCTTTAACTGCCCGATGAAGAGGTATTAAACCCATGTCTTTTAGCATCTGCATTCTTTCGTTGTATGTTTTAGGATCTATGTCCTTGAATTCATCTATTAAAACAAACTCTCGTTGCGGGTCATCTTCGTCGTAGAGGCAATACTCCGCACCTTCTATCCAGTTCCAGCATAGCCAGCAGTATTCAGAGCCTTCTTTATACGGGCAGGGCATACCGCATCACTTCCTCGACCTCATAATGAAAAGATACATGTTCGGATTGTATGCTGGGTGCAAAAACTCACGCCTCTTACGCCTCTTTTGCTCTTCTTCCTTTCTCTCCTTCTCCCTCTTTTCCTCTTCCTTCATTTCTCCCCACGACCTAAAAGTCAACGAACTGTTGAGAAGCCCAATACAATTCTTCAAGCTCGCTGTCGTCAATTCCATGCTTCTCTGCTACTCGCTTGATTTTTCTGCGAATGTCAAACACATCTCGTTGATGTCGCTGCATCTCCGCATAAAAGAAGATAATGAGTGCTTTCGCCTCTTCCCGAGATAGATTCGCCTCCACTGCGTCCATTTCTCCCCCCGCTCCTAAAGAATGCGGATATTCACAGGGCGACCGCCTTGCATGTCGTATGTGATTCTATTCACGAGAATTTTCTTACGACCTTCACGCTCTGCGACTCTTAGCTTTCTACACGGCTGCCATGCGGATGTGTTCCACACGAAGCGTCGTTGTTCTTTATCCACGCACTCCATAGATGCGTATTCTCTATCGTGGAACTGCGACTGACGCCACTCCCACTTCTCAATTATGAAGGGACAGCGAGCCTTTGCCTCTTCAACGCTCACGACATCCAATTCGTCATCAACGCCGAGTTCAGATGCGGAAACAACCTCTTCCTCGTGTAAGGAAGGATGCACGACATCTTCAGGTCGTAAAACCTTCACGGTAACACTGCCCGTCTTCTTCTCAATGTAGTTCTTGCAGTTCGGACATAGGAGACCGTGTTCGTCCTCCTCTGGAACAACGAACTTAAAGCACCATGGGCATCGTCTCTCAAATCCTTCTTGTTCGCCTTCGCTGCGACGACCTTTTTCCTCACTCATTTCTCCTCTCCTCCTTTCTCCTTCATAACTCCTTCTCTATTTCCCTCCCGCACTTCATACACCAATAATCAATCACCAATCCTCCATCGTCCCTCTCCCGCACTCCTTCACAAACCATCTCCACTCCGCACCGTGGGCAATCCATACCTACTCACGCTCCACGCTCTCTCTCGTAAAGCTCCATCAGGAAATCCATCAATTCAAGCGCTATGAGCTCCTTTCTGCGATGGGTTCCAAGCGAGAAGAGTTGTAAGCTAAGCTGCGACTCAATGTAAGCACGACGACCATCTTTTGTTTGTATTTCAGCAAGTCGCTTGCGTATTCTTTCCTTACGCTCCTCTATGTCCTTCTTGTCCCGCCCCGACAGGTAAATGCGGGCGTAGTCGGCGAGGACTTCCGTCCTTATCGCCCCTTCCTCTATCGCAGTCATGCTTTCACATTCATCATTACCCTATATAAATATGATGGTCAATATCTTAAGCATGGAGAGGGAAGAGATGCTTGAGGTGGCGATGCGGAATTTAGCGAGCGACTTGGCGACGACTGTGTATATAGATGGCGATTTCAGACATGCGATTGCTCTTGCTCGTGAGTTCATCTGGGCGGTTGAAGCGTTGATAATGCTGCGGAAAATGCGAGAGGATGGCGTCGTGCTTTCAGTGGAAAGAAATTTTTTATAGGCAATAATAAGACATGGGCTATAACGAGAGGCGTAAGCGTGATGGCAGTGGTCCCTATCGGCACTCATACCGTCGCAGAGTAGAGGGTAAGGATTATGGGCGACGCAGGGAGAGAGGCGAGAAATGCCCATCAAAATAAGCGAGCTGTTTTCATCGTATGCGGAGATTCACGCATTCGTGCATGGCTTCTACGCTGGCTTCGTGGAGTGGCGAGGCATAGACTCTGAGACGATGCGTTTAGAGGAAGTGCAAAAGGAACCGCACTACGCAAAGGCTGGCTACATCATCGGAACACTTCTTCGTATTGCTATAATCGTTCTGCTGGCGAGGTCTTTATAGTAAAGAGGAGGCGAAGAGCGAAGGTGCTGATGTGATAGTAGAGCCTGCGAGGAACTTCCACCGCAGTGAAGAGTCTCGTATGCAATAGAGATAGTGGTCGTGAGAGCCGAAGAAGACATTTTGCTTGTCGGAGGCGGGTGAGGAGTCTATGATGTCCCCTGCGAGAAACGAAAATATGATTTCGCCGTTCTGAATGCAGTATAGATGCTTGTCTTCGCAGCCGACATATAGATATGGTTCTGAAGATGAGAGCGAGGAGATTGAGGCGGTGGCGAAGATTACATCTGGAAGGTCAATGTGCCAGTTTTCCGTGCCGTCGTATGCGAGGGAGAAGAAGAAGCCGAGCTCGTCGCCGAAGAAGATTTCTTCTTCCGTGAGGGATGCTGATGCGTGAATTGTGCCGTTGGCTTCGAACCTCCATTTGAAACTGCCGTTCTGAATGCAATATAGGTAGAAATCCCAATCGCCGATGAAGACATCACCATCTTTGACTGCTGGAGAGGAGTTCATGATGTAGCCACTCGTTGTGAATTCGTATGCGAGAGAGCCGTCATCTTTTGAGATGGCAATGAGTTTGTTGTAGTAGGATGCGATATAGATTTGAGAGGATGCGAGGGTGATGTGCGTTGAGAGGTTTGATTGAGCGTATTGCCATAGAAGCGTGCCGTCAAAGCGTAATTTTCGGATTGAGGAGCGAGATGCTGCGTAAATATCGCCGGTTGCGACATCCACAGCGGGAGAGTAATGCGGTGCATCGTCAAGAAGGATTTTGAAGCGTAGCGTGCCATCCTCCTCGAGAACATACAAGTAATGGTCAAGCGAGGTAACGAAGACAGTTGCGGAGTGGTCAAGACACGGCGTTGCGTATTCTATTGCATTTTCCGTTGCGAACTTCCACATTAGATTGCCGTCTTCGTCCACGCAATAAACATAATCGTCCCACGAGCCGAAGACGACTTGACTCGCAGCGTAAGATATATGACCTTCGTGGCGTTGCGAGTGCATGAATTGCTCCCACGAGACGAGAGGAGAAATGAGACTGCGAAGAGAAATGGAAGAATGAATCACGGGGAAGAAACCTCGCACAGACGGCAGACCTACGGGGAGACCCTGCGGTGCTGGCATACTTTCACCTTATGTTTGAAGGAATTTAATTAACCTGTTGTCTTCTTGTAAATGTCTATTATCTTCCTTTCTATTATATTTTCGTCCTCTGCGTCTTCTTCTTCCGTATATTCTGGGAGCCAGTCTTCTACTTCTTCCTCTTCCTCCCCCTCATAGGATGCAACACCCTCAACACCTGCTCTCACGCTCGTTGCGATATGAGCTGCCGTTTTTGTAATGGTAATCGTCTTGAATGAGCGTATCCGATTGGCAGTGCCGTCAACTGCACAAACTAATTTCTGCTTTCCGCTTACAAAAAACGAATCGTCATAGTCAATTGTAATTTCAGCAATGCCCTCATCACCCGTATTCAGCCTTTTTACTTCTCCATTTGCGAGATTTAGCAATTCCAAGTCCACATTTTTCAGTCGCAACGACGCATCATCCCAGATGTCCGCACAACGATGATCACGGTCTCCAACGACGAATTTGAATGTTACTTCGCTGTCTCCCTTCTTCGTTTTCCCGCAGACCTTCACAGCACCGCTCATCTTCGCAAGCAGATAACGCTTCTTGTTCGCATATAGACGGACCCGATATGTGCGCTCACGGAAGAAGTCTCTCTTCAGCGTCACGCTCACTTTTTTGCTGAAATCTTCGCTATCAACAGGTATTTGGACACTGCAAGGCGTTTTCAATCCTGTATCTTCGTCATCCACAAAGACTTCTACGCCATCTGGAACTGTTGTTACCTCTAATATGGCGAATATGCCCACAAATGGAAGCTCGCTTATTCGTGCAACCGCCCAGTCCCAGTCAATTGTTTCTATAATGTTCCAGACTTCGCCGGCTCCTTTCAGGAACCTGATGTCAGCTGTGTCGCTTGGCGGGTTTCTCTTGTCTATATTGTAAATCTCAATGCCAAGATAGGGTTTTCCATCTTTATACCCGAGATAACTTATGTATGGAGGCGTTGGAAAGAAGAAGTAGAACCATCTATCTTCAGCACTACCCTCTATCGGCAGTTTGCTCAGATCTATTGCACGACCCCATCCTATCTCTCTTATCTTATCTATGAATTCCTGCTTCGTCATCGTTGAGGGCGTCGGAGGAGGAGCGGTCGTCTTATACAATTTAGGAGTGTCCTCAAATGAGTCGCCGGGGGATAACTCTCTTGTTTTGCTCCAATTCTGATAACCGCTCTTTTTAACTGTGACTGTATGCGTGCCAAAGCCACAATCAACATAGGTATCACACTTACAATCGTCGCAGAATTTCAACTCTTGAGGGGTATAATGGTGTATATAGACACCATCAATATATATTTTTGCACCGCTCAGCAACTCTCCGGTATCCGCATCCTTAGCTTGATTTATCTTCCACGTTGCCGGTTTCCGTTTTGGCACAAGAGTTATTGTTTCGGCATAATCCTCTTTTACCACCCAATCAGGCGGTCCCGCATGTCTGGCAATAAAGTATATTGTTACCTCCTTGTTGGGCATTGTATAGGTGCATTTCGCCTCTGCGTAGCAGTCTTTGTCTCCTGCCTTGCAAAATGTTCTCGGCGATGCGCTTAGCACTTTGCCCCACACTTTGTCATCTTCCTTAAGCCATGCATAGACATATCCGTCGGCGGAGCCGCAGTTATAGACCTGATGCAGAAGCTCTATCGTTTCACCGACTTCTATCTCGTATGTTTTCCCTACCTCTGGCTCGCAATCCTTCATGCATGCTTTTGCCCCCTCTCCTGCGCTCATGATGATTGCGTTTTGCGAGTTTTGCAGGGGGGGGACACGCATTATATAATTAGGACAGTCTCCCCGCCCGTTTCTCTCTTGTCGGTGCGAGAGGTTTGGCTTCACGAAGAACTTTACCATCTTTTAAATGAAGGTCGCCTTTTAAATGAACCTTTCGTTCGTTGCTTGCGACCTTCCGCCTGCGTCTCGTCGTGAGTTTGCGATTTCGCCTTTTTCTTTTTTGGTGAGGAGAAATGAAAGAGTGCCCGCCCGCACGGCGGTAGAGTGCCTTCGTTTATATATAGACCTATAAAGGAAAGCTTTAAATAACCTTTATTTCCACTAAAATCTCTCTCTATTATAGAAGGTGTGTATTATATTATATATAATAAAAGAAAGAGAAAGAGAAAGAGAAAGAGAAAGAGAAAGGCGTAGCGAAGGTTTTAGCGAAGGTTCATTATTTAAATATAAGTAATATAATACTATCACATAGGGGGTGATTGTATGGCGGGGGAAGAGTATGTCGTCACTTCGGTGCGAGTTGAGAAGTGGAAGTTGGAGGCAGCGAAGAAGGCGGGCATCAACATTTCGGAAGTTGTGCGAAGGGCTTTGGACTTAGCGTTGGCAGCTCGTTCGAAGAGCGTCTCGGCGAAGGATGTGCTTCGGAATGAGGAAGTTGTAGAGGTTGTGAAGGAGGAATTTCAGCGAGAGATTGAGGAAGAGGAGCGTGAGCGTGAGGAGCGTCGCAAGAGGATGGAAGAGCTACAGAGGCGCATGAAGGAGGAAGAGGAGTTGAGGAGAAGGCGGAGAGAGCGATTGCAGGCGGAGGAATTGAAGAGATGGCTGCGGAAGCATCGTGGAGTTTGTGAGGAAATAATGGAATACCTGCGAGAAGGCATCTCGGAGAACGAGATATACATGTGGCTGATGAATGAGAAAAGGGCGCCGTTTGTGCTCGTAAAGGTGTTCAAGGAAGTGTTGCGATGGCTCAGAGAAGAATATGCACGGGAGCTCGCAGAGAAGAAATCTTCATCGTCTTCGTCGTCCTCGTCTTCGGAATCAGAGGAAGAGTCGTCTTCGGCATCTGAAGCTGAAGCTGGTAGGGAAGAAGCGGAAGAGGAGGCTCGTGAGATGATAAAGAGGGCGAGGAGCATCTTGGAAGGCTACTGAGTGAGAGTATCACACACTTCTTTCAATTTTTTCGACCGCATCACGATTTTAGCTTTGCCGATGTCGTAGATTTTAACGAATCCAAGCGATGCGAATTCGTAGGCGATTTTTCTTGTTGTGACGAATGACAGATTCAAGGAGTGCGAAATCTGCGATAGGCTGTGAGGCTCTTCATTTTCGCATAAGAAGGTTAAAAATTTTCTGCGGTTTTCAGGAAGGAGCGCTAAGAGCTCTTTCATCTCTCATCATGCGGTTTCTTCTCCGCCTAAGCTCACGGAAGGCTCTGGCTCTGTGTATTTGCGAACCAATACGAAATCCCACAGGTGAGTATCTCCGTCTTGCGTCCAAGTTCCCAACATCACTTTACCGCTTGTCAATTCATTTGTTGTTGTAGAAGTTAATTTCTCAACTCCGTCTTTTAACAACGATATTTTTTTGCCAATTTTCCTAAACTCAAATACATTCCACTCATCACGTGGTAAATCTTCGGGTTTTGACTTAGCTTCTCCCTCAAATGCTCCTTCGTATCTCAATCGTATGTAATAATTGTAATCTCTTGTAGTAGGGTCATAGGAAAGGAGGATTTGGTATCCGTTGTGATCGTCCCAGGACTCATCCAAGTTCCCGGCATGGTGCAATTTCATTGCAATAGCTGGGTTATCTATTGTTCCAGAATACTTAAATCTCCAACGCATAGCGACATCGGAAACAGATATAACATCCTCGGAAATCATTCCAACTTGGTTATTTCCATCGGTAGTTGAGAAAACACCATTCGAGATTTCAAAGGGATCAAAATCGTTTGACCATTTACCCTCATGAGGAATTGGTGACGGTATATTGATAGGATATGTTTTAATTTCAACGGTTTCTGCTGAACCACCGTAATTCCATATCACATCAACGACACCATTATTTGCGGGCTCGACAGGCTCTGGTCTGGCGTTTTGATAAGCACTATTAGATGTGATTTGCTCCATAGTCCATGTTGAACCACCATCGCTTGTTTTGTATTTGACGATTTCAACAATTCCGCCTATATTTTTACTTGCATATACTTCAATAGTATTTTCATCAATTATTTTTATACAACCTAATTCTTTGCCTGCGTGTCCTACATCCCCTAAGTTATCAATAGCGTGCTGCTCCCAAGCTGACCCGTTCCACTTGTATAAATACAAATCATGAGTGCTCTCATTAAATACCAACGCTACAGGTTTTCCGCTTGGCAACACATTCACAGTCCAACCACGATAATGTAAATCGTTGACAATCCAGTCTGCTTGAGTGTCATCAACAGGCAAAGTATAAACTGTGCCGTCAGCCTTCTTCCATGTCTGGCCTTCATCATCAGACATCATGAACATGACGCCGTGCCAGTAATTGTCACCATCAACATTTCGTGGCGAAACAAGTCCGTAAATCTTGCCGTTGATTTTCCTGAAGAGGAAGGGGTAATGCTTTGCAGCATATACTTCCACTAATTTTGTCTGCGTCCAAGTCTCGCCTCTATCTGTGCTTTTGAACATATATAGAGGAGCATCGTATTGGGCACCACCTTCCCATTCATCATATCTGAAAATAACCAGCATTCCATCGGAAACAGGAATAGGCTGCGGATATGTTACACCACCCTGACCACCGGTGCCTTCGTTCTGACCTATCGAGGTCTTCTCTTCCCACTCGCTCGGGTCTCTTGGATTTTTTGAGACAGCAACTCTTGATTTTGTGCCGTGAGAGCCGCTGAATACCCATAGATAGCCATCGTTATCGATTGCGATTGCCGGCGCTCCGTGGCATAAATCAGCGGTTGCCCCTATACCGGTATAATATAAACCGCTTACCTCGCCAGTCTCATGGTCGTAATAATAAACAAAATGCTTACCATCTTTATCTACGAATACGAAGAAGATTTTATTAGAAACGGAGTCATAAACGGCGCTATGACCAGAAGCAATGGCTTTAGAAATAGCCTCATCGCTATCATAATAACCATAAACAGACAGAGTATATGCTGAAAAATCGTCAAATAACAAAAAAGTCGCTTCGCCGTCGCTCGCACTCTCTAATTCCGAATTTCCGTAATACATCCAAATCTCGACGCTTGAGTTCGCAGGAATCGAAGGAACTTTCACCCATACTTTCGCCTTCTTATTGACAGCATCCCGCTCTTCTATCCAATACGGAAGCAAATTACCGTTTGCATCGGTGAATCTTATGTCTTCGCCGTTTGTTTGAGCGTGAGAGAAATCAAAGTTCGTGCTGTTGAGTTCTATGAGGACTTGATAATCAGCCAAATCAGAGCCTGATTGCTCTGTAATCGTGATTTTTCGGCGGTATTTGAAGGTCATGGAGTCAATGATGAAGCCTTTAGGCGGTGCGATGAACTTCCGTAGGTGGAACAGGCGGAGTGCGAGTGCGATGCGAAATCCCGCTTTGGAGTGGGATATTCCGTAAGCCATTATAGCTTGCAGACGAGTATAGTGAGAGAATCGCCAGCAGCGGATGCGGAAGCGAGAGCAATTCCGATGCAGCGACCGTGTTCGCCAGCGGAATCGGCGGAATTAGAAGCGGAGATGCCGGTTGTTTTTGTATCTGTGTTGATGTTCTCGGCAGCAGCGCCCGATTCAACAGTGACATAGACATTGGTTGCTTCGGAGCCATCACCGCCCACCACCTTCTGAGTTGCGGATGTTGTCGGAGCTGCATCTGTGCCAGAGTTCTTGAAGGCGATGTGCGCATGTCCCGGGTCGCTGACTGTTATTGTGTGCGAATGCGTTGGCATTGAGTTCTCGCTTACAACCCTGCCAGCAGTGGAAGCAGCACGGACTCTATCGCCAGCGGAGATTGCACCGTCAGCGACGACGGTTGCCTTCCCGTAAATGATGACGAAGACATCTTCGCCAGCGGAAGCGTCGTTATCGGCGACACCGATGGCTTTAGCAGCGTTCGCATCGGTTGCTGGGGAAACTTGACCGTCGCCACTGACATAGACGACTTGGCCCTCCGTGATTGAAGCGCCTGCGGTGAATTTCAACAGGATTTTATCGCCGTCAATTTTGATACCCATTTTCCCTCCCCCTCTTATCTAATCAAATTCCACGACGCCATTAATAATAATGCTTCCTTCGACGGTTAAGGTTTTGAGGATGAGTTTGCCATCGCATCGTGTCTCATTGCCAGCGCTGATGGTGTAATTGTTAAAAGCGAATTCCATGCCAGAAGCGATGAACTCATTAGAGGTCGTTGTTCTATCTCTGCGTTGGAGGATGTCGTCTTGCTGAGAGGTTTTGAGTTTATCGTTGTCAAAAGAGAGTTTATCAGTCTGCGTCTTTATGCCTGAAAGAGTGCTTTCGGAGCTGCGAGTGCTCAGAGCGACATCTAATTGCGTTTTGATGTCTGATAGTGTCGTTTCAGAGGCACGAGTGGAGAGTGCTACATCCAATTGAGCGTCAGAAACTTTGAGTTTGTCATCCACGAATGCGAAGACCTTTTTAAGCGCCTCAATGATTTGTTGCGGGATCATTTTTGACGAACCTCCAATTTAGCCACTCGCTCTCTTAAGTCTGCCAAATCCTCCTTAATTTCGTTAATCTCACGCTCCAAGCGGTCAATGCGAGCGTATAAGTGCGCTATTTCATTCTTACGGAGGCGATAGAGGTAGATGAGAAATGTCGTTGCGAAGGACGCCAGAGCTGCGAAAGTTCCGAGAGTTGCGAGGATGACATCTTCCATTTCAGGACACCTTGATGGCGACCCGACGCTTCAAATCGCCTTGAGGCTCCACACCTGCCTCTTCATCTTCTTCCTGCTCTTGCTGCTCTTTTTCCGACTGTTGTTGTTGCTGTTGTTGTAGGCGTTGATGAAGGAGGTCAAAGAGCGTTGCTAAGGCTTTGAAGCGGTTGGCATCTTGCTCTTCTTTTGCGAGTTGTCGCTGTCGCTCCATTTCTTCCAATTTGAGTTGATGGGTGAAAGAAGCCCGCTCTTTCCAGTCTGGGGCGTAGAAGTCGGCGAAGGAATCTTTGAGTTTTTTAAGCGTGTTTATAGCGTTGTTGAGGAAAGAGAAGGCGTCCTGCTGTTGTTGCGGTTGCGGTTGCGTAAGCTGACGAAGTGTCTCTTTAATTTCTTTGATTTCCTCTCTTAAGGCTTGGATTTCGGAGTTTCCATTGTTCTTTTGAGAGGCGAGTTTGTCAATGGCATGTCTGAGGAGCGATTCAGTTAAAGAGCCGTCGTTCTTTTGAGTGAGTCGTTGGATTTCTTGGATGGCGTTTATAAGCTCGGAGATGCTTTGATTGTTGTTGTTTTGTTGAAGGTTGTTAATGAAGTTGCTTACGGCTTGTATGAGTTCAGATGTGCTATCGCCGTCTTTTTTCTGTTCGGCGGCGTTTAGTAGGAAGAGAGCGGGAGCGAGAGCATACTGTTTAGAGTTTAAGATTGAGAGCAACGCAGCTGCTTTAGGATTTTCTGCGAGATATTCAAGGAAGCGTTCTCGCTCTTCTTGTGGCATTAAAGCGATGCCTTCCCAAGAGAAGACCCC
>Ga0190337_1000049_pt1 | contig 21267 bp, 26 predicted proteins | sample 4872041011_MG_FD_161677 | JGI IMG/M metagenome (GOLD analysis project Ga0190337, IMG submission 161677) | Hydrothermal vent sediment bacterial communities from Southern Trench, Guaymas Basin, Mexico - 4872-04-10-11_MG | ecosystem: Environmental > Aquatic > Marine > Hydrothermal vents > Sediment ...
TCCTTAAGAGGCTTTTAAGCCTAAATGAAATGGGGTCCTTGTCCCTCTGGACCTTACTTTGTGTAAGTAATGCTTTTTGTTTATCCATAGCTATAAATACTATAATATAAAAAATTGCAGGAGGAAATAGATATGAATTTTTTCTGGGGAATATTGGTAGGAATTATAATTAGTATATCTTTAGTTGGAGTCTTTTTCTTTATTCAAAAAAAGAAAGAAATAGAAACAAAAAAAACAGCAGAAAAGCTTCTTAAAGATGCTCAACAAAAAGCTAAAGAAATCATAGGAAAAGCTGAAAATGAAGCTAAATTAAAGCTTCAACAAGCAGAAATTCAAATAAAAGAAGAACTTTTAACCCATAAACAAGCTTTGGAAAAAGAGTTTGAAAAAAGAATGAAAGAAGTTTCTTTAAAAGAAGAAAGAGTTCTTCATAAGGAAGAAAACCTTATTAAAAAAGAAGAAGCTTTAGAAAAAAAATTAAAAGAAATAGAAGAAACAAAAGCTCTTGTTGAAAGCGAAAAAAAGCAAATTGAAGAAATTTTAAAACAAGCTAAAGATGAATTAGAAAAAATTTCAGGCTTATCTGAAAAGGAAGCCAGAGAATTACTTCTTAAAAAATTAGAAGAAGAACTGAAAGAAGAAAAAGCTAAACTTATAATGAAATTAGAAAATGAAGCAAGAGAAGAAGCTAAAAGAAAATCTCAAGAAATTTTAGCTTATGCCATCTCAAAAGCTGCTGTTTCCTTTGTTACAGAAAAAACTGTTTCTGTAATTCATCTTCCTAATGAAGAAATGAAAGGAAGAATAATTGGAAGAGAAGGTAGAAATATTAGAACTTTTGAGACTTTAACAGGTGTTGATCTTCTAATAGATGATACACCTGAGGTAGTAGTTTTATCATGTGCTGATCCTTTAAGAAGAGAAATTGCTCGTATTGCATTAGAAAGATTGATTGCTGATGGAAGAATTCATCCCACAAGAATTGAGGAAGTAGTAAAGCAAGTAGAAGAAGAGATGGAACATCATTTGATAGAAGTAGGAGAAAAAGCTTGTTTTGAACTTGGAATTTATGGACTTCATCCAGAACTCATAAAAATGATTGGAAAATTAAAATTTAGAACAAGTTATAGTCAAAATGTTTTACAACATTCTATTGAGACTGCTATTATTTGTGGAGCTTTAGCAGGGGAGCTTGGGGTAGATGTAAAAAAAGCTAAAAGAGCTGCTTTACTTCACGATATAGGAAAAGCTGCTTCTTATGAATTAGAAGGACCTCATGCTCTTATAGGAGCTGAAATTGCAAGAAAGTTTGGAGAAGATGAAGAAATTGTAAATGCTATTGCATCTCACCACGAAGATATTCCAACTACAAGTCTCTTAGGAATAATTTTACAAATTTCTGATGCCATTTCTGGAGCAAGACCAGGAGCAAGAAGAGAATTACTTGAAGCATATATAAAAAGAATAAAAGAACTTGAAGCCATTGCTTCTTCTTTTGAAGGTGTTGAAAAAGCCTTTGCTATACAAGCTGGAAGAGAAATAAGAGTAATAGTTGATGATAAAAAAATCAGTGATGAACAAGCTTATGTATTAGCTCATGAAATCGCTCAGAAAATAGAAAAAGAATTAACTTATCCAGGAATAATAAGAGTTACTGTAATTAGAGAAACAAGAGTTATTGAATATGCCAAATAAAGTAAAATTGGTTTTTTTAGGAGATATTGTTGGAAGTTCCGGAAGAAAAGCGGTAAGAATCTTTCTTCCAGAAATAATAAAAAAATATAAATGTGATTTTATAATAGCTAATGCTGAAAATGCAGCTGGAGGATATGGATTAACTCAAAAAGTTGCAGAGGAACTTTTTTCTTATGGAATAGATATCCTCACCTCTGGAAATCATATCTGGAAAAGAGAATTTTTTCCTTATTTACAAAAAACTGAAAGGGTTTTAAGACCAGCTAATTATGGAGAAGGAGCTCCTGGTAAAGGCTGGACTATCTATACTAAAAATAATATAAAACTTGCAGTTATTAATTTAGAGGGTAGAATTTTTATGAGACCTTTGGAAAATCCTTTTATTATAGGTAAAAAACTTGCTCAAGAATTTATAAAAGAAACCCCTTTTATAATAGTTGATTTCCATGCTGAAGCAACTTCAGAAAAATTAACCTTAGGATATTTTTTAGATGGTTTAGTATCAGCAATAATAGGGACTCATACACATGTCCAAACCTCAGATGAAAGGATTTTCCCAAAAGGCACAGGTTATATTACAGATGTTGGAATGTGTGGAGCTTTTGAAAGTGTAATAGGAATGAAAATTAGTCAAGCTTTAGAAATGTATCTTTCTATGGTTCCCAGAAAATTGGAAGTAGAAAAAGATAAAAAAATAAAAGTAGAAGGTTTATTTTTAGAATTCAATGAAAAAGGAAAAACTACTTATATAGAGAGATTTAGACTAATTACTTAATTTTTTATTATGATGCTTTTTCCACCATCTTTTAAATAGTTGTTTTTTTAAAGGAGAAAGTCTATCTATAAATAAAATTCCATCTAAATGATCACATTCATGTTGAAAAGCTATAGCCCTAATTCCTTCTAATTCTCTTTCAAAAAGTTTTCCGTTTAAATCATAAGCTCGAATGTAAAGTTTAGCATATCTATTTACTTTGGCATAATATCCAGGAATACTAAGACATCCCTCTTCATAAGCAATTTGCCCCTCTGCAGAAACTATTTCAGGATTAATATAAATTTCCAGTTTATTTTTCCCTTCTCTTTGAGAAATATCTAAAATAAAAACTCTTTTTAAAATCCCTACTTGATTAGCAGCCAATCCAAGTCCTTTAAATTTATACATAGTTTCAGCCATTTTTTCTATATTTTTTTTAAGTTCTCCATTTATATCTTCAACAGGTTTAGCTTTTTGCCTAAGAACTGGATGTCCAAGAATAAGAATTTCCATTTTTATCCTCTTTTTACAGTTTTGAAATTAATTTTATTTTAAAACTCTTTTATAAAATTTCAAGTTTTTTCAATCTCTAAATAGACCTCCATTTATATGAAATACACAACCTGTTATATAATTTGCTTTTTCACTTGCTAAAAAAGCAACCAAATAAGCCACTTCTTCTGGAAGACCTGCTCTTTTTAATGGAATTTGTTGTAAAAATGCCTCTTTTACTTTTTCAGGAAGTCCTGCTGTCATATCAGTTTCTATATATCCTGGTGCAATTACATTTACTGTAATATTTCTTCCTGCTACTTCTAAAGCAAGAGCTTTTGAAAATCCTATTATACCTGCTTTAGCTGCTGCATAATTGGTTTGACCAGGATTTCCTGTAAATGCTACTACTGAAGATATATTAATAATTCTTCCCCATCTTTCTTTTATCATCATAGGAAGAACTGCTTGGGTAACGTAAAAAATAGAATATAAGTTTGTTTTAATAACTTTGTCCCAATCTTCTTCTTTCATTCTTAAAAGTAAAGAATCTCTAACAATACCAGCATTATTTATTAAAATTTGGATATTTCCTATATTTTTTTCAATTTTTTTTATTTCATCTTTCACTTCTTCTGAATTACCTACATCAAATCTTGCTAAATAAGCTTTTTTACCCATTTTTTCTATTTCTTGAGCTAAACTTTTTGCTTTTTCTTCTGATCCTCTATAATTAATAATTACTTTAGCTCCTTTCTTAGCAAGCTCATAAGCTATAGCTCTTCCAATACCTCTTGAAGCTCCAGTTATCAAAGCGATTTTTCCATTAAGTTCTTCCATTAGTTTTCTCCTTTTTAAGAAATTTTAAAAATATTTTAAAAATTATTAAAAAATTTGTCAATTTCTCTTGACAACCTATTTAAAATATGCTACACAAAATTCAATAAGATTAAAGAAATCTTAATTAAAGGAGTGATCTATGATAGAAATAAGATTACATGGACGGGGAGGTCAAGGAGCAGTTACTTCAGCTGAATTAATTGCTATAGCAGCTATTAATGAAGGTAAGTTTGCTCAAGCTTTTCCAAGTTTTGGACCTGAAAGGAGAGGAGCTCCTGTGCAAGCCTTTGCAAGAATCGATAATAAAAGAATCTACACAAGAGAAAAAATTTATAATCCGGATATAATTCTGGTTCTTGATCCTACACTTCCTAAAATTACAAAAGTAACAAATGGTTTAAAAAAGAATGGTATAGCTATTTTGAATTCTCCATTTTCTGAAAAAGAAGTTAGAAAACTTTTAGATAATTATGAAGGAAAGCTTGCACTTGTTGATGCGACTAAAATTGCTATTGAAGAACTTGATCTCCCTATTACTAATACTACTATGTTAGGAGCTTTTATAAAAGCAACAGAATTAATTGATGTAAAATATATAGAAGAAGCTTTAAAAAATAGGTTTGGAAAGCTTGCTGAAAAAAATATAAAAGCCTTTCACAGAGCATTAAAAGAAACCAAAATTTATAAATAAAGAGGTTAGCCATGCCAAAAGATCAAGGATTAGTTAGTTGGAAAGAATTAGCTCCTGGTATGTTTATTTTAGAACCAGGAAATTCTGTTAAGTTTAAAACAGGTGATTGGAGAGCTTATAGACCTGTTTTGGACAAAGAAAAGTGTATAAAATGTGGAATATGCTATACACTTTGTCCTGATCTTTGTTATAAAAAAGATAAGGACGGATATTTTATTCCTGATTTATATTATTGTAAAGGTTGTGGAGTTTGTGCTAAACACTGTCCTAAAGGTGCTATTACAATGGTTTTAGAGGAGGCTTAAAAAATGGGGGAAAAAGTTGCTAAAGAAGTATCTATTGCTATAGCTGATGCGGTTGCTCAATGTAAAGTGGATGTGATTTCAGCTTATCCTATTACTCCTCAGACTCACATTGTTGAGCATCTGGCAGAGCTTGTAAATAACGGTGAGCTTGATGCTGAATATATGCCGGTTGAATCTGAACATGCAGCTATGAGTGCTTGTATTGGTGCTGCTGCAACAGGTGCAAGAACTTTTACTTCAACAGCTGCTCAGGGACTACTTTTAATGTATGAAAATCTTTTTATTGCTTCTGCTTTTAGACTTCCTATTGTTATGGTTATTGCTAATCGTTCTGTTTCTGCTCCTATCAGTATTTGGAATGATCATTCTGATGTAATGACTATGAGAGATTCAGGATGGATTCAAACTTTTGCTGAAAATGGTCAAGAAGCTGTAGATTTGATTTATCATGCTTATAGAGTTGCTGAAAAAGCTTTACTTCCTGTAGCAGTAAATATAGATGGTTTTACTCTCTCACATGTAATAGAGCCTATAGAATTTTTAGATCAAAAATTAGTTGATAAGTATGTCCCTCCTCTTCGCATGAAATATAAATTAGATCCTAAAAAACCTATTACCATGGGAGCTATAGGAATTCCAGAAATATATACTGAGGCTAAAAAAGCTCAAGATGAAGCTTTAAAAGCTTCCTATAGAATTATAGTAAATGCTTGGAAAGAGTTTGAAAAGCTCACAGGAAGAAAGTATCAACCAGTTGAAACTTATAAAATGGAAGATGCAGAAGTAGCTCTTATAATTATGGGAAGTCTTGCAGAAACAGCTATGAATGCTGTTGATTTATTAAGAAAAAAAGGGAAAAGGGTTGGGCTTTTAAGATTTAGACTCTGGAGACCTTTTCCTATGAGAGATTTTATTCGGGCTATAGGTAAAGTTAAAGCTATAGGGGTGATTGATAGAGCTGTAAGTCATGGTTCAACCGGAGGTCCAGTTGGAATTGAGGTTCGTTCAGCTCTTTATCAATCTAATAAAAGACCTAAAATAATCAATTTTATAGCTGGTCTTTCTGGAAGAGATGTAACAGTAGAAGATTTTATAGAATTTTTTGAAAGAACTTATGAAGCAATAAGTAAAAAACCTAAATTTTCTTATGAAATTTATGGAGCAAAGGAGTAAAGCTATGAAAGCAGAATTAAAAAAATTTAAAGGTTTTAATTTAAAAAATTTACCTGAGTTTGAAGGACTTGCTCCTGGTCATAGAGCTTGTCAAGGATGTGGAACTGTTTTACCTGTTAAATTAGCTTTAAAAGCTCTTGGTCCAAATACTATTGCAGTTTCAACTACTGGGTGTATGGAAATTATTTCAACTCCTTTTCCTTATACTTCTTGGAAAATTCCATGGATTCATGTAGCTTTTGAAAATGCAGCCTCTGTTGCCTCAGGAATCGAAGCTGCTATTAAAGTTTTAAAAAGAAAAGGTAAAATTTCTAAAAAACAAAAAATAAATATAGTTGTTTTTGCAGGAGATGGAGCAACTTTTGATATAGGACTTCAATTTCTTTCTGGAGCTTTAGAAAGGGGACATGATTTTATTTATATTTGTCTTGATAATGAAGCTTATATGAATACAGGTGTTCAGAGATCTGCTGCAACTCCTTATGGTGCTCATACAACTACAAGTCCTGCAGGAAAAGTTATAAAAGGACAAGTTACTTGGAAAAAAAACCTTATGGGTATTGTAGTTGCTCATAATATTCCTTATGCAGCAACAGCAAGTCCTGCTTTTCCTATTGATCTTATGAACAAAGTTAAAAAAGCATCTTTAGTAAATGGACCAGGTTTTATTCATGTATTATCTCCTTGTCCTACAGGTTGGGGATGTAAAAGTGAAGATAGTATTTTAACAGCTAAATTAGCTGTTGAGACCCGTATTTTTCCTCTTTATGAAGTAATAGATGGAAAATATATTCTTAATAGAAAAATTGATAAACCAAAACCTATAGAGGAATATTTTAAACTTCAAAGAAGATTTAGACATCTTACACCAGAGCAAATAGAATATATTAAAAAACGTGTAGATGAAGAATATGAAAAGTTAGTTAAGCTTTGTGAATGTTTTGGAGTAGAATCGTAATTTCTTGACGCTTCTAAAATTTAAGTTATATTATTTAATTATAATTATTTAATATAATCTGCGGGCGTAGCTCAGCCTGGTAGAGCGACAGCTTGCCATGCTGTAGGTCGCGGGTTCGAATCCCGTCGCCCGCTTTTGAAATTTTTAAGGATTTTTAAAATGAAAATTACTTTTTATGGTCATTCTTGTTTTAAAATTGTTACTGAAGAAAGTAAAAAGATTCTTATAGATCCTTGGATTAGTAATCCCTTAGCACCTAAAATTGTTGATCTTGGTCCTTATGATTTCATTTTAATAACTCATGCTCATGGAGATCATTTAGGAGACGTTCTTAAACTTGCAAGAACTGCAGTTACTGAAGTTATTGCTATTCATGAAATTCAACAATATCTACTTAAACATGGAATTCCAAAAGTAACAGGCATGAATATAGGAGGAACCTATAAAGTTAATAATTTAAAATTTACTATGGTTCCTGCTTTACATAGTTCTTCTTTTCCTGATGGAAATTATGGAGGAAATGCCTGTGGATTTATAATTACTTTAGAGAATGATATTTCTATTTATCACGCAGGAGATACTGGATTATTTTATGATATGAAATTAATTGGAGAGCTTTATTCTCCTAAAATAGCTTTTCTTCCTATAGGTGATCATTATGTAATGGGACCTAAACAAGCAGCTAAAGCTTGTGAACTTTTGAAACCTGAAATTGTAATCCCTATGCATTATGCTACCTTTCCAATCCTTACAGGAGATGTAGAAAGTTTTGAAAAAGAACTTAAAAACTATGATATTTCTGTGACTGTTATCTCTCTAAATCCTGGTGAAGAAATCAGTTTATAATTTTTTATTATGCCCCCCTTTTAGTAATCTCAGGTTATCATAATGCAGGAAAAACAATTCTTGCTCTTTCTTTACATGAAATTTTAAGGAAAAAAGGTTATAAAATTGCAGTAATAAAATCTTCTAAAGAAAAAGATGTTTTAACTGATAATACCTAAGAAAGATACTTGGCTTTACAGAGAAGCTGGTATTCCTGCAGAAAATAAAAGAGAATGAGAAAGTTTATATCCTAAAGAGAAAATTTTTTCTTTTAATAAGAAAAACGAATTGATAAAATGTATTGAAGAATTAATTAAAATACATCAAATAAAAGTTTTATTAAGAGTAAATAAAAAGAAAATACCTTTAAAAGGTTTTGTAAAAGCACTTAAGAGTGTCCCTGAAGAAATTAATGAGTTAGAAGTTAAAATTAAGTTACCTAATAAACTTGACAAAGAAAGGATTTAGGTTATATTTTAAACACGATTTAAAGTATGGGCCGGTAACTCAGCCTGGCAGAGTACCAGCCTTTTAAGCTGGGAGTCGTAGGTTCGAATCCTACCCGGCCCATATTTAAATATAAATTGCCCCCATCGTCTAGCCAGGTCCAGGACACCGGCCTTTCACGCCGGCGACAGGGGTTCAAATCCCCTTGGGGGCGTTTTTTAAGTTTTAATATATGTCTAAAGATCTTGTAGTAGTTCTTTTAAGTTCTGGAATGGATAGCACAGTATGTGCAAGTATTGCTTCTCAAAAATATCGTTTAGCCTTTCTACACTTTCAATATGGACAAAAAGCTCAAAAAAAAGAATTAGAATGTTTTTATAAATTGGTAGAATTTTTTAAACCTGAAAAATTTCATATTGTTTCTCTTTCTTTTTTAAAAACCTTCGGAGGTTCAAGTCTTACTTCTGATGAGCTTGAGATTCCAGAACAACCAGTAGAAGGAATTCCTTCTACTTATGTTCCTTTTAGAAATGGAATTTTTTTGAGTATTGCTGCAGCTTGGGCTGAAGTAATAGGAGCTAAAAAAATATTTATAGGAGTAAATGAAATTGATTTTTCAGGATATCCTGATTGTAAAGAAGAATTCATAAAAGTTTTAAATCAAGCTATTAATATAGGAACTAAACCAGAAACTCAAATCAAAATAGAAACCCCTGTGATAAAACTTTCCAAAAAGGAAATAGTTGAATTAGGAATAAAATTAAGAACACCTTTTCATTTAACTTGGTCATGTTATAAAGGCAATGAAAAAGCTTGTGGAAAATGTGAGTCCTGTAAACTTAGACTAAAAGCTTTTAAAGAAGCTGGTATACAGGATCCTATTTCCTATGAAAGTATTTGAATGTAAAAGATGTGGATTTTGCTGTAAAGGTGAAAGCACAATAAGTCTTTCTGAAGAAGAAATTTTAAGAATTGCTAAATTTCTTAATCTTTCAAAATCAGATTTTTTGAAAAAATACACAATTAAAAAAGGAAATAGGATAGAAATGAAAGTTAAAGACGGTTATTGTATTTTTTTTGATAAAAAAGAAAAAATTTGCAAGATTCACCCAGTAAAACCTGAAATGTGTAAACAGTGGCCTTTAATTCCTATTATTTTTGAGGATATAGAAAGTTTTAAAATTATTCAAAATACCTGTGAAGGTTTAAAAAATATAACTTGGGAAGAATTAAAATCTATTAAAAAGTTGCATAAATAAAAAAATATTTTAAAATCATAACAAAACTTTAAGGAGGATTGATATAATGAATGAAGCAAAATTAAAGTTTTATAAAAGCTTGGGATTAAAATTGACTCCTCAAAGATTAGCTATTTTAGAATATTTGGAAAATAACAGATCTCATCCTTCAGCTGAAGATATTTATAATGCCTTAAAACCATATTTCCCAAGTATGTCTTTTGCTACAGTTTATAATACTTTAGAAGTGCTTGTAGAAAAAGGTTTAGTAAAAGAAATTAATGTTGAAAGTAATAAAAAAAGATTTGATACTTTTACTCATCCGCATCATCATTTTTTTTGCAAAGGTTGTAAAAAGATTATAGACATTGAAAATAATCAAAATATAACTATTCCTAAGGAATTAAAAGATTATGAACTTACTGAATTTCAAGTTATTTTTTATGGATTTTGTCCAGAGTGTAAGAATAAAAAGGAAAAAAGATAATGTTTACTTGACAAAAGTTAAAAATTAATTATTTTATATGTTTGGAAAGTAGAATGGGCCCGTAGCTCAGCTGGTTAGAGCCACCGGCTCATAACCGGAAGGTCCCAGGTTCGAATCCTGGCGGGCCCACTAATAAAATATATGTCTCTTTTAGTAAAAGATTTTTATAATTTTTTAGAAACTATTGCACCTCTTCAAATAGCTGAACCACAAGATAATAGTGGATTACAAATAGGTTCTTTATTTAATTCAGTTTCAGGTATTCTTTTAACTATAGATGTATCAAAAGATGTAATTTCTTATGCTTTAGAAAGAAATCTCAATCTTATTATAAGCCATCATCCTCTTATTTATAAACCTATTACAAATATTATAAAAGATGATATTAAAGGTAATTTAATCTATTCTTTTATAAAATACGATTTAAACTTAATCTCTTGGCATACTCCGCTTGATAAAGTATCTGATGGGGTTTCTGAAGCTTTCATTAAAGCTCTTAACCTTAAAAGTTCTGATTTTATTCTTAAAGAAAAAAATGAAAAATTTGGCTTAGGAAGGGTTGTATACTTAAAAAAATCTATTAAACTGCAAGATTTAGCTAAAAAAATTGGCAAACTTATTAATAGCTGGGTTATGGTGGTTGGAGATTTAGAAACTTCGATTGATTCTTTTGGTTTTTGTGGTGGATCAGGAGCTTTTTTAAAAGATGAATTAAAAAAACTTAAAATTAACACTTTAATAACTTCTGATGTAAAATATCACATTGCTATAGATGCTTATGAAGAAGGCTTTAATTTTATTATTATAGACCATGGAATTTCTGAGAGTTTTGTATTACCTTTTCTTAAAAATAAAATTCAAGATTTTTTAAAAAATTATAATATTCCTATAGAAATATTTCAAAATAAAAGTCCTTATAAAATTTTAACTTTTAAAAGGGAGGTTGAATAAATGCAAGAGGAGATATTAAAACTTATTGAATTACAAAAAATTGATTTAGAAGTTCTTAAAATCGAAAGAAATATGCAGGAGATTCCCCAATCTTTACAAAAAGCTCAGAAAGAAAAGGAACAACTTTCAAAAAAGTTAGAAGATCTCGATTTCCTTATAGAAGAAAAGAAAAAACAAAAAGACCTTTTTGAGGAAGAATTAAAACAGGAATATCAAAGGCTAAAAAATACTCAAGCCCGTTTAATACAAATAAGAGGGACCAGAGAATATCAGCTTCTTTTAAGAGAAATTGAAGAAATTAAAAAAGCAAATAAACAAAAAGAGGATGAAATCTTAAAATTGATGGAGGAAATAGAAAATTTAGAAAAAGAAAAAGAAAAATTAAAAGATGAAATGAAAAAGGTAGATGCATTATTTAAGGAAGAAAAACAAAAATTTGATATTTTTTGTTCTGAACTTTTAGCTAATAAAGATGAACTTTTAAAAAAAAGGGAAAATATTATAAAAAAAATACCTTCTAATCTTTTGAAAAAATACGAAGCAATAAGACAAAAAAAGGGAGGTATAGGAATAGCTCCTGTAGATAATTATGTATGTGAAGGCTGTCACATGGCTATACCCCCTCAACTTTATAATGAAATTCAAAAAGATAATAAATATTATGAATGTCCACATTGTAAACGTTTAATTTATTATAAGAAAATCTACACCCCGGAAGAATCCCAAAAAAGTGAAAAAAGATCCTCTCTTAAAAAAGCTTCTTCTCGTTGATTTTAATTTTTAATGAATCCTGTTATTCTGAAACTTTCACAAAATTTTTCAAATTTAGATGAAATTATTAAAAAAGTAGTTTTATATTTAAAAGAGGATAAAGTTGGGGCTATACCCACTGAAACCTTTTATGGACTTGCAGTAAATCCATTTTCAGAAAAAGCTATAAAACACTTATTCTATCTTAAAAAGAGACCTTTTAATAAACCCATTCCTCTACTTATTGGAAATTTAGAACAACTTTCACTTATTATAAAAGAAATTCCCCCTATAGCTGAAAATTTAATTCTAAAATTTTGGCCTGGCCCTTTAACTATAATATTTAAAGCTAAAGAGTCTCTTTTACCTCTGTTAACTGCTGGAACAGAAACTATTGGTGTAAGACTTTCTTCATCTTCTGTAGTAAAAAAAATATGCGAACTATTTGGTCCTATTACAGGAACAAGCGCTAATATAAGTAAAAGTAAACCATCTAAAAGCGCAGAAGAAGTATTAAGAGAAATACCTGAAGTGGACTTTATTTTAGATGGAGGAAAACTTAAGGCTGAAGTCCCTTCAACTGTAGTTTCTGTAGTAGAAAATAAACTTTCTTTAATAAGAGAGGGAGTAATTCCTTTTGAAGAAATTAAAAGAGTAGTAACTGAAAAGTAGTTCTTTGGCTATAACTTATTATAGTGTTGATTAAGTAAAATCTCTCTAGTACCACTTAAAATTTTGCAAATTTTTCTCAATTATTATTAAACTACAATTTTTTTTCTAAAATTTATTCTTCTTCTATTTCTATTTCTAAATAAGAATGTCCACATTCATAACATTTTACATCTAATATATTTCCTAAATGTGCTACATATAAAGTATCTGCTCCACAAAATTTACAAATTTCACCTATATTTTCTTCTTTAATGGCATTTATTATTTCCTCTTTTAGTTCTTCTGGAATATCTGGATCAAAGATAATTTTCACTCTTTCCTCCTAATTTAAATCTACTAAAAAATCTTATCAAAAAAAATTAATTTTGTAAAGATAATCTAAAGAAAAATTTTAAAAAATTTTAAAAATTATAGTATCTTTTTGATATTCGTCTCTTTTGGATGGAAAATCTAATAAATAATGTGTTCCTCTTGATTCAAGTCTTTGAAGAGCTGATCTAATTATTAACTCTGCTACTATAGCAATTTTTTTTAATTCCATAGTATCTAAATCAAGATAAATACCTGGCCAGTTTTCTTCTATTTCTTTTTTAATAAATTCTATCCTTCTTTTAGCAAATTCTAACATTTTTAAACTTCTTACAATACCTACAAAATCCCACATTATTTTTCTTATTAAATCCCAATTGTGAGAAATGAATACTTTTTCTTCTTTTATTTCTTTAATAGATAATTCTTTTACAGATGGTTCTTTAAAAGGTATTTTTTTAAGTTCTCTCCACATTTCTCTTATTTTAATACTTGCTTGATAAGAAAAACAGAGAGCTTCTAAAAGTGAGTTAGAGGCTAATCTGTTTCCTCCATGAAGACCTGTGCAAGCACATTCTCCTATAGCAAACAAATTGGGAATATCAGTCTGTCCCCATAAATTGGTATATATCCCCCCACATAAATAATGAGCTGCAGGAACAACAGGAATAGGTTGAGAAGTTATATCTATCCCATATTTTAAGCAAGTTTCATAAATATAAGGAAACCGTTTTCTTATATAATCTGAAGGAAGATGAGAAATATCTAAATATACACATTCTGCACCTGTTTTTTTAAGTTCCATATCTATAGCTCTTGTTACAACATCTCTTGAAGCAAGTTCTTTTCTTATAGGATCATATTTATGCATAAATCTTTTTCCTTCAGCATTAAGAAGAACTGCTCCTTCTCCTCTTAGAGCTTCTGAAATTAGAAAATTCTTAGCTTTAGGATGATATAAACATGTAGGATGAAATTGCACAAATTCCATATTAGCAATCCTACATCCTATTTGATAAGCTAAAGCTATACCATCTCCAGTAGAAGTATCTGGATTGCTGGTATAAAGATAAACTTTTCCTGCTCCACCTGTGCATAAGGCTACTACTTTAGCTAAAAAAATTATAGGCTTTATATGAGTAAGATCTAAGACGAAAGCACCTATAACTTTAGATGGTCTTAGAAAGTTTTCAGTAATCAATCTTACAACAAAATAATTTTCAAGAATTTTTATATTTTCTATTTCTAAAACCCTTTCTATTAAAGTATTTTCTATAGCTCTTCCTGTATAATCTCCTACATGAAGAATCCTTCTTCTTGAGTGCCCTCCTTCTAATGTTAAGTGAAATTTTTCTGGATTTTCAGGATCTTTATCAAATTTCACTCCCCATTTGATAAGATCTTTTATTCTTTCTGGAGCAGATTTAACTACAAGTTCTACTGTTTCTTTTTTACATAATCCATCTCCTACAGCAAGAGTATCCTGTATATGAGACTCAAAACTATCATTTTCTTCTATAACACAAGCTATACCTCCTTGAGCTAATGAAGTAGCTGTTTCAAAAGCTCTTTTTTTTGTAAGAATAGTAATTTCTCCTAAATCTTTAAGTCTTAAAGCAAGACTTAAACCTGCGATTCCAGAACCTATTATAAGAATATCTGTTTTAATACTTTCCATTTTTAAACTTTTGATATTTTAAATTAAAGGTTTTCTTTGCAAAAAGTATTGTAAAAGTTCAGGTCCATTTTTAAAAATTAATGAGGACTGATAAGCTTCTCTTTCACAAAATTTTATATCTTTTTTTTTCTTTTTATGCTTAGTAACATCAAAAATAGCAAAAGGCACTGGTTTGCTGGAATGAGTTCTTATAGAAATAGGGGTTAAATGATCACAACAAACAAGAATTTTATATTTTTTAGCAACTTCATTTATTTTTTCAAGAAGGTATCTTACTACTCTTCTATCAAACTCATTTATAGCTTTAATTTTAAGTTCCAATGATCCTTGATGAGAAGCTTCATCAGGAGCTTCTACATGAATAAGAACTAAATCATGATCTTTTAAAGCTTCCAAAGCATATTCTACTTTTCCTTCATAATTAGTATCTAAATATCCTGTTGCACCTGGAACATCAATAACTGTCATTTTAGCAAGTATTCCCAGTCCTTTGATTAAATCAACTGCAGAAATAACAGCTCCTTTTAAACCCCATTTTTCAGAAAAAGGCTCAAGTTCAGGAGTCCTTCCTTGACCCCAAGGCCATATTGCATTAGCTGGTGGAAGATTATTTAATTTTCTTCTTAAATTAACTGGATGTTTTTCTAAAACTTCTATAGCTTTAATTATGAATTTTTTAAGATAAGGCTCTTCATCATAAGCATTAAATGCAAACCAAATACTTTTACCTAAAAGGTCATGAGGTGGATAGGTATGAAGCCCTCCTGATCCTCCCCTCCAAATAAGAATATGTCTATAACTTACTCCTGGAATTATTTCGATTTTATCTGTCCCTGCATTTCTATTAATAGCTTCTATTAATTCCACAGCTTCTTCTGTAGAAATATGCCCTGCAGAATAATCTTCCATAATAAGGTCTCCTTCTTCAAATTTTAAAGTTACTAAATTACATCTATAAGCTACATCTTCTGGTCTTAAAGTAATACCTCTGCTTGCTGCTTCAATAGGTCCTCTTCCTGTATACTTTTCTTCTGGAGAATATCCTAAAAGACTCATAATAGCTACATCAGAACCAGGATGCATAGCTGGTGGAACAGTCTGACATGCTCCTATTTCCCCATAAGAAGCTATAAAATCCATTCCAGGAGTAATAGCTACCTCTAAAGGTGTTTTATTTTTTATCTCTTTAATAGGAAAATCACCCATCCCATCTCCAATTAAAATTACATACTTCATTCCCTTAGGTGGCGGAGGAAGTTTTTCTAATAATTCATTTTGAGAAATTTCTTCCTGAGATAAAATATTTTTCTTTTTTCTTCTTCCCATATAACCCCTCCTGTTTATTTAAAAAACTTAGCTAATACAAAAGCTGATTTAAAAAATAAGAAAAAAAATAAAGTTAACAAGAGCTGAATAAAAAAATCAGTAGGAGATAATAAAATAGAAAGTATATAAAAAAAACCTAAAAAATAAAATCTTCTTTTTTTGTAAAATTCTTCAGTAATAAAATTTTCTTTTATTAATAAAGCAAAAAAAAGAGGTATCTGAAAAATAAAAACTGAAAATAAAAGAACCCTCAGAATAAAAAAAAGAAAATAATTAATTTTTAAATTAGCTTCAAAGTTTCTGCCAAAGAATAAGAATATTTTCAAAAAAATAGGAATAAATAAAAAATATCCTACTAAAATACCTAAAATTCCAAGAAAAAAGGAAAGAAAAAAAAGTTTTCTAAAAAATACTCTCTCAGGTTCAAAAAATTCTTCAGAAATTGCCTTCCATAGACGGACAAGTAAAAAAGGAAATGATATAATAAGTGTTAAATAAAAAGAAGCTCTTAAAAGAACAAATAAAGCTTCTTCCAAACTTGTAAAAATTAGAGGTTCTCCTTTTAAGATTTTAAAATACGGAAATATTAAATAAGGAAAAAGATATGGAAAAACAAAAAATAAAAAAATCCACAAAATAAAAAATATTGAGATATAAATTATAATTTCTTTTCTTATTTTGCTAAGAACATCAACAGCAAAAATTTTAGGAAAGACTATTTTTTTCATGAGATTTTGTAGGATTTTCTATAACTTTAGTTGACTCTTCTTTTATTTCCTCTATTTCATTTTTAGCTTCTTTAAATTCTTCTTCTAATTCTTCAAGCTCAAGTTCTTTTTTTATCTCATCTATACTTTTTTTTAATTCAAGAGAAAGTCTACCTAAAAATTTTCCCAATTCAGGAAATCTTTCTGGTCCAAGCACAATTAAGGCTACTAAAAAGATAATAACTGCTTCTGAAAAACCTATATTGAACATTTTAATTTTTATATTCTTTTGGAATTGTTTTCCCAAGACTACAAAAAAGTTCATAACTTATTGTGCCTGCAAGATTTGCAAGTTCATCTACAGGGACTTCTTCATTTTCTCCTCCAAGAAGTATTACTTCATCACCTATTTTAGGATTTTCAATTTCTGTTAAATTTAAATAAAGAGCTTTCATTGAGACATTTCCTATTACAGAAACCCTTTTCCCTCTATAATAAGCAAAACCTTTATTACTTAAACTTCTTAAATATCCATCTCCATATCCAACAGGAATAAGACCAAGAATTGTATTCTTTTTGGCCTTAAAATTTGGACCATAACCTGCATAATTTCCCTTTTTAATCTTTTTTATTTCAGTTATTTTTGATTTTAAAGTCATTACTGGATAAAGTTTAATTAACTCTTTTGCTTTATAACAAGGATAACTTCCATATAAACTTATCCCTGGTCTTACTAAATTCCCTTTTTTAGGTAAAAATATTATACCACCTGAATTAGCAAAATGAACATATTTAGGAAGAATTTTATTAATTTTAAGTTTTTCTAAAACTTTTTTTAAATTTTTTAATTGAAGCTGAGTTAATTCATGTTCTAAGTTTTCTGAACAAGAAAAATGGGTCATAACACCAGTAAGTTTTAATAGAGAAAACTTTTTTATTTTTTCTATAAATGTATTTAGATCTTTTAAATTAAGTCCAAATCTATGCATTCCTGTATCTACTTTAAGATGAAATTCCCATTTTAAATTTTTTTTTCTAACGAATTCACAAAGCCATTCCAAAGTAAATAAATTGGTAACAACTGGAGTGATTTTAAGATTATACATCTCAGGAAGCCAATCTTTTTCAAATCCTGAAAGAAGAAGTATTGGTTGAGAAAATCCATTATTTCTTAGAATCAATGCCTCTTCAGGCTCAGAAAGACCGAAACCGAAAACACCTTCTTTAGAAAGAACTTTAGCTACCTCCAAAAGACCATGTCCATAGGCATCATTTTTTATAACTGGTAAAATTTGGATATTTGGAGATAAAAATTTTTTTAAAGCTTTTAAGTTTTTTTTTAGATTTTTTAGATTTATTTCTAATTTTTTATACCAGATAATAGTTAGTTTTCCCCCTTTATCTTACTTACATAATCTGAAGCAGAAAGACCTGCTATACAACCCTCACCTACAGCCTTAGCTACCTGCAAAGGAGGACCAGTAATATCACCGCAAGCAAAGATTCCATCAACATTTGTTTTCATATTTTTATCTACTTTTACATAATTGAATGTCTCAAGATCAAGTTCCACCCCTAAAGAAACAAGAAGTTCAAGTGGCCCCTTTGCTCCCTGTTCAATAAAGATTCCATCTACTTTTAAAATACTTTCATCCTCTAATTTAATACCTTTCACCTCATCTTCTCCTACTATTTCTATAGGTTTTGAAGTAAGAATTTTTATTCCCTTTTCTTCAAGAGATTTTTTTTCTTCAGAAGGTATTTCTTCCTTAGAAAAGTAATAAAAATAGACTTCTTCAGCAAACTGTGTTAAAAACTTTGCTCCCCAGATAGCTGAGCTTCCATTTCCAATAACAACTACCTTTTTTCCTTTATAAAACCAAGCATCGCAATCTACACAATAAGAAACTCCCTTTCCTATAAATTTTTTTTCATTTTTAAAAAAAGCTTTTTTTCTTTTAATACCCATTGCAAGAATAAGTGCAAGTGCAGTAAATTCTTTTTCTTTTTCTGTAATAAGTTTAAATCCTTTTTCCAAAGGCTCTATCTTTATAATATCTTCTTCTACAATTGTAACTCCTACCTTTTTAAGCTGTTTAATTCCTGCAGAGAGAAGCTCTTTGCCTTCTACTTTTTCTTCAAAACCAAAGTAATTTTCCAAATGTGCTTGCCAGAGAGCGCTTTCTGAAGTTTTACCAAAGATAATCACTTTATTTTTTCTTCTTCCTGCATGAATTCCTGCTTGAAGACCAGCTGGACCCGAACCAATAATAGCTATATCATAATTTAGATCCATTTTTAAACCTCTCGTTTTTTAATTCTTCTTTAAAAATCTTTATCCTGTAATCTTCACTAAGCCAATTATAAAGATCTGCAAGTTTACATTCTTTAGAACAAAAAGGTCTATAAGGATTGCCTTCCCAAAAAGTTTTTTTCTTACAAACAGGACATCTTATTTTTAATTTATTACCCATATAGCTCTATCTTCAAAATAGGAAATTATTTTTTGACTAACAGATCCCAAAAAAAATTTTTTTACCCCTCCCCTTCCTCTTCTACCTACAACTATGGTAGTATAATCTTCTTTCTTAGCAGTTCTTATAATCTCTGCAGCAGGACCAAGAAATCCTCTTTTAAATTTAAATTTTATTTTCTTTGTTTGCAATTCATTTTCTATTATACTATTTTTTATTTTAATAAAAAATTTCTTATATTCTGGATTTTTAGATGTTTCTATAAGTTCATCTATAGTTCCTTCAAAATATTTAAGATCTGCAAAAGGATAAAAAACATGAAAAAAAGTTATTTCTGCATTTTTATGATTTGCAAAAATAAAACTTACATAATCAACTAATCTTAAACCAGTTTTACCAAGATCAAGAGCAACAAGAACTTTTTTATTCCACATATCACCTCTTATAAGCCAAATAGGAATAGGACTTAATATTATTAACTTATGGGTTACACCTCCTAAAATGTAAGTTGCTATTTTAGAAAGACCTCTTCTTCCAACTAAGATTCCATCAAATAGGTTTTCTTTAGAAAGATTTATTATACTTTCAGCTATATTTCCATTTCTAAAAAGCACCTTAACATAAGTTTTAGCTGGAATTTTTTCTTTTAGTTTTTCAGAAACATTTTTTAATTCATTTTCTGCTTGAAGAAATGCTTCTTTTGCTTTTTTTTCTATAAGCACTTCTTTTTGAAGTTTTTTATAAATATCTGTTTCTACAGTTTCTAAAGAAGCAGGATGTGAAATAATCTTAAGGAAGGTTATCTCAAGCTCAACACCTTCAAAAAATTCTTTTAAATAAGAAAGAATTTTATAACTTGCAGGACTTCCATCATAGCAGACAAGAATATGAGGAATTATCTTTTTTTTATCTTCCATAAAAGTTAAAGTTTTCTATTTCCTTTTTAGCTTTTTCAATTTGTTCTTTTACATTTAAGTAACCTGTTCCACCAAAAATTTCTCTTCTTTTAAAAAAGTTTTTTATAGTTAACCACTCATATATATCTTTTTCAATCACTTTAGAAAATTTTTTCAATTCTTCCAATTTTAATTTTTCAAGTGCTTTACCATTTTTTTCAGCATAAAGAACTATTTCTCCTGCAATGTGATGAGCTTTTCTAAAAGGTATTCCTTTTGTTACAAGATAGTCTGCAAGTTCAGTTGCAAGTAAATATCCTTTTTTTAAATGAATTTCTATTTTTTCTTTATTGAGTTTTAATTCTTTTATTAAAAGAGACATCATTTTTATTGATTTTTGTGTATTCTCAAGAGCTTGAAAAATAGGGAGTTTATCCTCTTGTAAATCTCTATTATAGCTTAAAGGTAGTCCTTTTATTAAAAGCATAAGCTGAAATAAATTACCAACAACAGAAGCACTTTTCCCTCTTATTAACTCTGCAGAATCAGGATTTTTCTTTTGAGGCATAATAGAACTTCCTGTGCAAAATCTATCAGGAAGATCTATAAAACCAAATTCCTGACTCATCCAAATAATAAGCTCTTCACTTAATCTTGACAAATCAAGCATTATAAGGCTTAGAATGAAAGCGAGTTCTATAACAAAATCTCTTGAGCTTACTGCAAAAACACTGTTTCTTGTTAATTCTTTAAATCCAAGATTTTTAGCTATTTTCATTCTATCAATTTTAAAACCACATCCTGCAAAGGCTGAACTTCCAAGAGGACAAATTTTAAGTCTTTTTTCATAATCATTTATTCTATCTAAATGAAACCTCATCATTTCATAATAAGCCATTATCCAGTGAGAAAAAAGAACTGGTTGAGCATGTTGAAGATGAGTAAAACCTGGTATTATAACTTCATAATATTCTTCTGCTTTAGAAAGGATGGCTTTCATAAGAGATTTAAGATTTTCTTTTAAATCTTTACACTCATCCATTAAATATAGTCTTAAATCTGTAACTACTTGCTCATTTCTGCTTCTTCCTGTATGAAGTTTATAAGCAGTTTCTCCTATTTTTTCATAAAGTGCTTTTTCTATATTCATATGAACATCTTCATATTCCTTGCTAAAAATAAATTTTCCGGTTTTTATCTCTTTTTCTATCTCCTTTAAACCTTTTTTTATAAGATTGAATTCTTTATCTGTTAATATGCCTGCTTCTTTTAAAGCTTCTGCATAGATAAAACTTACTTTTATTTCATAAGGAGCAAGTTTATGATCAAAAGAAATCGATTCGCTAAAATCTTCAAAGAATTTATCTATATCTTCCTGAAATCTCCCACTCCATGGCTTTTTTAACATAAAGGATATTTTACCTTACTTTTATTTTTTTACCACACCATTAACACCTTTTTTGTACTTACACTTACGAAGATTTTGTAGTTTTTGTCAAGCTCCTAAATTAGTTAGTCGTAATTTTTGGTCATTAAAAATTTCTTCTTTTTTCACGAGGGCAAAAGCTATTCTTAGTATTTTCCCAGCCAACGCTA
>Ga0190337_1000052_pt1 | contig 20529 bp, 20 predicted proteins | sample 4872041011_MG_FD_161677 | JGI IMG/M metagenome (GOLD analysis project Ga0190337, IMG submission 161677) | Hydrothermal vent sediment bacterial communities from Southern Trench, Guaymas Basin, Mexico - 4872-04-10-11_MG | ecosystem: Environmental > Aquatic > Marine > Hydrothermal vents > Sediment ...
AATAAATAATACTTTGTATAAATTTTTAGGAAAGTTTAAAACCTCTGGATTAAAATTAAATTTTGATATTGATCCAGAAGACTTACTATAGATATTTACTTTTTAAAAAAAGGACGTATATTAATTTTTAATATGCTTAAAACACCAAAATATAAAGTAGAAAAAATTGATATCTCTAAAAGGTATAAGTCCTTTTATGATTTTAATCTTAAACCTGTAGAATTGGAAGCTTATTTAGATGAATATATAGTTGGACAGAAAGAAGCTAAAGTTATTATAGCAACTAAAATTTGCACCCATTTTCACAAAATTAAAAATTTTCTTTTAAAACAGGGTAAAGAAGATAAAACAGAATTTATAAAAAATAATATATTTATTATAGGTCCTACAGGGGTTGGAAAAACTTATATGATAAAACTTATTGCCAAAAAAATCGGGGTTCCTTTTGTAAAAGGTGATGCTACTAAATTTAGTGAAACAGGATATGTAGGAGGGGATATAGAAGATTTAATAAGAGATTTATATTGGGAGGCTAATGGAGATTTAGAAAAAGCTCAATTTGGAATTGTATTTCTGGATGAAATTGATAAAATTGCTTCCTCTGGAGAAACAGTAGGTCCTGATATTTCAAGAACAGGAGTTCAAAGAGCTTTATTAAAACCTTTAGAAGAAACAGAAGTTGAAATTAAAATTCCTCAAGAAAGTTATAATTTTTTTGAAGTTTCAGAGATTCAGGGAAGAACAAAGAAGAGAAAAAAGGTTCTTAGTACCAAATATGTGCTTTTTATTGTGAGTGGTGCATTTCAGGGATTGGAAGAAATTATAAAAAAAAGAATAAAGAAACAAAGTTTAGGATTTATTTCTGAAATAGAGAGTAAGAAAGAAATAAAAATTAACTATTTTAAATTTGTTATTCCAGAAGATTTAGTAAATTACGGATTTGAAAGGGAATTTGTAGCTCGTTTCCCTGTTATTGCAATATTTGAACCTTTGACAGAAGGGGAACTATATAAAATTCTTGCTAATCCAAATGATCCTATAATGATAAATAAAAAAAGAGATTTTAAAGTATATGAAATAGATCTTGCTTTTACAGATAGTGCTTTAAAGGAAATAGCTAAGATAGCTTATAAAGAAAGCACAGGGGCTCGAGCTTTAGCTCGTATTTTAGAGAAAATTCTTATTCCTTTTGAAAGAACTCTTCCATCTCTTTCTTTGAATTATTTAGGAGTAACTGAAGAAATTGTTAAAGATCCTTATAAAGTTTTATCAGATATGATGAATTCACCTTACAGTGAGAAATGGAAAGAAAATTATTATAGAGCTTTAGAAGATGAGAAAAAAAGAGTAGAAAATTATTTGAATAATAAACAAAAGATATCACAAGAAGAAAAATTAGAAATTACACCTAAAAGATTAGAACTGATATTTAAATTGTATAAAGAAAAAGATATAGAATTAAATCAAGCTCTGGAAGAAATTTTATACTTGTGGAGACAAATAAAAAGCTATGAATTAGCTTTTGAGCGAAAAAATTTTATCAAAATAATCTTTACTGAAGATGCTATAGATAATATATTAGAAATAGCTATTAAAAAGGATTGGGGAATATTTACATATTGCGAAAAAATAATGTCAAGGTTAGAATATAGCTTAAATTATTTAAAAGAAACACAAGAGAAAGAGGTGGTTTATATTAATTCTTTAGCTTTCAAGGATCCTGAAAAGTTTATAAAAGAATACCTATTAATTTGAAAATAGTTGAATGATATATTTAGCTCTTTCAGAGACTTTATACAATAAAATTAAAAAGTCTTTAGAAAATCATAAATTCAAGTATAAGATTATTGAAGATGGTGAAACCTTATTAGAATTAGCTAAAAAAGAAAAGCCAAAGCTTATTATTTTGGAAAAAGATTTACCACTCCTGGATGGATTTGCAGTTACTTTACTTTTAAAATCTAATGATAAAACAAAAGATATACCTATTTTAGCTATTTGTAAATCCCGATATAAAGAAGAAGAAATAAAAGCTAAAGACTGTGGAGTAGATGAGGTAATTACGTATCCTTTAGAAGGAAAAGAAATAATTCAAAAAATAGAAAAATGGTTAAAAAAATGAGGTAAAAATGATAAGTATATCTAAACTTTATTGTGGGGCAACTGAAGCTTTTGATCATGTAAGATATGGGAAAAGACATTCTTCTGATAAAAGACCTGTAGTAGTTTGGAATGTTACTAAAGCTTGTAATTTAAGATGTATTCATTGCTATGCTAAAGCTGATAACAATCCAGCACCTAATGAACTTACTACAGAAGAAGGTTTTAAACTTCTTGAGGATTTAGCAAAGTTTGGTTGCCCTGTAATTCTTTTTTCTGGTGGAGAACCTTTGGTAAGACCTGATATACTTGATTTAATTCATAAGGCAGTAAGTTTAGGATTAAGAACAGTTATTTCAACAAATGGTGTGCTTATTGATCATTCTCTTGCTAAAGAATTAAAAAAATTAGGAGTTTCTTATGTTGGGATAAGTCTTGATGGTTGGAAAGAAGTTCATGATAAATTTAGAGGGGTTAAAGGAGCTTTTGAAAAAGTAATTTCAGCTATTGAAGCTTGCAAAAAAGAAGGTCTTAAAGTTGGTTTAAGATTTACTATGAGTAAACTAAATGTTAAAGAAATACCCAAAATTTTTACTTTAGTTGAAGAATTAAAAATACCACGAGTCTGTTTTTATCATCTTGTTTATTCAGGCAGGGGTTCAAAACTTATAGAACAAGATCTCAGCCATGAAGAAACTCGCTATTGGGTAGATTATATAATTGATAAGACTAAAGATTTACATACTAAAAGTTTAAAGGCAGAAGTTTTGACAGTGGATAATCATGCAGATGGTCCGTATCTTTATTTAAGAATGAAAAAGGAAAATCATCCTAAAGCAGAAGAAGTATATGAACTTCTTAAGATAAACGGGGGGAATAACAGTGGAGTAGGTATTGGATGTGTTTCTTGGGATGGTTTTGTTTATGCAGATCAATTCTGGCGTACTCATACTTTTGGGAACGTAAGAGAAAGACCTTTTAGTGAAATCTGGATGGATACCTCAAATCCTTTAATGGCAAAATTAAAAGAAAAAAAGAAATATGTAAAAGGTAGATGTGCTAAATGTAAATTTTTAGATTTATGTGCTGGCAATTTTAGGGCAAGAGCTGAAGCTGTAACAGGAGATATTTGGGCTCCTGATCCAGCATGCTATCTTACAGATGAAGAAATTGGAATACAAGAAAGAGAAGAAAATGGAAAAAATAGAAAGAGCTTTAATTAGTGTTACAGACAAAACAGGAATTGTTGAATTTGCAAAAGAATTAGAACTTCTTGGAATAGAAATTATTTCAACTGGTGGAACAGCAAGAATTTTAAGAGAAGGTGGTATTAAGGTAATCGAGATTTCAGAATTAACAGGCTTTCCTGAAATATTAGAAGGAAGAGTAAAAACACTTCATCCAAAGGTTCACGGAGGCATTCTTTTCAAAAGAGAAAAAGAAGACCATATCGAGACTATTAAAAAACATGATATAAAACCTATAGATTTAATTGTGGTTAATCTTTATGCCTTTGAAGAGGTAGTAGAAAAAGGAGCAGATCTTGATACAGCTATAGAAAATATTGATATTGGAGGACCTACACTTATAAGAGCAGGAGCTAAAAATTTCAAATATGTTACTGTAGTAATTGATCCAAATGACTATTCCAAAATTTTAGAAGAAATAAAAAAATATGGAAATACAACTTTACAAACAAGATTTGAACTTGCTAAAAAAGTTTTTAAATTAACAAGTAGTTACGATCAAATAATTTATAATTACTTTTCCAATATCCATATTTAATGTTCTGTATTACTTTAGCAGAAAGCACTTATAAAAAGCTATTAGAAAAAATAGAAAAAGGCTCTAAATACACTGATTTTTTTGAGTTAAGGGTTGATTATCTTAGAGATCTAAATACTTCAGAATTAGAAAAACTTCTAAAACTTCCATATAAATTTCTTTTTACTTTTAGAAGTTATGAAGAAGGTGGTTATAAAAAATTTTCTGATGGGTTTAGATTAGAATGGATTCTTTGGGCTTTAAACCAAAAATTTTATTTAGTAGATTTAGAATGGAAACTTTTTAAAAAATTTTATTCAAAGCTAAAGAATCTAAATTTTAACAAAATTCTTATTTCTTATCATAATTTTAAAAAAACCCCTTCTTTAAAATATTTAAATAGATTACTAATAGAAATGCAAAAAAGAGGGGTTAAAAAAGCTAAAATAGTTTGTATGTGTAAAACTTTGGAGGAATCTTTTAGACTTCTTAATCTTATTTTTTTTGCTAAAAAAAGAAAAATAGAATTGATAAGTTTTGGAATGGGAGAAAAAGGAAAAATAAGTAGAATTTTTTCTTTATTTTGTGGAGCACCTTTTACTTATGTAGTTTTATCTAAAAAAGAAACTGTAGCTCCAGGACAATTTGATATAAATTCTGCTATAAAATTTTATGAAACAATTAAACAGATAATAGTTAGTTGATTATGTATGAAGTTTATGGAATTATTGGGGATCCTGTAAGCCATTCTTTATCTCCTATAATGCATAACCTTGCTTTTAAAGAAAAAAATATAAAAGCTGTATACGGAGCTTTTTGGGTTAAATCTTATGATTTAGCAAAAGCTATAGAAGGAATAAGAGCCTTAAATATAAAAGGTCTTTCTGTAACTATTCCTCATAAAGAGAAGGTTATGAATTATTTGGATGAAATAGATGAAATAGCTTATAAAATTGAAGCAGTAAATACTATTGTAAATAAAAAAGGAATTTTAAAAGGATATAATACAGACTGGATAGGTGTTTTAGAAGCCTTTAATGTGAAAGGAGTAAAACTTGAAAATAAAAGAGTAGTTGTTATTGGTGCAGGAGGAGCATCTAAAGCTGTTATTTATGCTCTTATAAAAGGAGGAGCAAAAGAGATTTTAGTATATAATCGCACTTTTGAAAAAGCAAAACTTTTAGAAAAAAAGTTCGGAATAATAGCCAAACCTTGGGAAGAATTAAAAAATGCTTATGGAGATATTATAATTCAAACAACAAGTGTAGGATTAAAATCTTGGGAAAGTCCTGTAGAAGAGGAAGTAGTCTCTCGATTTAAAGTGGCTATGGATATAGTTTATTTACCCTTAAAAACAAAATTTTTAGCACTTGCTGAAAAATATGCTCAAATAATAGACGGATTACAAATGCTTCTTTATCAAGGAGTAGAACAATTTAAACTATGGACAGGCATTGAACCACCTATAAAATTAATGGAAAAAGCTATATATGAGGAAGTTAAAAATATGGAGAAAGAATTTTTAAAATGAGTATAAAAGAGATAAAACAATTAAAAAACTTGAAAGAAATTAGTTTAAAACTTCCCACTTCTAAAAGTTTAACACAAAGAGCTTTAATATGTAGTGCTCTTTCAAAAGGTGTTTCTCAAATCATTAATCCTTTAATAAGTGAAGATACACTTTTATTAAAATCAGCTTTAGAAAATGTAGGAGTAAATATAAAGGAAAATAAAAACATCTGGGAAATAAAAGGTAAATATCCGCCTTTACTTTTAGAAAAAAGAATTTATTTAGGGAACAATGGAACAGGTGCAAGATTTTTTTTAGCTTTAGCCTCTCTTGGTAAGGGCTCTTATGTAGAAATTTATGGGAAACCAAGACTTCATGAAAGACCTATGGAACCCTTGATTAAAACTTTAAGAGATCTTTCTGCACATATTGAATGTCTTGAAAAAGAAGGTTTTTTACCAATTAGAATAAAGGAATCACAACTTATTTCCAAAGAAGTTTTTATTCCAGGAAATATAAGTAGTCAGTTTATCTCTGCTCTTTTACTTATAGGACCTTATTTGCCAGATGGTTTGGAGATCCAAATAGAAGGAGAATTAATCTCTAAAGCCTATATAAATCTTACCATCGATGTAATGAAAACTTATGGAATAGAGGTGAAGTCTTTTGAGAATAAATTTAAGGTGTTTCCTGGTACTTATAAATCTATATCTTATGAAGTGGAAGCAGATGCCTCTAATGCTTCCTATTTTTTAGCCATACCTTTAATTTTAGGAAAAGGCACAATTATTATAGAAAATTACAATGTTTTATCTAAACAAGGAGATGTTAAATTTTTAGAATATATAAAAAAAATGGGAGCAGATATAGAAGTTTTAAATCCTTTAGGAGTAAAAGTAAGATTTGAAGGGATACCTAAAGGTGCAGAAATAGATCTTGGAGATACTCCAGATTTGTTTCCAAGTATGTGTGTTTTAGGAGCAGTTGCAGAAGGAAAAACATTTCTTAAAGGTGCTCCTCATTTGCGTTACAAAGAAACAGATCGTATCAAAGCTATGGTTACAGAATTAAGAAAACTTGGTGTAAAAGCAGAAGAATTACCAGATGGAGCTATAATTGAAGGAACCACAAATTTCACCCCAGCTTTAGTTAATACCTATGATGATCATCGTATTGCTATGTCTTTTGCTATTTTAGGTTTAAAAACAGGAAATATAAAAATAGAAAATCCTGAATGTGTAGCTAAATCATTCCCAAATTTTTGGGATTACATAGAAAAGCTTTATGGATAAAATTATTTTAATTGGTTTTAGATGTACTGGTAAAACCACTATTGGGAAAAAACTGGCAGAAGTTTTAAATTGGAAATTTCTGGATTTAGATGTAGAAATTCAAAAAAAAACTGGAAAAACTATAAAAGAAATGGTAGAAGAAAAAGGATGGGATTATTTTAGAAAATTAGAAAAAGAAGAAATGAAAAAATTAAAGAATATAAAAAATGCAGTAATTGCTCTTGGAGGAGGAAGTGTGATTCACCAAGAGGAAATGGAAAAACTTTTAAATGGGAGTTTAGTAATATGGTTATATTCTTCACCTAAAGTTATTTTAGAAAGAATAAGAAAAGATGAAAAAACTGCTTTACAAAGACCACCTCTTAAAGATCCTAATTTAGAAAAAGAAATAAAAAATGTTTTAAAAGAAAGAATTCCTTTATACGAAAAATTTTCTCATTTTAAAATAGATACTGATAAAAAAAGTATCGAAGAAGTAGTAGAAAAAATTTTAAACCAAATGACTTAAGGAGTTAAATATGGAAATAGAAAGACTTATAGTAGGTCCTTTAGAAGTTTGTTGTTATATAGTATACTCTCCTGAAGCTAAAGAAGGGGTAATTATTGATCCAGGAGATGCAGATCTGAGAATTATTAAAAAAGTAAAAGAATTAGATCTTAAAATAATAGCTATTTTGGGAACTCATGCCCATGCTGATCATGTTGCAGGAGTAGATTATTTAAGAAAAGAATTAAAAGCACCTTATTTAGTTCATAGATTAGATGAAGAATTTTTTAAAGATCCTGCTAATTTTTCAATGTTTAAAGCCTGGGGATTTTCAGAAAATCCTAAAGCAGATAAGACTTTTGAAGAGGGAGATATAATTAAATTTGGAAATGAATATTTAGAAGTAATTCACACACCTGGGCATTCACCTGGTTCATGTTGTTTTTATAATAAAAAGCATAAAGTTCTTTTTACAGGAGATACATTATTTGTAGAAGCAATAGGAAGAGCTGATATCTCTGGAGGAAATTATTTTCAGATGATGGAATCTATTCAAAAGAAACTTTTAGTTCTTCCTGAAGAAACTAAAATTTATCCAGGACATGATTATGGTCCTAAACCAATTTCAACTATAGGAGAAGAAAAAAGAAATAATCCTTTTTTACAAGAATTTTAATTTCTTCCTATACCTGAATAATTAAAACCAAGTTTTTTTGCTATAGAAGGTTCATAAATATTTCTCATATCTATAAGTACAGGAGTTCTCATAACTTTTTTAATTTGAGATAGATCAAGAAAGCGGAATTCATTCCATTCTGTAAGTATTATTATAGCATCTGAATTTTTAGCACACTCTAAAGGTGTATTAGAGTATTCAATATTTAAGTCTCCAACAAATTTTTTAAATTCATTCATAGCTATTGGGTCATAAACTTTTACTTTAGCACCTTTATTTATTAATGCAGGAACTATTACTAAAGCAGGACTTTCTCTTACATCACTTGTATTAGGTTTAAAAGAAAGACCAAGAATTGCTATAATTTTTCCTGAAAGATCTTCCAAAAGATTTTCTAATTTTTCAATGACTTTAAGTTTTTGTTTTTCATTAACTTCTAAAACAGCTTCTAAAATTTTAAAAGGAGAGCTTATAGATCTTCCATGATGGACAAGAGCTTTTACATCTTTTGGGAAACAAGAGCCACCAAATCCCGGACCCGGATTTAAAAATTTAGGGCCGATTCTTGGATCAAGTCCCATTCCTTTAGCAACTACAGTAACATCAGCTCCTACCTTTTCACAAAAATTAGCTATTTCATTTATAAAAGTTATTTTTGTAGCTAAAAAAGCATTGGAAGCGTATTTTATAAGCTCTGCTGTTTCTAAATTAGTTATAATAAATGGAGTTTCAGCTAAATAAAGAGGACGATAAATATCTTTAATAATAGCAATAGCATAAGCACTTTCTCCACCTATTATTACTCTATCTGGATGCATAAAATCTTCAATAGCAGCTCCTTCTCTTAAAAATTCGGGATTAGAAATAATATCTACTGCTACATCACTTTTTTTATTAGCATCAATTAGTGATTTTATCCAACGATTAGTTCCTACAGGAACTGTGCTTTTTGTAACAATTACTTTATATTCATCTATTACCTCTGCTAAAGAGAGAGCCACCTCTTTAATCTGGCTTAAATCTGCAGAACCATCTGGGTTTGGAGGAGTGCCTACACAGATAAAAATTACTAAAGAATTTTTAACAGCTTCTACAAGATTAGTTGTAAAATGAAGCCTCCCTGCTTTAATATTCTTTCTAACCAATTCTTCTAATCCAGGTTCATAAAAAGGAATTTCTCCCTTTTTTAATTTTTTTATTTTCTCTTTTTCTTTATCTACACATATTACCTTCATTCCAAAATCTGCTAAACAAGCACCTGAAACTACACCTACATAACCTGCTCCAATTACTGCAATATGCATAATTTCAACCTCAGCCAGCTTAAAATTTTATATCTTTAAATTTTAATATGCTTATAACCACAGAAGATTTTTTAATTTTTGACTATATTTTAGAACTTTTATTTTTATAAAAAATTTTCTTAGATTTTTTTCTATTATGCTTTGTTTTATATTTTTTATAATGTTTGGTATGTGATTTTTTAAAAGCTTTATTTACTAAAACACTGGTATTTACTACTGTAGTTATATATACAGGTGTGGTTTGATTTTCTAATACCAATTTAGCAAAAGTTATAAGATTTTTAGAATCTTTCCAGAGTAATTTTCTATTAGGAGAACCTAATATAGAAGTTATAATTAATTTGTTTTTTATATAAACTCCATTTACTAAACAGTGTTTAGATGCTCTTGTAAAACCAGTTTTTCCTCCAATAATATTGCCTTTTAATTCAGGATCCCTTAAAAGTTTATTTGTATTTTTAATTACTAATGTTCTTCCTGTTTCAGAAGTTATTATTTTTACAGGAGTATTTATAATTTCTTTAATAATAGGATATTTTAAAGCCTCATAAAAAATGAGAGCTAATTCATAAGAAGTAGTATATTGGTTTGGAGCAGGTAATCCTGAAGCTGTAACAAAATGAGAATTTTTCAATCCGAGACTGTGAACTTTCATATTCATTAATATTGAAAAATTTTCCTCTGACCCAGCTACAGCTTCAGCTAAAGCAACAGCAGCTTGATTTGAAGATTTCATAAGCATAAGATAAAGAAGGTCTTTTACTGTATAAATCTCACCTTCATATAATTTTGGAGAAACACTTGGCAATTGAGATACGTTTTCAGAAATTTTTACTTTTTGAGACAAAGAAAGATGGTCAAGGACTACCATAGCAGTTACTAATTTTACAGTGCTTGCTGGAGGAATTTTTAAGTGAGGATTTTTAGCAAAAAGAATTTTTCCTGTATTACCATCAATAGCTACAGCAGAAATAGCATTAATATTTTCTGGATATATATTAAATTTTAAAGCTTTGCTTATATTAAAATTAATGAATAAGAAAAAAAATAAAAAAATAAAAAAAATATATAAAAATTTTTTCATATACTTGAATTTCAGTTTGCTATAATTTTTTAAAGTAAAATAACATAGAGTTTTTTAAAAGTCAAATTTTGAAATAAAAGAAAGTTTAAAAAATTATTTAAAATTTTAAGAAAATTGGGAAAATATAATTTATATTACTTTATAAGATAAAATTATTATCTCTTGTAAAGTTTAAAAAAGTTTTTAAAATTAAAGAAAATTATGAAAAATAAAGAAGTAGCTGATATTTTTAACAAAGTAGCAGCCCTTTTAGAAATAAAAGGAGATAATCCATATAGAATAAGAGCTTATCAAAAAGCAGCTCAAACTATTGAAGCACTTACTGCAGATGTAGAAGAATTAGCAAAGCAAGGAAAATTAGAGAAATTACCAGGAATTGGTCCTGATTTAGCAAGTAAAATTAAAGAGATTTTAAAAACAGGAACACTTCCACTTTATGAAGAACTTAAAAAAGATGTTCCTTTAATATTATTAAATTTTTTGGAAATTCCTGGTCTTGGTCCTAAAAAAGTAAAGGTTCTTTATGAAAAATTAGGAATTACTAATATAGAAGAATTAGAAAGAGCTTGTAAAGCACATAAAATAGCTAAACTACCTGGTTTTGGATGGAAAACAGAAGAAAATATTTTAAAAGGAATAAAGCTTTTCAGAGAAAAAACAGGAAGAAAACCCTTAGGGGAGATTTTATCTTTAGCAGAAGAAATTATAGAAACTTTAAAAAAAGAAAGCCCTGTTGAGAATATTGCTGTAGCAGGAAGTATTCGGAGAAGAAAGGAAACAGTAAAGGATATAGATATTCTTATTACTTCAATTCAACCAGAAAAAGTAATGAAAAAAGTTACAGAACTTTCTTTAGTTGAGGAAGTAATAGCTTTTGGAGAAACTAAAACCAGTGTAAGGCTTAAAACAGGTATTCAAATGGATGTGAGAGTGGTAGAGCCAGATTCCTGGGGAGCAGCACTTGCTTATTTTACAGGATCAAAAGCTCATAATATAAGAGTTAGAGAATTAGCTTTAGAAAAGGGATTAAAAATAAATGAATATGGAGTATTTAAAGGAGATATAAAAATTGCAGGAAAAACAGAGGAAGAAGTATATGCTTCTGTGGGATTACCTTTTATTTATCCAGAATTAAGAGAAGATAGAGGAGAAATAGAAGCTGCTCTTCATGGAAAGTTGCCTAAACTGGTAGAATATAATGAAATTTTAGGTGATGCTCATGTTCACTCTAAATACAGTGATGGCACTGCGAGTTTAGAAGAAATAATGGCTAAAGCTGAAAAATTAGGACTTTCTTGGGTAGCAGTTTGCGATCATTCTCAAGGATTAAAAGTAGCAGGTGGTCTTTCTATTGAAGACCTATTTAAAAAGAAAAAACACATAGAAGAGTTAAATAAACGTTCTTCAAAAGTTAAATTAATTTTTGGTTCAGAGGTTGATATACTTTCTGATGGGACCTTAGATTATCCTGATGAAATTTTAGCTGAAATTGATTATGTTGTCGCAGCTATACATACAGGGTTTCAACAAAGTGAAGAACAGATTACAAATAGGATTATATCAGCTTTAAAACATCCTTTAGTTCATGCTATTGCACATCCTACAGGAAGGGTAATAGGAGAAAGAGAACCTTATGCTGTTAATATACCCAAAATTTTAGAAATAGCAGCTCAGTATGGCAAGGCTTTAGAAATAAATGCCTATTATAAAAGACTTGATCTTAATGATATAAATACAAGAGCAGCTAAAGAAAAAGGAATACCTTTAATCATAGGAACAGATACTCATTTTATAGATCAAATGGAATATTTACATTTAGGAACTGCAGTTGCAAGAAGAGGATGGTGTGAAAAGAGTGATGTTTTAAATACTTTAACTTATGAAGAATTTATGGCTTGGCTTAAAAAAGTAAGAAATCAGTCCTAAAAATAACCTTGCAATATTTAGAACTCAAAGAAATCTATACTCATAATCTAAAAGGATTTGATTTAAAAATACCTTTAAATTCTTTAGTTGTTATTACTGGTCCTTCTGGATCTGGAAAAAGCTCTTTGGCAATTGATACCATTGCTGAAGAAGGTAAAAATAGACTTTTTCAAATACTAAATTACTTTCAAGAAACAGCTCTCAATATATTTCCTAAAGCAAAATTTATTTCTTCTATACCACCTATAATTGCACTAACACAAGGAATTAAAAACTGGCATCCTTATAAAACTGTAGGAGAATTTCTTTCAGTATATCAAGCTCTGAGATTACTTTTTGAAGAATATGGAGAATATAAATGTCCTCACTGTGGGGAATTCAATAAAGTTACTAATTTAAATCAAATCATAAGGTGGTATCAAACTTTAAAAGAAGGAGAAAAATTTTATTTTCTTCTTCCTCTTATAGAATGCACTCCTAAGGCTTTAGAATTTCTCGTTTCTCAGGGTTATACTAAATATATAGTAGATGATAAAGAAATAGATTTATCTGAAGAAAAAATACCAGCTAAATTTAATAAAATCTATCTTTTACTTGATAGAATGGTAAAAGAAAAAAAAGATATTGAAAGGTTTATAGAAAATCTGAGAATAAGTTTTAACTTAAATCAGGGCAGAATAATTTTAAAATTTAAAAATGGAGATGAATATTTTTTTAATTTAAGACCTGTATGTTTAAAATGTGGAACTCAACTTTTAACTGAATGGATAAGATGTAAAGCTTGTAAAGGTTATGGTTATAAAGAAAAGATAATTTGTGAAGCTTGCAAAGGATTTAAAATAGATTCTACAATATTAGAGAGTAAGCTTTTTGGGAAAACTATAAAAGATTGGCTAAATCTATCTATAGAAGAATTTTATAATTCTTTAAAGGAATTAAAAATTTCTAAAAATTTAAAACCTTGGTTTGATTCACTTTTTTATAAATTAGAAAAAGCCTTATTTTTAGAAATAAATTATTTGAAGCTTTCAACCCCTGTTTTCCATTTATCAATAGGTGAAAGAAAACTTTTAGAATTACTTCTTATTTTTGGTATTAATTTAAATAGGGTGCTTTATATATTAGATGAACCTACAATTGGATTGGATATAAGAAAAAAACAGAAATTGCTTAAGCTTTTGAGAGAAGTGATAAAAAATGATAATTCTATAATTTTAGTAGAGCATGATCCTTTTATTATTCTAAATGCTGATTTTATAATAGAACTTGGGCCAGAAGGGGGAGAGAAAGGAGGATATTTAATAAAAGCAGATTTTAAAGAAAAATTTTTAAAAGAATCAGATACTTTAACTTCTGAATATTTAAAAGGAAAGAGAAAACTTAAAAATTTATTTTTTACTCAAGAAAAAAAAGAATTTATTAATATTTTTGTAAATAAAAAGGAAATAAAATTATTGAAAAATGGCATAAATTTAGTTTATGGAAAAACAGGAAGTAAAAAAACTTTAATTTTTAATAAGATTTCTGAAATTTTAGAAAAAAGAGGAGAAAAAGTTCTTAAAGCTGATATAAAATATTTTAAAGGAAAAAATGATTTAGTAATCAGTTATATAGGTATTTGGAATGATTTAAGAGAGATCTTAATAAAACTCCCTTCTGCTAAAATAAAAGGACTAAGTAAAAGAAATTTTAGTTTTTATACTAAAGAAGGAGTCTGTCCAAATTGTGAAGGAAAAGGGAAAAAAATTTGGGAAACAGAAAATTTGAAATTAAGTTTTATTTGTGAGGAATGCTTAGGCAAACGATTAAATCCTGAGGTATTAAATTTAACTTACAAAAGTTTTAAAATTTCAGAAATTTTTGATTTAACTATAGAAGAAGCATTATCTATATTTAGTAATATACATAAAATAAAAGAAAAAGTTTTATTACTTAAAGAGCTTAATCTTTCTTATTTAAAATTAGGACAAGAAGTTGAAGAACTTTCAGGAGGAGAAAAAAATAGACTATTTATAGCAAAAAAGCTTTTAGATAAAACCAAATTCAATTATCTTTTTTTAGAATTCCCTTTTCAGGGTTTGCATTTAGAAGATATTAAACATTTTGTAAATTGGCTAAATACTTTAAAGAGAAAAAATATTACAGTAACTATTTTAGACACTAATTTATTAACTTTATTTTTAAGTGAATGGATTATAGAAATTGAAGAGGGAAAATTAAAATTTATGGGATATCTTAGGGATTGGCTAAAAACTTCAAAAGAGAAAGATTTAAAAGAAGAAATTTCGTTTTATCAGAAATTTTTCAATAAAATGAATGTATAATTCATAAAAAGGTTTAAAAAATTTTTTTAGAATTTTACCAAAATTTAAATCTATTTGAAAATTTTATGGATAATTTTAGTGTTAATAATGAAACAAAATGCATAAAACAAAACCTCATATAAAATTCCAAAGAGATAAGTTAAAAATGCTAAAATGTTTCCAAATTTTGGCACTCTTGGGCATCACCAATATTAGAATTAAAAAATTTTTTTATTTTTTGCATTTTTATTCAAGTGTTTCAAGTGTATTGTATAATCTGCAAGGGTTATAGTTTTTTATTTCAGTTATTTTTCTCTTTTGCCTCAAAAAATATTACTAAATATCTCTCTATTCAAGTATTCAAGGCGTAAAAGCTTATGAAAGCTTTATGTATCCATTATTTGATATATAAACATTGCAAGGATAAAGCTATAATTGAAGGAACTTGAGTAAAGCAAAGGCAATGTTTTACTTACGGAATTGAAAACTAATTTAAAAATATCAGAAAGAATAAGACTTATAAACTTATAAAAATACTTTAACAAACTTGATTAAATAATTTTAAAATTCTTAAAAAAACAAAAATTTTAAAGGATTATATAAATTTTTTTTATTTCATTTTATTTTTTTATTTAAAAATTAAGTTGACTTTTTAAAAAGAGTTATTTAAAATAAAAAAAACCAATTAGGTTTACAAATTGGGAGGTCATTATGGGATATTTTAAAGATACTTTTTCTGAATTTTATTCATCTGTTATAAAATCTAATTGGAGTCCTATTACAGGAGGAATTTTAATAGCTTTATTTGCTATTCTTTTAGAAATGTGGGGTCGTCCTTGGGGAATCATAGCTGGAATAAGAAATTGGGGTGAATGGTTTTGGTATTGGGTTGGTGTAATAGATGAAGAACCAATTCATCCATTATGGTCTTCTGCTTCTGTTATAAATATTGGATTTTTATTAGGTGCTTTTATTTCAGCAAATCTTGCTTATGAATTTGGAATAAGAATTCCTCCTTTTCTTGAAATAATAAAAGGTATTATAGGTGGAATACTTATGGGTATAGGTGGTGCATTGGCAAGAGGATGTAATATTGGAGGTTTTTATACCCCATTTACTAATCTTTCAGCAAGTGCTATTCCTATGATGATTGGATTAATGATAGGTGCTTTAGTAGGTGTTAAATATTTATTATGGGAAATTGAACATCTTCCTTCAAAAGGAGGAACAGAAATTAGTTTAAAAAAATTAAATCCTATATTAGGTATAATAGCTCTTATAGTCTTAATCTGGGGTGGATATGCATATTTTCATAGTGAGGACGAAATGGGAGCTTTATTAGGAGGAAGTATGTTTTTTGCAGCAGGAATTGGTTATGCAATGCATCGTAGTCGTATTTGTTTTGTTGCTGCTTTTAGAGAACCGTTTTTATCTGGTGAAGCAACACTTGCAAGAGCTATTATTCTAAGCATGTTTTTAGCAATGATAGGAATATTATTTATCAAGTTATTAGAAATAATGCCTCCTATGGTATATGTTCCACAAACTTTTATATTAGGTGCTTTAATAGGTGGATTTATTTTTGGTATTGGGATGGTTATAGCTGGAGGATGTGGTTCAGGTTCTCTTTTCAGAGTTGCAGAAGGGCAAGTTAAATTAATTATTGCTGTTATTTTCTTTGCTTTAACTAATGCACTTGTCCGTTATTATATGGACTATGTTTGGAAAATTTGGGATAAAGGAATTCTTGGGAAAAAAGTATTTCTACCAGATTATTTAGGTTACAGTGGAGCTTTTATTTTACTTTCTTTAGTTCTTTTATTATGGTATATTTTTGTAACTTGGAATGAAAAAAGTGAAAAATTTGTTATTGGTATTTAATTAAAAATAAATTTTAAGGAGGTGGAGCTATGGCAGAAATTAAAGCTGATGAAGTATTAGATGTCAAAGGTTTAAGTTGTCCTATGCCTATGCTTAAAATTAAAAAAGCTTTAGAGAAACTTGCATCAGGTAAAATTTTAGAAGTATGGGGAACAGATCCAGGAACAAAAAATGAGCTTAAAAAATATTGCGAAAAAGAAGGACATGAATTGCTTTTAGTTTCTGATGAATCAGGTTACACACGTTTTTTGATTAAGAAAAAATAAAAAATAATTAAATTTAAAAAATTTTTATGAGAGGAGGTTAACATGGCTAAAGATCCTGATAAATTAGGAATTTTTGTTTCTTCACCTGTAAATATATCTCACTTAGTAAAAATTGTAGAAGCTGCCCAAAGAAAAGGGAAAAAAGTTAAGATTTTTTTTACTTATAAAGCAACTCATTTAGTTCTTCACCCTGATTTTCAAAAATTAATAAATATGGTACCTGAAGAAGATTTTGCAATTTGTTTAGCTGCTTTTAATTGTGAAGGATATGAAGCTGAATATCACGCTTTAGGATTAACAGAAAAACAACTGCGTACTCAAGCAGTGCATGGAGAAATTGTTGAAGAATGTGGCAAATATATAGCACTTTAAAAGGAGGGTAAATATGACTCCAAAAGTTTGTTTTCTAATTGCAAATAGAATTTATATACAAGATGGTTTACGTTCTACTTTAGGATTAGCTGTTGAAAATATGTATTCTTATGCCTTTATTTTCTATCAAAAAATGCCTGCCAAATCTCAATATTTACAAGAAACTTTAGATATGCTTAGAGATATGGAAGGTGAAGTTTATGCAGTAACAGATACAATGGATGAGGAAACTAAAAAATTTAATATTGAAGAATGGGGATTAGCTGAAGCAACTCTTGATGATGTAGTAGAAAAAATTTTAGAATGTGACGCTGTTGCAGTATACGGTTTACCACCTATGAAAGTGCCTCTACCAGCACAATGCGCATAGTATAAAGGGGGGTAAAAATGAAAATACTTTGTATTTATAAACATAAAGTAAGTGCAGAAAATGAAGATATAAAAAAAATTATATCTAAATTAAAAGAGAAAGGAAATGAAATTATAGAATTTGCTCTTTATGATGCTAAAACAGATGCTGATTATGATAAATTGATTGATTTAATTTGGGAGGCTGATAAGACTATTTCTTGGTGGTAAAATATTTTAAAGTTTCCATTTTATTAATTTTTTCTATTACATTTTTAATATTTAGTTCTGGATTATGAATTAAAATTCCTTTTATTTCTTTAAATTTTTCTTTTTCTTTTTTATTTTTAATTTTTTTCTCAAGTTTTTTAAGATAATTTAGTTTACTTTTGTAAAGTTTTAAATAACTTATATATTTATTTTTATTCACTTTTATTGAAAAATTTCCTGGAATAAACCATTTATCAGTAAAATAAATCCATGAGGCAAAATCTGTTAATTTAAAACCTGGTAAAACATTAATTTCAGTGTGCCAGAAATCTTTTATTCTTAAACCATTCTCATCAGCCACAATTTTATATCCTCCTCTAAAAGGCTCTGCACCCTGAATATCTTCATACTCCCATTGAGATACAGAAATTTGTTTATCACGATGACAACTTTCGCAATCTCTGGCTTTCCCAAAAGGATGAGAAACTTCTTCAATTTGAATCCAGAGTAAATGTTTATTACCAGAGGGTAGACCATCAATAGTTCCAATAATATAATACATATCCCTTGTTTCACCATTTGGCCATCTATAACGAAGACCAGATGGAGGCACATCTTTTTTAATATTTTCTACACTGTGAGGGAATATTTTAACAGGAAACCATATCCCCTTTTGATCTTTCATAAGAATTAATGGCTTTTGGATTCCATAATAAAGACCATATTTTTTAAATGGTGTAGGTTTTTCACCGATGTATCCTTTACCCCATATTGTAATTTGATAACCACCTGCTTCTGTTACATGGCAGGCAGTACATGTAAGGTTTTTATGAATTGATTTAGCATGAGCCTTTTCAATTTCAATATGACAATCCTGACAAGTTGCCTTTCGTTTTATGTCTCCCATACCTTTTTCGCCTATTTGATGACAATCTATACACTGAATACCTTTTTTAAAATGAATATCTCCTTTTCTACCTTGTGGAATTGAATAAAAATTACCAATATATGTTTCACCTCTTCTTGATTGACCTGCACCTGAATGACAAATTGAATTACTTCTGCCTCTTCCCATACAACTATAGGAGTCTGGTACTTTTAAAAATGCATGGGATCCCTTTTTACGACTTGGTGCATAGTGACAATCAAGACAACCAGGATGACAAACATTACACATCTTCTGTTTACGCATAGCCTGCTCATTAGTAAAAGAAATATTCATTTCTTTTCTAATCTTTTCAGTATTTATAAAATCAAAACCAACTTTTTTTAAAACTTTCTCTGGTGGAACATCAGCAAAAGATGGACCACAATTATGTGGTCCATATGGTTCAAGCCAGCTAATCATTATCCTCTGCCTGAAATTTCTACCCATTATAGTTGTTCTAAATTGTTTTAATTCTTCTGCATGACAACCTCTTTTCCCACAAGTTTTTTTTGCTATTTCAAAATCAAAGTTAAAACTTTCAGGATTTCTATCATGCCATAGTAGATTTCTTACTTCAGGATGTAAATAAAGCTCACCATTTTCTTTTATTTTTGGAATCATATTAAAAAGTTCATCATCACCTTGAGGAATTAATCTATTGAGTTCATAATCATTTTTTTCATAAAGCTCTTTTCTTTCCACTAAATCCATTGAATGATTAACATACAATGGCTTAAGCATACCTTTATGAGCTTTTTCTTTATCATTTGTTCTTCCATTACCAAGATGGCAGTCTCTGCAGAAAACTGTCTTATGCTTAGTTTGTTTTCGCACATCCTTCAGAGTTATGTAAAATTGAGGATATCCTAATTCAATCATTTTTTTCTTAGAACCATGACATTGAATACAACTTTCTGAAGAATCCATATAATATTTGTAACCAAAATAACCAATTATCAAAAAAAATTGAAGGAAAAAGACAGCTACTGTAAAAGGATTGGCTAAATCACTGATTTTTCCAAGTTTAAAAGACATTAAGATTATAAAAAAGAAAAAAAAGAGAAATTATGAACTTATTATTAAGAATTAATAGAGAGGGGAATTAATTCCCCTCTCAGATTTATTTAACAACCTTCTATAACTCTTCTTCTTTTTTTCTTTTTGATTTTGTCTGTTTCTACTGTTATTTTATTCCCTACTTTCAATTCAACAGTAACTGTTTTTCCATCAGCTTGCTCAATTGTTATCTTGTTACCCTCAATCTTCTTTATAATACCACTAATTTCAGCTGCATAAGAAGAAACAACAAAACCAAGTACAAAAAATAATGTTACAATTTTTGTTAATACCTTCTTCATCCTTCACCTCCTTTTAGATTTTAATTGAATATTCTATATAAATAAAATACCGCATATTTCCAAATATGTCAATACCCTTTAAAAAATTTTTAAAAAGAAAGAAAGTATATGGTTAAATAAACGATAGGTATAGTAAAGAATAAGTATAGGAATTGAGAAAGGTTCTAAAAATGACTTTAGCTAAAAATGAAGACTCTAAGTTAGCTTTTAAAGGTTTTCTTCTTAGATGACCAATAGTATAAGATAGTATAGGTATTGAGAAAAAAGTCACAAAAATTTGACATTTTAAATTTGACATTTTAAAATTTTATAATATAAATTTATAAATCAAAAATCAATTATTTAAAAATAGAAATTAAACATGGAAAATTTTTATTATTTTTTTATAATTTTTAGATATTGTTATTTGGAAAAGGAAATTTCTGAAAAAGCTCAAATTTTTCTTAGATATGCTTATTCTAATCTTAAAAAAAATTGCTATATTAAACAAAACCTAATATAAAAATTGTAGGAGGTAGGAAATGAAACTGCGAAAAGTACCATTTTTTTTAGGTCTGCTTTTGTTTTCACCTTTAGTTTTCACCTCTAATATCGAGGCTAAATATCCCTATAAAGAACCTCTTAAGAAGGCTAAAACTTTAGAAGAATTAGCTGCTATGTATGATTCTTCTGCATGTGAAAGCTGTCATGCAGATAAAGCAGAGCAATGGAAAAAAAGTT